>Ga0075467_10004654_pt1 | contig 10075 bp, 9 predicted proteins | sample DEB08_DNA_9_FD_75067 | JGI IMG/M metagenome (GOLD analysis project Ga0075467, IMG submission 75067) | Aqueous microbial communities from the Delaware River and Bay under freshwater to marine salinity gradient to study organic matter... | ecosystem: Environmental > Aquatic > Marine > Coastal ... | reverse complement strand
CCGCCTTCACTCCCGGAGCCATCACCTTAGGCGCAGCCGCAGCCACCCGAGCAGGAATAGACGACGCCCCTGCCAGCTCCGGCACCGCGAATCGCGACATGCCCAGCAGTTCCTCCCCCAAGCCAAGGCGGTCTTTCGTTGGCACAGCTTCTGTTGCCAGCCCCACAGCCCCGGAGAGGCCAGCACCAAGCGCAGAGAGGCCAGCGCCGCCCACATCACCCAATGCGCCAAGGCCAGTCAGCACGGGGCCGGGAAGGCCGCGCGTCAGAGGGTCTTGTGCGAGGAAGTCGCGGCTTGGCGATGGCCCGCCAACCAGACCGCCGCCGAATGCCTGCATAGCTGCCGTTGGGCCTTCCATCATGGTCGCGGCGGTTTGGCCGAATTGCTGCGGTTGTTGCATTGTGGTGCGCTGCGGATTGGCAATGATTTGCTCTGCCGTGCGGCTTCCGCCCATTGGCGGGGCTGCGGGCATGTTGGGGTCGGGGGCGGCTGGTGCAGGAATAGCGGCCAACAACCGTTCTGCCGCTGCATCATCACCAGCCGCACGCGCACGTTCAGCCGCAGCACGCAACTGTGCCGGATCATACTTAGGCGCGGCAGTTTCCAGTGTCTTGGCATGGGCGCGCAGCCGATCCGCAGCCGCAGCATCACCCGCCGCTTCCGCCCGATCTGCCGCCGCCAAAACTTCCGCCAAGGTTGCCATTTTCTCGCCTTCGCCTTATACTTCTGCCATGAGATTTATCATCATCTGGGCTGTGCCTGCGTTCTTCTTCGTCATGTTCTTGATCGCAACCGCCGATCTTGGGATGGCCCTTGCAGGCTCAATCGTATTCGTGCTGTTCGCGATGAAGGTCACGGTGCGGGCGCTCCATACTTCGCCAAGTCGTCCTCAATCGAACCCGGAGCCGGAGCCGGGGCAGGGGACGGCGAACCTGAACTGCCGACCTGAGCCTCCAAATCCTCAACGTCGCGTTTTTTCTGGGCGATAAAGGCGCGCAAAACTGCTTTTTTCTCGGCAGGAGACTTGGTCGGATCGCCAAGGGTATTCTTGAGCGTTTCGCCTTCTTTTTCGGTGAATGCAGCGCCAAAAGTATCGCGCAATAGAGGCAATACTTGGTTGTCAACCATCGCGATGTATTCAGCGCGCGCAATAGCCTCAGGTCGCGGCTCAAGGCCGAGTTGCTTGCGTGTCTCGTCCATTGCCAAGCCAACAGAGGTATAGGTTGCCTTGTCGGACAGCGCCCCCAAATCAGCAACAACGGCTTCAAGACCCGGCATCTTAGCCTTCATACTTTGAAGTTGCGTGATGTTTTCACCAGCCGTCTTGCCCTGAACGGTAGCCTGCGCTACATCGCCAGCGCCCTTGGTGCGCATGAATGTCTTGTAATCATCGCTGCCCGGAACAAGCCCCGCCGCTTGCGCCTGCAATTCCAAAGCACGGAACGAAGCAGGCTTGCCTTGATCATTACCGCCAGTTTGCGAAACAAAATCCTGATATTCAGGGGTTCCAGGCTGCAATCCAGCCTGTTCTGCGCGCCACTGGATAGACCTTACATCAGCAGGCAATTCGCTGGCCTTAGGCTCCCCAAACAACTCCACCGAAGCCTTATCATCAACCGTATGCAGCAACAGCCCCAGCGTGGCCAATCCCGCCGAAGGATCAGCCTTGATGCCAGCAGCCATAGCGCGCGCCACATCCGCTTCCATCTTGTCGCCCCCAGCGTCAGCCGCCGTTGCGCGTTCTTCAAGCATGGTGATGGCAATCTCAGGCTTCCCCGCCTTGATCGCCGCCGCAGCCTTATAGATGTTTGCCGTGTCGGCCTGCTTACGCTCGTTGGTCTGGCCTTCCCACATCTTGGCCATCTCATCAGTCAACTCAGGATGCAGCGCCGCCATGGCCGAGAAGTCCGCCGACGTTGCCGCCCCAGATGCGACCTTGCCCGCCAGCCCGACCAGATCGGTTTGCAGCTTTGCCGCAGTAGCCTTGGCTTCCATCGCCGCCTTAAGCGCCGTTGCCCGGTCCTGCTGGCCCTGATCAAACAGCGTATTCGCCTGCCCGAATTGCGTTTGCGCCCGCTGTTCCTGCGCGTTAGCGAGTTGCATCTGCTGTTCGCCCGCGCGCTGTTGCTGGCCAAACTGCATCCCGCCGAACATCGCATCAACGGGGTTTTGCGCTCCGGGTAGCGTGTAATCGAAAGGTTGATCAGCCATCAGAATGCCCATTTCTGGAAAAGACCACCGCCATCGGTAGTCGGTTGTGCCAGTCCGCCGAGGGTTTCCAAAATGCCCGCCCCCGCATTGTTCCACGCCCGCCCGGACGCCAGCGCCGCGCCCGCTTGCGCCTGCCCGATATTGCCAAGCGATGTATTCACCTGCTGCCCTGCGTTCTGTGCTGCCTGTCCGGTCATGCCCGCCGCGTTCTGCCCGTTCGCCGCAATGCCGCCGAGATTGGACAACTGCCGGTCAATCAGGGATTGCAACATTTGCGGGCGGTATTGGGCCAGCGCGCCTTGGGTGTCGCCGCCCCGCAGGCCACCTGTTGCAGCCGCATTGGCCATCAGCCCATATTCACCCTGCTGCGTCAGTGCCTTGAACTGCTCACCATTGGCAAGCCCCGCGATGGCATTGCGCTGCGCATCTGTCGCCGAGACGCCGCCCGTCTTGTTCGCATCGGCATAGGCTTGCGCCTCAGCCATACTGTTGAACGTCTGCCCGTTGACCGTGTACCGCTCTGGCGTGCCGAGAGTGCCGCCCGTGGTGGTGACGCGCCCCGGCATTCCGCGATCATTGCCGAAATTGCGCGTTCCCGGCGTTCCCGGCGTGCCTGCGATGGTCTGGATGCTCGGGGCCGTCCCGCCACCGCCGCCGATGCCCATAAGATCAAGCTGGCCCTGCAACGCCCCCGTGCCTGCGGAGACGTAGGGTTTCAGCAGAGATTGCACCAAGTCAAACTGGCGACGGCTTTCCTCGATCTGTGCATTGGCGGTTTTGGTCTGCGCGCCAGCGGCCTTGCCTGCCGCGTTGGATTTCAGCACGCCAGAGGCGACAGAACCGATGATACCGGCAATGGCTGGGCCCGGCATTAGAACTCCTCCCGATATTGGGCGTAGGTTTCGCCGTAGAGGCTCAGCGCCGCTTTGGCGTCCAGCCCGCACAGATGGCAGGCCATCGCCACAATCTCGTAGTAGCCAGCCCGCCACATATAGGACCGCTCGTCCGCCAGCCCGCTGGCTTCGGCATTGTTCGCAGCTTCCCACTTGATCAACTGCATCACCAACAGCGGCTGCAATGTAGCCATGCAGTTGCGATAGAATTGGTTCATCGGCATCCGGGCGAAAATCGCCCATGCCGCCAGACCTGCGTTTGCACTTGCATCGCCGTCCTGCACATCATCAAGCATCTGGATCACATGCCAGAGGTCCAAGAGATACTCCTGCGCCTCTGGCGGAAGGCCCAGATCATCAAAGTGTGATTTCAGAATATCCGCGTCCATGGTTCACCTGTTCAGGGTTGCCCGCTGGGGTGCATGGATCGCAGCGAGTGAAGTTTAGCGCGGAATGGCTTAAACAGCAACCCCCAGCGCATCAGTCCAGATGGTGCCGTTCCACCAGATCGGCTGCAACAAAACCGTGTCGTAATGCTGTTGGCTCAGAAACGGCGACGGCGGGCGCGCGTCTCCCGAGCCATTCGCATTGATCGCAGCGCCCACGTCCTCAAAGAACTTCACCGCGCGCTGATCGCCGTGCGCAATGATCAACAGGGTGTTTCGGGTTGGGGTATCCGCCATGTCACCACCCAAGCGCTTCCATGCGCGCCTCAAGCCGTGCAAAGGCCAGATGCGCACGGCTATCGCCACTGAACCGCTGAATACGCCAGTTGCGGAACTCGCCCTGCCGATCCCATGTTAGGCGGCGATTGCGCTCACCCTGCCGCCCTGCCTTGATATATTTAGGCTGCGACCACACCACGCCGTCAAGGCTGTATTCCGTGCCGATCACCGGATCTTCGCCAAACGCCACAGCCCCCGGCAGCGCCACCAATTCCAACTCATGCACCTGCACGCCCCGGCCTTCGCCATAAATGACCGGCGTGGAAAACCGCCATTCGGTCAAATCGCCGTAATGCGACCCCACATCATTTGACAACTTGCCGATCAGCGACCCAAAAGGATCGGCAACGTTCCACTGATTGTAGCACCACACCATGCCGCGCGCCCGGTAGCCGCCAGTCCCGGATTTCAGCACAAACCAGATTGGCTGTTGCAGCGTGGCAGATGCCATCCCGTCATAGACCAGCGTTTGATCGGGCAGGTGGATATACAGAAACTCATGGCCCCGATCAGCGCGGCTTTCCAGCACCACAGCAGACAGCACATCCACTGGATAGCCCGCCAAGGCGTCATCAATGTCCCGCGTCGATAGCTTCGCCGCCGTGCCGCCCGCCCCGGCCCAGACGGCAGGCGGTTGGTTGTCGCCAGATCCTACAAATGCCAAGGACTGCATGAACTCGCAGCACGCGCGCGACCCCACAGCGCCCTTCATAATCTGCGCGCCCTCAATCCGGCCAAACGGAAAGCCAGCGCCGGGGTTGGACAGTGCCGCGAACACCTCAATCGTGTAGCGGTTCACCGCGTAAATCTCATTGCGTAGCTTTACCAGCGACACCACCGGGTCAGGGTTAATCTCGGATGAGGCATATCGCAGAACGTTGTAGGAAAACGGGTCGTTGATATCGCTTGACACAAGGCTTTCGCCGTCTGTGCTGATGAAATAGCCATTCGCCCATTCGATATCCAGCGACACGCCAAGATCAGGGTCAGTCACCTGCGCCAGTGTGGTGCCATCATACATCCAGACCAATCCGCCCGCATTGATCGCCAGGTGATCAAAGCTTTGCGCGAATGTGGCGAAGTTTGCCCCGCCTGTCGCGCCAATAGGGCCAATGACAGTAAGGGCCCCATCTGCTGCGACCTTGATCAGGTTGATCCCGGACACCCGGTAATGCTCATCCCGCCATTGCGTGCCGCCACGGTTCAAACCGCCGCCGTCTGCAATGGTGATAATCCCCTCAGCGGGGCGCAGATAGCCGGAGGATACACCCTGATCTTTCGGCACCGGAATGAGGTTGAGAGGCCATTCTGTGACGAAGTCTGCCCCCTTTGCCGCAATGCCTGATAAAATTGGGATTTGAACCATTATGTTTCAAAATCCAGATCGCCACCCGCCCCGGTTTCCAGCGGATCTGGCGGTGGTGGCAGAATGGTATTCCACAGCCCCGCACCCGCGCCAGCATAGCCACCCAAATAGCGCGGGGCTAATTCCGTGGTGGCGTTCATAATGCTGTCCAGCGCGATCTTGGCGTTGATCTTGGTATCCGGCGAAACTGTTTTGCCATAACTGGGGGCCAGATTGATCGCCAAGTTGAGATACATCGCCGAGACAGCCCAATCCGGCACCTCAGTCTCTGCGCCAATGTCGCCGAAGCCATTGCCACCAGAATACCCAATGCGGATATTCGCAGTCGCGCCCCATGTTGCCATCATCGCATCCAAACGGCGCAAGGCCATCTGGTATTCCTCGGGCTGCATGTCAAACGTGTAGCTGCCCTTACCGATTTCGGCGAATGCCTCTGAGACGATCTGGCGCTTCGTCCACGGCATCAGATGCCGACCCCCGGATTGATGATCAGAGCGCCGTCCGCTGCGCTTGCCAGCGTGCGAATGACCTTGTTGCCAAAGCCCACATGCAAGCGGATTTGCGTTGCGGGCAGGATCGGGAAGCCCTCCCCCGCAGTCGGGGCGGTCCCGGTTGGCACAGTGGCTTCATCAAGATATGGCGTCACCATCACATAGACAATCGCCGTCAGGCTGGTGTTGGTCAGCGCAACCTCATCCATGCGCGGCGGTAAGTCTACCGCAGTCGTTGCTGATGTTGCGTTTGTGACGGCGGTTCCGGCTGCGCCCCATGCGGGGCAGAATACTCGGCTCATAGCGTAACCCCTTGAGTGAGAAGGGGCGACCTAAGCCGCCCCGCCATTGTTACGCTTGGTTGAACAGTAGAACCCCGTTCATTTCCGGGTTGGTATTGACCACCCCGAACAGGCAATCCAGCGTAAACAGCGTCTGGAAGGTAGAGTTGTCGAACTTCTTGCCCATTACCAACTCGATACCCTGATCTGTGGTGGCGCGCATGATATCGACGCCCGCATTGTCCGGCACGGAATAGCGACCAGGCAGCAATTCAATGCTGTCTTTGTGCCAGAACGGGTTGATATTCGAGACGGTGGTGTTCTTCCAGACGATTGCCGCAGTTGCAGAAGTGCTGGCAACCTCGACGTTCTTGTACTGGACTTCCGCGTCGGTCGGCGATGAATTTGCGCCGATCATCGGGGGGCTGATCACCATGGACGTTCCATTGACGATGCTGATGACGCGGAACGTCTTCAGCTGGCCCGTGCTGCCCTTGGTAATGTGGTTCACAGCTTCGATACCAGCAATCGTGAACATCGCACCCGGCAGAACGCCCGTGGTGGTCGAGACGGTGACTGTCTGGTAGCGGTTGTCCACATTGATCTTGCCAGCGACGGTCAGATCAATCGCCTTCGGAACATAGCGAACCTGCGCGCCGTTGGTCGCGATGGTGACAGTCGCCGTGGTGGCGATGCTGCGGTTTGCATAGTCCAGCTTCATGGTATCGAAGCCCGCGACTTGACCGACAAGGGAACGCTCATAAGCATTCTCGGACTTGGCGTTACCCATCGACCGGGTGACGGCCGCCAAGTTGCCAGCCATGCCGTTATAGTCACGGCTGGACAGCGCAAGGTGGCGATTGGCGCGATCAATGCCTTGCTCGTTCATGATGCTGTCACACAGCGCCACGTTGTCATAGGTGCCAGCGGCGGTCGCAATCGGCACAACCAGCGTGCCTTGCGCCGATGCCACGTTCATCACCGCGACGTTGATATCCGATGCGAGTCGCTGTTTCGCAGCATCACCGAGGCTACCTTGCCGCAACTGATCGCGCAATTCCTTGGCGTTCAGGTTCCATGTCGCGTTCTTCGCAAAGCCCAGCGTGGAAGGGACCGAAAGCTGCGTGGCATTCTGCGCTGTCACAGGCGTGCCGATGGTCCGATCCTGCGAATACATGATGTAGGGCGAAGGACGCCAGATCGTGTCTTGCGCGCGCTCCATTGTCTGCATGTCGGTGGAATAAACGCTGACAGCCTTGGACAGGATCAGGGCGTCCTGAAAGCCTTCGAGCAGTTGATCGAAGGCGACACGTTCTTCTTTGGAAAATGCGTTGGCCATATTGGCGCTCCGTTTGTGCGATTGATTGCAGGGGACGCAGCCAAGTCAGTGGCCGGGGCTGTTTTCAATACGCGCCAATACGGATGGCGGGGCCGTGGTTCGCATCATAGCGCCCACGGCGGGGTTACGTCAAGATACCTTCACCCCCGCAGCTTTCATCTGCCGTTTGATCGCGACAACCTTGCTGCGGTCATTCGTGCGATCGGCTTCCTTCTCGGCGGCAGCGAGTTGCGTGGCCAGCGAACCACCACCAGTCGACGTGCCTCCATGCAGTTTGCTTTCCGGCGGCGGCGGGGTTTTGGTGGTCACGGTAATTTTCCCTTCGGTTTTCGCCAGCGCAAAGGCAAAGCGGTCTGCATCCTTGATCGCGGCCAGATCATCCAGCGCCTTTTTGGAACGGCCCAGCGCGAGAATGGTGTTGGCTGGGTTGTCGCTGTTGCGAATGATGATGCTCTGCTGCACCTGCGTCAGCTTCGAGCGCACCATGGCTTCGGCGGCGTCAAAGTCCGGCACCTTAAGCGCCTGCTTGGCGCTCACATACTTGCCCAGCCGCGCCTGATAATCCTCAGTTTCTGCCTGAGCTTCGGCCAATCGCGCCTGCTTTTTAGCATCAAGCTTGGCCTCTGCTGCGAAGTATTCCCGCAGCTTTTCGTCATAGACTTGCGTGTTGTAGTTGCAGCCCTCAATCGTGGGCCGCTCTGGTGCCGCCTCATCCTCAACCGGAATAGCCTTCAACGCACGCTCAGCCGCAAGTTCGGCCCGTGCCGCTTTAGCATCGGCGGCGGCTTCCTTGGCGGCTTTGCGGACGGCCTGCAATGCGCGACGGCCTGCGTCGGTCAGTTCCGGCTCAATCTCTGCATCTGGATTGGCTTCCGGCTCCTCGCCTTCAATCGTGATCTCTAGGCTTTCATCATCGACGATAACGGCTTCATCTTCACCGCCCTCAATCGTGTCGTCGCCAAGGCCAGCTTCAAGCGTGTCATTGTCCAGCATTTTGCTCGGTTGCTCCATTTTGATTGAGTTCGTTCGCCAGTGCCTGCGCCGTTTTTAGCGCGCTTTCCTGCTGCGCAATCGGGATGCCTGCCAGTGTTTCGGCTGTCTTGGCTTCCGTCTCTTTAGTTTTTGCCAGCGCCAAGACCGTATCTGCTCCAGCCTTCTGAGCCTTAGCACGGGCCTCCTCTGCAAGCGCATCTGCAACAACCGCATTTGGATCAGGCGCGGCGGGCTGTTGTGCCGCCTGCATCTCCGCCTCTTCCTCTTTGGTCGGCTTCACCACGCCCATCGCAATCAGTGTGCGACGGGCATCCTCGCGCATGTCAGTCAGCCCCTCACCTTCCATATTCATCATGGCGTAGGCTTGCAGTTTCTTCTGATCCAGCGGATCAGTGGTAAACTGCATCATCCCCATCATGGTTCGCACAATCGACATACGGCGGCTGGCAGACGTTGGCCCAACATCAACCACCACGTCAAACTTCGCGCGGCTGAAATCCACCTCTGGCTTCAATTTACCCGTTTTGGGATCAAATATCTTCTTGCCAATCTCGACGGTTCCGCGCTTGCCATCTTCGTTGAGCGTCTTGAGTTTGCGGCCCGTCTCGACATAGATTTCAGCCGCCATACCCTGCCAGATTTCAGCAAGGCGCATTTCCGCATCAGCCGCACCGTCGATGAACGCGCTAGATCGCATATCTGACTTACCCTGCGCCAACTCCAAGGCCACGCCGGACACGTTCGGGTTTACCATCTCGGTGTTTTGCTGGTTTCCATTCTGGTCGGCAATATCCTGCTTGGTCAGCTGGATCAGCGCGCCAACAGCGGGCGGCACATCTGGCGACTTCGTGAACGCAATCGGGCCAGATGGCATTGTCTGGCCTTGGCTATCCTTGATCGCATTGATCACCAAAAATGCGTTATTGTCGATGTTGTCCCGCTGCCAAGTATTTTCCCAGCCCTTGATCTGCTCACTGGTGAAAATCGGCTTCTCGATGCTGGATGCGGCGGCAGTCTCGCCAACCTTGGACACTTGCAGGTTATAGACGATTTGCGGATCCATCTGCTTAAGCACATGGCCGCGAAACCGCTCAACGTGATCAATCACAGCCCGATAGCCATACTGCGGCACCAGCGGAATATTCCGCCCAGGCACTACTTCAGGCCCTGACAGGATTTTAGCGCCGTTCATCACATATTTGACGATCCGGTCATATTCATCCGTGCGGGGTTCTTCCTCGACAAAGCCCGTCGCCAGCAACTCCGCGACCTTTTCCTCAGTCAGATCATCCTCAAGATGCTCCTGAACCTCATCAGCAAAGCCCCGAAAAACGCGGAATGTCTCTTTGCCCTCTTCCTTGAAGAAATATTCCGCAACATAGACCAGATCAACGCCATCCCCAAACCAAGGGAAGGTATACTGGCCCATCAACTCAGAGGGCCATGACGCCGTATCCTCCCCGTACTTCCGCACATAGGCGCGGCGGGTCCAAGGCGTGATCAGGAATGCGTGATCAGCGTCCGACTTGTCCTTACGCTTGGCGTTGGCGTCGAAGAACAGGCTGCTTTCCGCGTCGTTAATCGGCTCAAGGCAAATGCGCTGATACCCGCCTTCATCGGCCTCATACTCAGCCCGCAGCCGCATACCGCCATAGCCGCCCTCAAGCGCGCCATAGAACGCCGTGTCTCGCGCTTCTCTGCCCTGCGCATCCTGCGTGTCGGCCCGGTATCGTGCAGCGCAGGCATCGGCCAGATCATCGGCTTCTGTGCCATCGG
>Ga0075467_10004653_pt1 | contig 10076 bp, 9 predicted proteins | sample DEB08_DNA_9_FD_75067 | JGI IMG/M metagenome (GOLD analysis project Ga0075467, IMG submission 75067) | Aqueous microbial communities from the Delaware River and Bay under freshwater to marine salinity gradient to study organic matter... | ecosystem: Environmental > Aquatic > Marine > Coastal ... | reverse complement strand
AGTGAATACGACCAATGACATCACGCGCGGCTTCAACAGGGCAAAATAATCGCCCATGTTGGCCTCATAGGTTCTGTCTGTAGCGCTTACATCGCTCATGGCTGACCTTACGGAATTAGGCTTACGTTGAGATAAGATGGACCAAGGTCCACCTTACATTCTTTAGGACGTGCCTGCGGCTTCAGCCAACCAGGCATCATATGTCTCTTGGCTAACGACCTTCACGGTGATCGGCATATAAGCGTGATCTTTGCCGCAAAGTTCTGAACACTGGCCAAAGTAGATGCCTTCACGCTCTGCCGCGAACCACAACTCGGCCAAGCGACCTGGGACGGCGTCCTGCTTCACGCCAAATGCCGGGATTGTCCAAGAATGGATCACGTCCGCACCGGTTACCTGCATGACGACGGTTGCGCCAATTGGTACAACAACGGATGTGTCTGTGGCCAAAAGATACTCGTCTTGGCTGTAACCAAATTCTTCTAGGTCTTCACGCTCCAGCATGTAGCTATCAAACTGAAAGCCGTGATCGACATACTCATAACCCCAGTACCACTGGTAGCCGGTCACCTTGATCGTGATATCAGCCTCAGGAATTTCCTGTTGCTTGAACAAAACGGGCAATGAAAACGCGCCAATGAACACGAGGATCACAACAGGTACAATCGTCCAAGCAACCTCGAGTGGAGAGTTGTGGGTAAATGTCGCGGGTACCGGCTGCTTTTTGTGATTGTAGCGAATTACAACCCAAGCCAGCAAGGCTGTCACAAACAACGTGATGATCGTACAGATGACCAACAGCATGTTGTCCAGCCAATGCACATCACGCGCCAATTCTGTTGCCGCAGGCTGAAAGCCCATCGCGCCATTGACGGGCTTGCCAACAATCTCGAGTTCCTGATTCACTTCCTGCGCAAAGGCAGAAGAACCAGCCATGACAAGACCAGCAGTGGTCCAAAGTGAGGTCGCAAAGGTGTTCAAACGCATATCTTACCCTATCTTCGTGGCGCTTTATCGCGCGTCTTCCTGGTCTTTCCACACGGGCTGCGGGCGGAATCCCATTGTATTCGAGGGACCGTGTCCCATATCCTGATGCACAACTCAAGAACTGCTATTGCGTCAAACGGACGCTTTTGCCGAAAATTTTGCCTCTCTCAAGGAAAAACGCATGTCCACAGATCCGTTCCGACCGTTCGAAACCAATCTTGATCAGGACACCGCTCTTGCCCTCTTACAAGAGGCTACAGCAGGTGCGGACGACGGGGAACTGTTTTTAGAGCGCCGAAAATCTGAAGTGATTTCCTTTGATGATGGCAGGATCAAAACAGCTAGTTTTGATGCCTCCGAAGGGTTTGGCCTGCGTGCTGTCCGTGGTGAAACGGCAGGGTATGCCCATTCGACGACAATCGATGAACATGCGCTCAAGCGCGCCGTTGCGACCGCACGCCTTGCCGTGGGTGATGGCGGCGGCACGATGTCTGCGGCCCCGGCAGGCACCAATCGCAAACTTTATTCGGACGAAGATCCGATGTTGCAGGCGACTTTTCCTGCCAAAATCGACCTTCTGCGTGAAATAGACGCGTTTGCCCGCGCGCTTGACCCGCGCGTTGTGCAAGTTTCCGCGACGATTGCTGCCTCGCACCAAGAAGTGCTGATTCTGCGCCCCGAGGGCACGTTGGTTACAGATACCCGTCCAATGTCACGCCTCAACATCAGCGTGATCGTCGAAGAAAACGGCAAACGTGAAAGCGGCGGCATGGGGGGCGGTGGTCGCGCGGGCCTGATCGGGTTGATCGGCCGTGAAAATTGGGTACCTGTGACCCGTGAAGCCCTGCGCATCGCATTGGTCAACCTTGACGCAGAGCCCGCTCCGGCTGGCGTTATGGACGTTGTCCTTGGACCCGGATGGCCTGGTATCTTGCTACACGAAGCAATCGGGCACGGCTTAGAAGGTGATTTCAACCGGAAGGGATCAAGCGCATTTGCAGGGCTGATGGGTCAGCAAATCGCTGCAAAAGGTGTGACCGTCTTGGACGACGGCACAATTCCGGATCGCCGCGGATCTATCACGGTCGATGACGAAGGCACGCCCAGCGCCAAAAATACTTTGATTGAGGATGGCGTGCTGGTTGGCTACATGCAGGATCGACAGAACGCGCGACTGATGGGTGTAGCACCCACGGGGAACGGCCGCCGCGAAAGCTATGCCCATGCGCCGATGCCGCGCATGACGAATACTTACATGTTGGCCGGTGATACTGCCCCCGAAGCACTGGTCGCGGACCTGAAAGACGGAATTTATGCCGTCGGATTCGGTGGCGGTCAGGTCGACATCACAAATGGCAAATTCGTGTTTTCCTGCACCGAGGCCTACCGCGTGAAAAATGGTGTGGTCGGTGCCCCTGTGAAAGGTGCGACCTTGATTGGAGATGGCGCCACTGCGCTGAAACAAATTCGTGGCATCGGCAACGATTTGGCGCTTGATCCGGGTATCGGCAACTGCGGCAAGGCCGGCCAATGGGTACCGGTCGGGGTTGGTCAGCCAAGCCTTTTGATCGGTGGTCTCACGGTTGGTGGGGCAGCGGCAAAATAGCATCGCACGCTTTTTGCGTCGGCTGCGTGGCGATTCACCACTTGTTAACCCTGTGCCTCTAACACTGTCGAGGCAATATGGCGGAGCTGGCGAATGGTCGACCTACAAAACTCTTTCGACCCGCCCCCACTCCTACCCACCATGGAAGAGGATACATTCGACCGACTTCGCCTATTGCGCTCTCGCCGGGTCGGGATAGCGACTTATCGACGGTTGATCGCAGAACACGGCTCTGCGAAGGCTGCGCTTGCCGTCTTGCCACAGATCGCCAAAGCATCGGGTGTCGCAGACTATGTCGTTTGCCCAAACACAGTCGTTCAAGCTGAATTGGATGCAGGGCGTAAAGCAGGTGCGCGGATTGTCCTGGAGGGCAGCCCAGAGTATCCTGCAGCCCTTTGTGATATAAGTGATGCACCTCCGCTTCTTTGGGCTATCGGATCGCTGGATTTACTCAAACGTCCAATGGTTGCAATGGTAGGCGCGCGCAATGCGTCCTCGCTTGGGACCCGAATGGCCAAGAAATTGGCAGAAGAACTCGCAGCACAGGGCATCACCGTCGTCTCTGGCCTTGCCCGCGGAATCGATGCAGCAGCCCACCTTGGCGCTTTGGCAGGCGGCACGGTTGCGGTGCAAGCCGGTGGCGTTGATGTCATTTACCCAGTCGAAAATGCAAAACTGGCGGATGATATAGCAAAATCAGGGCTACGTTTGTCCGAAATGCCAATGGGGCTGCAACCACAGGCCCGCCATTTTCCGGCACGTAATCGAATCATTTCTGGGCTGGCCCAAGCGGTTATTGTCGTTGAAGCTGCGGCCAAATCCGGCAGTCTTATTACTGCGCGCAATGCTCTTGTTCAGGGTCGGGATGTCTTTGCCGTGCCAGGGCATCCGTTCGATGCGCGTGCATGGGGATGCAATATGCTGATCCGAGATGGCGCGACATTGGTACGCGGCGCAAATGATGTTCTAGAGGCGATAAAAACCACCGAAGTCCGCGCGGCACCCGATACAGCCGCCGCTGCAACAGCACCAAAACACAACTTGCGCGAAACCGCCGCCCTTCACAGTGAAATTCTTGCACGGCTAGGCCCGTCGCCGATTGCCGAAGATCAACTTGCCCGCGACATTCGCGCAAATGCTTCCAACATTGCGCCCGTTCTGATTGACCTTGAACTAGACGGCAAAGTTCTGCGCCAAGCGGGTGGATTGCTGTCACGCATCAACTAGCTTTGACCGCACTTTTTGCAAAGATTTTTCCCCTCATTGACATTCGACCGACAGACGCCACATCTTGCCCGTCTTATGGACGTTTAATTTTAGTGAAGGATTCCCATGCCTGTCGTCGTTGTCGAATCCCCTGCTAAGGCCAAGAAAATAAACGGCTACCTCGGTAGCAACTACACTGTTTTAGCCTCTTATGGACACGTGCGGGACTTGCCGCCCAAAGATGGTTCTGTCCTTCCCGAGAGCGATTTCGACATGAAGTGGGAAATTGCGTCCGATAGCAAAAAGCATATCAAAGCCATTGTTGACGCTCTTAAAGACGACAACGAATTGATCCTCGCGACCGACCCCGACCGCGAAGGCGAAGCAATTTCATGGCACCTGACAGAGGCACTGTTGGCCAAGAAAGCGATCAAGAAAGACACGCCCGTTAGCCGCGTGGTGTTCAACGCGATTACCAAAACTGCCGTGATGGACGCGATGGCGAGCCCCCGTCAGGTCGATCAACCCCTGGTCGAGGCCTATCTGGCCCGCCGCGCTTTGGACTATCTGGTAGGCTTCAACCTATCCCCCGTCTTATGGCGCAAACTGCCCGGTGCAAAATCTGCAGGTCGTGTGCAGTCGGTTTGCTTGCGGATCATCGTCGAACGCGAAATGGAAATCGAAGCGTTCCGAAATCAGGAATACTGGACCGTGAAGGCGCTGATGCAATCCGCACGCGGTCAAACCTTTGAGGCACGCCTGACTAGCTTGGCTGGCAAAAAGCTGGATAAATTCGACCTCGGCAACGCCACGCAGGCCGAAATGGCTGTGCAGGCCGTCAATTCCCGCGATTTGGTTGTTAAATCGGTCGAAGCGAAACCAGCCACCCGCAACCCATCGCCGCCCTTCATGACCTCGACCTTGCAGCAAGAAGCAAGCCGCAAGTTCGGTATGGGAGCCAAGCAGACAATGTCCGTGGCCCAACGCTTGTATGAAGCCGGATTAATTACATACATGCGGACCGACGGTATCGATATGGCCCCAGAGGCCGTGACCGCGGCGCGCGATGCAATCAAAGCAAAATTTGGTGCTGACTATCTGCCCGCCGAACCGCGTATGTATAAAAACAAAGCCAAGAACGCCCAAGAAGCGCACGAATGTATTCGTCCGACCGAAATGAATGTCAGCACTGAAGACGCGAAAATTGCGGATTCCGACCAACGCAAACTTTACGATCTGATTTATAAGCGCACGATGGCTAGCCAGATGGCTGCTGCGCGTTTGGAACGCACGGTTGTCGATATCACCAGTGCAGATGAACAGGTCATCTTGCGGGCCAATGGCCAAGTTATGGTCTTTGAAGGCTTCATCGCAATTTATGAAGAAGGCAAAGACGACAGTGTAGTGGATGAAGATGACAAGCGTTTGCCGCAGCTGTCAGAGGGCGAAAAAGCGACCAAGAAGTCTGTCGATCCTGAACAACACTTCACGCAACCACCGCCGCGCTATACCGAGGCCACATTGGTCAAACGCATGGAAGAACTGGGCATTGGTCGCCCATCGACCTATGCTTCAATCGTGACGACAATTCAGGACCGTGGTTATGTCGAAAAAGACAAAAACCGCCTGATACCGCAGGATAAGGGCCGGCTTGTTACCGCGTTTCTCACAAACTATTTCCGAAAGTATATCGGCTATGACTTCACCGCCGATCTGGAAAACCAGTTGGACGAGGTCAGCGCAGGCAATGCCGACTATAAGAAAGTGCTGCATCAGTTCTGGCGCGATTTCTCTGCTGCCGTTGCCGAAACCGCTGATCTACGGATCACGGAAGTTCTCGAAAAGATCAACGAAGTCCTTGAGCCACACCTGTTTCCGCCAACCGAAGATGGAAGCGACCCGCGCCTTTGCCCGAACTGCGGAGCTGGGCGGCTTTCGATGCGTACGGCCCGTGCTGGTGGCGCTTTCATTGGGTGTTCTAACTATCCAGAATGCCGCTACACCCGCGCGTTCGGCCCACCTGATCCAGAAGCCGAAGCATCGGCCATTCCCCCAGAGGGCAAATTGCTAGGTACGGATGAAGGCGATGAAATCCGCATCTTTAAGGGGCGTTTTGGTCCCTATGCCCAACGTGGCGAAGTAACAGAAGAGAACAAGAAGCCGCCGCGCCAAGGCGTCCCCGAAGGTTGGGAACCCGAGGATGTGACCCTGGACCAAGCGGTCATGCTGCTGTCCCTGCCCCGCGAAATTGGCCCGCATCCAGAGGATGGTGTAACAGTCTGGGCCAACCTTGGCCGCTATGGTCCGTACCTCAAACACGCGGAAAGCACGTCTTTCCGTGGCGGCACAAACGCCAATTTAGACAGCATCGACGAAGTTTGGGCCGTAGGAATGAACCGCGCGGTCCAGCTTTTGGCGGAAAAGGTGGCGTCACGCGGACAGCGCGGCAAAGCCGCTGCCCCGATCCGCGAGTTGGGTGAACATCCAGAGGCCAGCGGACCGGTCAATATCTTTGACGGGAAATACGGACCGTACGTGAAATGGGAAAAGATCAATGCGACGATCCCGGACACGATTGACCCAGGTGAATTGACGCTCGCGCAGGCTGTGCATCTGATTGATGAACGCGCGGAAAAAGCAGGTAAGAATTAACCTGCCCGCAAGAAAGCTGCACCCAAGAAAAAAGCGGCTGCCAAGAAGCCGGCCGCTAAGAAACCTGCCGCAAAAAAGCCCGCGGCAAAGAAGGCCTAGCACAAGCGGCGGCATCAATTGGTGCCGCTGCGATGCAGCATTCAATTGACTCTCTCGCTAGCGCTCGGCACAACTTGGCAAAAGTAGCGGGAGACCACGTGCCATGAAAAAGATTTACCCCAATGCAACTGCCGCCCTTCATGGGTTGTTGCAGGACGATATGCTGATTGCCGCCGGCGGTTTTGGCCTTTGCGGTATCCCCGAATTGCTGATTGACGCTGTTGTAGAGAGTGGCGTCAAAGGTCTGACGATCGCTTCGAATAATTGCGGTGTGGACGGGTTTGGTTTGGGCAAGCTGCTTGATACACGCCAAATCAAGAAAATGATGTCGTCCTATGTCGGCGAAAACGATGAATTCATGCGCCAGTATTTGGCCGAAGAACTCGAGATTGAATTTAACCCGCAAGGCACTTTGGCCGAACGTATGCGTGCGGGTGGCTGCGGCATCCCCGGATTTTACACTAAAACCGGTGTCGGAACGGTGATTGCCGAAGGCAAGGAACACAAAGACTTCAACGGACAGACCTATATTCTCGAAGAAGGCATTTTTGCAGATCTTGCGATCGTGAAGGCATGGAAAGCGGATGCGACCGGCAATCTGATCTTCCGTAAGACGGCCCGCAACTTCAACCCGCCCGCTGCAATGTGCGGTAAGGTTTGTGTTGTTGAAGTCGAAGAAATCGTACCGACTGGATCTCTTGACCCTGACCTTATCCATCTGCCCGGGATTTACGTCCACCGCTTGATTCAAGGCGATCATGAAAAGCGGATCGAACAACGCACAGTGAGGAGCGCATAATATGTGGGATCGCAATCAAATGGCCGCGCGCGCCGCACAAGAACTCCAAGATGGCTGGTATGTGAACCTTGGCATCGGTATCCCGACGCTTGTGTCAAACTATATCCCCGAAGGGATCGAGGTCACGCTGCAATCCGAAAACGGCATGTTGGGAATGGGCCCCTTCCCCATTGCGGGGAAGGAAGATGCAGATCTGATCAATGCGGGCAAGCAAACTATCACCGAACTGCCGCAAACTGCATATTTTGATAGCGCCCAATCCTTTGGCATGATCCGCGGCGGAAAAATCGCGATGGCGATCCTTGGTGCGATGGAAGTGGCTGAAAACGGTGATCTCGCCAATTGGATGATCCCGGGTAAGCTGGTTAAAGGAATGGGCGGCGCTATGGATTTGGTCGCGGGCGTCGGTCGCGTTGTGGTGGTCATGGATCACACAAACAAGCATGGCGTCAGCAAAGTCTTGAAAGAATGTACTCTGCCACTGACCGGCAAGGCTGTTGTTGATCGAATCATCACCAATCTAGGCGTTCTGGATGTCGTTGAAGGCGGTCTCACGATCGTTGAAACAGCCGATGGTGTGACAGAAGCGGAGCTACGTGCAGCGACTGACGGTCATATTGTTTGATCCAATTGTCCGTCGCAGCGCCGGTTGAAGCGAAGGGTGATACTATAGACTGCACTAACACGGCGAAAGTGATCTGACCTATTATGCCATGTCACCCAAGTTGTTAATTGCGGATCACATTTCAGCGGCTAAAGCACTGGGCTTTTCATGCTTCAGGCATTCATTTCATATGCGCAAAGCAAAGGTTTGAAAATCGTTCCGCTTTGCCCGCACGCAAATGCCCTACAACGCAAGCAACCCGGGTGGGCTAAGATATTTTCAGTTAGATGCCGTTGACGTTAAAGACACATGCGTCAGTGATCAGTTCTGGAGGCGTGCGACACAACCCTTTGGCAACTTGCCATGCGGCCAAGACTTTAGGGACATAAGCCCGCGTTTCTGCGAATGGCGGTACGCCATTGTGACGTGCTACGTTGCCCTCGCCTGCATTATATCCAGCCAATGCAAGAACTGCGTCATAGTCGTAGCGATCCATAAGCCAAGCTAGGTACGCAACACCACCTTTGATGTTTTGGCTTGGGTCGAAGCTATTGCTGACTGCAAACCGGCTGGCCGTATCAGGCATCAGTTGCATCAGCCCTTCGGCACCGGCAGAACTGACAGCTTGAGACCTGCCTGCACTTTCAACAGAAATAATCGCCAGCACTAACGCAGGTGAAATTCGGGTTCCGACTGTCTGTCTGAGAATTTGAAGGCCGTGTTCACTTGCTATGTTCTGCAAAGCTTGCAGGCGCGGTGTCGGAACCCCTTTGCCATTCGGCGGATTATTTAGCTGCCGCAATGCAAGTGCCATGCGTGCCGATCCGCTTTCGGAATCTGCTGAAGGAACCGTCGCCCAAAACCATTCCAGTCCCGATGTAGGTATAGTTGCAGTGTTGCCATCTTCACCGTCAATAATGGCAGAAATCTCTGGCTCTGAATAAACAGGGTCTAGAGGAGCCGCCAAAGGATCAATCTGAACCGTGATACGTTTGGTCGCCGTCGGAGGCGGAACAGTGATTCGCTTGAAAGTAAAGTCGGGTTGGAGCCGCTCCATCTCAGCCCACAACGATGTTGACGCGATGATTCCCGCCAAAACGGCCACGCATAGACGACGGTGATTCATTTTTTCGGCCCTGCTCACTGCATTTGCTTCGTAAAACATGGCGAAAAACTGTCAAAATGCCAAATATTAAAGAACAATGCGGCATTTTTTGCCCCGATTACGTGCAACCGGGCAACCCTCTCGACAAGAATCCGACTTAGGCACGCAAAATTTCGCGTTTATTTACAAAGTTTTAACTCGTAGCGCGCCGAATCTGCGATAAAATCCAACAAAAAACGGAAGCTGACAAAATACTGCCGCAATCATTAGTGTATAAAGAGTTATCTTAGGCGGAAAGGCGCTGATCCATTCATGCCCCTGAAGCCTGCGAGGAACGAATACACTTGTTAAAACCCTGAGGAGGGACACCAATGCTTAATTTTATTAAAAACTTCCGCAACGACGAAGACGGTGCTGTCACTGTAGACTTCGTAGTTCTGACTGCAGCAATCGTTGTTCTGGGTCTAGCTGTCGGCACAGCCGTAAGCAACGGCGCAACTGGCCTTGCAAACAAAATCGAGAACACACTGAACAACCAGAATGCCGGTGGCTGATATCCGCACTTGGATTTAGCATAATAAGATTAAGCCGCGCCCCGTGTGGCGTGGCTTTTTCAACTGGTGCAGCAGTGCGCCGCCAACCGTATTAACTAACAACAAACTTTTAGCTGATACGATCCAAGAAGCGCCGGATTGAAGCTGACGACAGCAGATTTTCTAGCGACGCTCAACCCGGAAGGTTCAATCAATGCTACCTCTCATTTCAACATTTTTCCAAGATGAAGATGGTGCTGTAACCGTAGATTTCGTGGTTTTGACTGCAGCAATTTGTTTGCTGGGTTTTGTTGTGGTGACGACGTTCAGTGGCAGCGCCATTGCGCTCGGGAACGACATTGAGAACTCCATGTTGAATATGAACGCAGGCGGTTGATGCCTATTGATCACTAAGTTCAGCAACCAACAGGCGCCCCTTTATCGACACAGTGAAACCAAAGGCCTGTTGAAAGCCTCCACTTTTT
>Ga0075467_10004651_pt1 | contig 10078 bp, 16 predicted proteins | sample DEB08_DNA_9_FD_75067 | JGI IMG/M metagenome (GOLD analysis project Ga0075467, IMG submission 75067) | Aqueous microbial communities from the Delaware River and Bay under freshwater to marine salinity gradient to study organic matter... | ecosystem: Environmental > Aquatic > Marine > Coastal ... | reverse complement strand
CCCCAAAACCCCAAAACCCCATCTCTTTGAAAACTCTATATCCCTTTATTTATCATTCATTAATAATTTATTACTTTTCGAAAAGCATGGAAAATACTCACCCTATAAAACGAGCCCGGCCTCCTGGAGGCAGAGGGCTTGCAGGAGTGGTGTGGGCAGGTGCAGTCCTGCTCATGCTCCAGAATGTAACGGTGGTCGATGCCCTCTGGACATGTGCCACTGGCTGCGCCACCTGCTTCGGTGGTGGGGCGACTCACTGCCTCACCTGTACCGGCGGCTTAGTGCGCAAGGACTTCTCATGCGTGGCCAGTTGTGGAGCAGGCTACGGCCCTGATGCAGATGGGATTTGCCAGCAGAGTGACGCTTACGCCTCTACCGTCGTGTGCCCACATGGGAAATACGGAGGAGCCATCTCCGCCGCTGATCCCACCCTTCAGTGCGCTGACTGTGGTCCCGGAGGCTACTGCCCAGCGAGAGGGTAGAGCGAGTCCAGTGGATCTTGCGCACCCGGCTTCTATTGCACTTCGGGCTCTGCCTTTGCAAAGCCAATGGAGAGCCTCGTTGCCCTGATTCCCTACGCTACTACCGGCCTTGGGTCCTATTGCGCTCCTGGAACGTACTGTGCCGCAGGAGCCTTTGCTCCTGTCCAGTGTGACGCAGGACTCTATTGTCCCTGGGTCATGATGGACTCGGTGACAGATACTTTCAAGTGTAGGGCTGGATTCTACTGCGAAGGAGGAGCCTCCACGCCGACTCCCTCAGGAAGCTCATCAGGAGGAGATACTTGCCCTCCTGGTCATTACTGCGCTGAAGGAAGCTCAACTGGAGCTGCCTGTCCTGCTGGCAAGTTCTTGAGTGCCAGGGGAGCGAGCGTTGCCGAAGACTGCATGGAGTGCACAGCTGGCTCTTACTGCGGTAACCTCGGCCTTGCAGCGCCAAGTGGCCCATGTGCCGATGGCTTCTACTGTGGGCCAGGCCAGGCAGAAGCCAACCCCATTGCGTACGAGTGTCCAGCGGGCTACAAGTGCCCGGCTGGGTCTATTTCTCCAGCAAAGTGTCCTCCTGGGGAGTTCACAGTTGGAAACCGACAGTCTTCCTGTCAAACTTGCCCAGCTACATTCTACTGCACAGAACTGGCGGCAGCGACAACGTGCGCACCTGGGTACTTCTGCCCAGGTGGCGATGATAAGATCTCCTGTCCGCTGGGAACATTCAACTCTGCCTTCGGAGCTGGGGCAATTGCCGACTGCGCTCCTTGCACTGGTGGTTACGCCTGTGCTTCTCCTGCCACGAAGACTCCTTAAGTTCCTTGCAAGGCTGGTTACGCCTGTGCAGGTGGAGCCACGACTACTCGGCCTACTCATGCCGCCACTGGAGGTAAGATGTGTGCGCCTGGGGAGTACTGCGGCACTGGTACTACCACCGCGACATCTTGTGGGCCTGGCAGGTACTGCAAGGACTATGCTCTGGGCTCGCCTACCGGACGGTGTGAGGCCGGTTATTACTGCCCTCTAGGAGCTCCTATTGCGAACCAACACGCATGCACTGCCGGTCACTATTGCAGGGAAGGCTCCTCTGCGCCCACAGCTTGTGCGGCAGGAACGTACTCAGAGAGTGTAGGAGCCTCTGATCCTGCGACTTGTGTGCCTTGCCCACCTGGGTACGGATGTCTGGTGGCTGGACTTGCCAGCCCTTACACGGCTGATGCATCCTAAGCAGGCCTATGCCCAGCAGGGTACTACTGCACCAAGGGCTCCGACACGAACGACGCCGGTGATGCCGCGTCCTCTTCAACTGTGAAGCTGCGAGCCTGCGAACCTGGCTACGAGTGCCCTGAGAATTCTTTGATCAGGAAAGCCTGCCAGCCAGGGTTCTATCAAGACTTAGCGGGTCAAGCAAGCTGCAAGACGTGCCCAGCTGGTTCATTCTGCGATGGCACTGACCCCTCTCGCTTTGTCACGTGCCCCGCAGGCTCCTACTGTCTAGCTGGCTCAAGACACGGTCAAGTTACTCCTTGTCCACCTGGTACATACTCGGCGGCGGGAGGCACAACTTCTGCTGCCTGCATTCCCTGCAGTGCGACCCACTATTGTCAGTTCTCTGGCACTTCAGCCCAGTCGACTCTCCTCTAGGCCGGCTACTACGGGCTCACAACTGGCCAGACCAAACCCGACCCCAATCCCTGTCCGAAGTACGCTTACTGCCCGACAGGAAGCGCAACGCCAGTGCCTTGTCCAGATGGCACCTGGACTCCTTGGACCAAGGCCACGAGCGCGAGTGACTGCGTTCCATGCCCACGAGGCACGTTCTGTAAGTACGCCACCATGTTCTCCGAGAAAGCCTCTAGCCTGACAACTGTTGCACAGTATGCAGACCCTGCAGCAGCGCTCGGTGGAATAGAGTTCGCACTCTACTCCGGACCATGCGGCTCTGGCTACGTGTGCCTCGAAGGAGCGAGCTCGCCTACCCCAAGTGATGGACGCACTGGCTTTATCTGCCCAGTGGGCCAGTTCTGCGCTAGTGTCGGAGGAATCACTCGTGCAATTCCCTGTGCTCACGGCTACTACGCCAAGTCTGAAGGCCTCCTCGAGTGTGACCCTTGTCCTGCAGGAACCTACTGCCCTGATCGGGGAAGTAGTCAGACAGAGGTCTGTCCTCCTGGCTACTATTGCCCGAGTGCCTCCTCAGCTCCAACTCCATGTCCCGCGGGGACAGCTTCGGCAGCGTCTGGCAAAGGTGATGTAAATGAATGTCTTCCTTGCGAGCCTGGCTCTTACTGCCTCACACCTGGCTCTGGCGTTCCAACAGGCCCTTGCGCAGCTGGCTTTGTCTGCTCAGGAGGAGCAAGTTTCGGATCTAATGCCCCTGGATAGGTATCAGGACCCTGGGATGGTCAGAACGTAAGGAACGGCCGCTGTCCTGCAGGCCACTACTGCCCACAAGGCTCTTCCGTACCCTTGCCTTGCCCTGCAGGCTCGTACATGAACAACGAGGGAGCATCAGAGTGCCGAGCTTGCGACCCTGGACGATATTGCAACTTATAGGGTCTAGTGAATCCAAGAGGCGACTGCTCTGCAGGCTACTATTGTGGATATGGTGCAGCCACTCCCACCCCGACTGATGGAAGGACTGGAGACCTATGCCCTCTTGGGTTCGTCTGCCCAGCTGGCTCTCCAGCTCCAAGGACTTGCCCAGATGGCACGAGAACCACAGCTGCAGGCCAGGCTGAATGCCCAGCTTGCTCGAGTGGAAAGTCTTGCCGAGCCTCCCTGGAGGTGTCTTGTGACAACTACAAATACTGCGAGACCTCAGAGGCTAGTGCCTTCCCCTACGGTCGGCTCTGCCCTCCAGGAACGTACCTCAACGCCGACCAGAGAGGAATCGCTGCTTCATCTAGCTGTCGATCTTGTCCCTAAGGAAAATACTGTCTGGCAGGCCGAGTAACAGGAGACTGCGCAGCCGGTTACATTTGTGACAGAGGTGCCAGTACCCCAACGCCCACAGGCACAGAATCAAGTGGTGCATACCCTTGCCCCATCGGCTTCTACTGTCCATAAGGAACCACCGCAGCAGTAAGGTGCCCGAGTGGCCTCTACACGTACAGTGCTGGAGCACGCCAGAAAGAAGAGTGCTCCTCGTGCCAGGCCGGCTACTGGTGCGACCCAACCAGAGACGCCCCTGAACTGTGCCCTGAAGGCCACTACTGTCCACCTGGATCCGAGGCTCCCACACCTTGTCCGCGCTACCGCTACAACCCAGAAATCGGCATGTCAACGGCTGACTCCTGCCTTCCTTGCAGGAAGGGATTCTACTGCTCGGGCACAGCCTTGGGCAACCTATTCCAGTATGGGCAGCAATACAAATGCCCTCCAGGACACTTCTGTCCAGCTGGAACCCGTCAGCCTCAGCAATGCATGGCAGGTACTTACTCCAACCTTGAGTCACGCCTCCCTGCAGGAAGCATGCGCGACTGCAAAGAGTGCACAAACAACCACTACTGCCTCACAGCATCAGCATACCCGGCTCTCTGCCCTCCTGGCACCGAGTGCCCTTCAGGACGAGGCTTCCCACTGCTCTGCCCTGTTGGCAAGTACTGCTAACCAAATGGTAACCAAATCGACATCAGAGAATGCCCAGAGGGCTCCTTCTGCCCCGTCGGCACTGCAAACCCAATACCATGCCGCCCAGAGCTAGGTCAAGTGTGCGCTCCAGGCTCTGCAAGCCCACTCTACTCATCAATCACAGCAGAAAGCTGTGGACCCGGAACTTTCTTTGGATACGGGTAGTGCAACCCCTGCTTGGCAGGGTTCATGTGCGAGGCTAGAACCACTCAGAGGTTCCCTCTCTACCTTGATTCAGAACAAGGACAAGAATGCCCCGCAGGTCAGTACTGTCCTGCGGCCTCTTCAGCCGGATTGTCTTGCCCTGCTGGTACTTACAGGCGTACCACAAAAGCCTCATCCCAAGATGAATGCGAGGTGTGCCCTGTGGGCTCATTCAACAAATTGGTCGGGCAGTCAAGCTGTAGTGTTTGTGGCCGAGGAGCTACAAGCTCTGAGGATCGTTTGAGCTGCATTTGTCTTGGTGCCTTCCGTACTTGGAGAGAGACTACTCGCTCGTGCGTATGTCAGACTGGCTTCCTTGAGCCTAACATCACTCAGGAAGTCCAGACCTCGACTGCGAGCAGCGACTGCGTCCCTCTACTCGACCCTCAGTGCCCCGACGGAACCCATCGGGACGACTAAACTAATTAGTGCGAGCCAGACTCGGTGTGCTCACAGGCCTCGCTCTGTGGAGGCACAGGCGCTGTTAACGGGTTTTACAGCAAATCTCTGAGTAGGTGTCTCTGCTCCAACGCTGGCTCATCCTCAGCCGACGACTTCTGCGACGCAGAGTGCCAAGGGAATGCGCTTCAGGCCTACGTTACATCTACAGGCAAGATCTTCCTGAAGCTGGGTAAAGATTCGGTATCTCAAGGACAATCCTACAGCAAGTCGGACTTCCCCACGCTGATGCTTGATGGCCTCTCGTGCAGCCCCGTTGAGGGTTCTGACCAAACAGCTTACTGCCAAATTCAAAACGTTGACGCCACAGGGGGGTCAATGGGTGGAAAGTTCGAGGCATCTGAGGCTTTCGTTAAGAAGTGGCAAGAGACGCACCCTGACTACGTGTCCCTTTACGCGTCATCCAGCTCCCGCAGAGTTCTAGGCGAAGGCAGAGAGCTGCAAGCATCTGGTGGTGCCACCGAAATGCCCTCGGCAATCATCGTCTCTGCTCCCGGCCAAGCAGTTTCTTTCGAGACTTCGCCCGAGCACTTCCCAGTCTACCTTAGGAATTCTGGCTACAATACTAACCCTGACTTTGATGACGGCCCCTTCGATACGCTCAAGACGAAGATCACTGGCTCGGGAGTTGCTATTGCTTCTTTTGCAGTCACGTTTGCCACTGAGGGAGTCTACATGTTCGGAGACTACGCCGACCCTGTCAATGCCCAGACACTCGTACTTGTCAGCGCAACCGAGACTCCAGCAATCCTGCCGCTCACTGCCGACAACCTGGCCAAGCTAGGGGTAGCCCCGCTGCCTCCTGCACTTCAGGTGCTCCCTAATGGCCTGGGTGTCATCGCGCCTGTCTTCATTCTTGCCAGCCTGGGCGCCCTGTTCCTGTAGAATACTCTGGAGATGCGTATCTAGAGGAGAGAGGTGAAACGCACTAGACGCACTGTGACAGTGCGCCGCGACTACGACCTACTCAGCAAGAAGGAGTCGGTCCTCGCGTACATCGACGACCTGCACGTCCTGGTCAGGCAGAACCTCGACGAGGTCCGAGCTAGACTGCAAGAGGGAGGTGGAGAGATCCCGAAGCTCAGAGAGCTGATCGATTCAAAGCTAAGCGTGGTCAATGAGCTGAAGGACTCGAGCAAGGAGGACCTGCAGAGCATCCTCGACCTCACTGGCTACATGCTTGAGAACCTGAGGTTTGCAGATGGACGGTCGCTGAAGGAGTGCCTCGAAGAAGTGCGCCTCAAGCGCAAGCTCAAGGAAGTCGACCAGGGGTCAGATGAGGACTCAGACGAAGACGATGGCTCGGTGAAGTCGGTGCTTACAGAGTCTATTGGCGAGGAAGAGGAGCCCCTTATCGCAGAGGACGGGGCCGAGTCTCGAAGCTCGAGCTCCCAGTCTCACACGGATGAGGATGGAGCCGAGGACGGAGAGCACGGTCGCGGAGCCAACAAGACTGGCAACGCTGAGGCTCTCGAGATGCTAGTCAACGCGGAGGCGGACGTCAACCGGAGGAAGGCTGAGTTCGCTAAGGGCCTCTCTGGAATGGACGATGAAGAAAGACGTGAGCTCCTTGATGGCCTTGGGGCGAAGCTCGGGGACCTCAACAAGGAAATGGAGTCCCAGAAGAAGCTCTAGGATGATCGCCTGCGAGCTCGTCTGGCTGCCAGGGAGCGCAGGAGGAAGGCAGGGGCGTAGAAGGCTGAGGAAGACACCAAGGAACTCGTGGAAGAGGTCAAAAACCTCAACTCCGACATCGCTGCGCTTGCTGAAGCCCGCGACGAGCTAGCAGGCCGAGGCATCGGCTCAAGAGAGGACCGCGCGGAGGTTGCTGCTGAGAAGGCAGTGGAGCTGCAGCGCTTGGAGAAAGTGAAGGACGAGAAGCTGAAGGAGGTACGCGATGAGTACATGTCTAGGATCGCAAACGCCAAGAACGCGGCTGAAAAAGAACGCCTCCTTACTGACATGCAGAGTGCACTGGAAGCTGCATAAAATGAGCTCGAAAAAGAGAAAAAAGAGCAGATGAAGAGCCTCGAGAAGGGTCTCAAGGCTCGACAACGTCGCCGATTGTAGAAGTAAGTAGAAGAGAAGGAAGTTGAGATGGCTCAGCTCAAGGAGCTCAAGGCTTCCAAGGAGGCAGAAATTGCTGCTCAGGAGATGCGAATCTACGCTGATGGAGGAGACTTGGTGCCCGACCAGCTACAAGACGCTACTGATCAAATTGTTGCTAATGTAGCTGCCTCGTCAGATCTCACTTTTGAGCTGGGTTAGGAAGACAAGGACCAGCTGGCCCTCATCGAGGTGCGCCACCAGGCTGAAATGGAGAAGGCAATGAAGGCCGCTGAGCTTGAGCTCGAACAGGACCAGGAGGACGATAAGCAACGACTTGTCGATCAGGCTTAGGCAAGGCTCGCATCTCAGAAGGATGCACTTCGGGCGAAGATCGACCAGGCAGTTGATCCTCGCTAGCGCTAAGCATTATTGGATTAACTCAAGGGACTTGAGGAGAATGCAGATCGGTTCCTCGCGGACGAGAAGCTCAGACAGGATAGGCTTCTTGAGGAGAGGAAACAAGCCCGCATGAAGAAGAAGGCAGCCAAGGCACTTGAAGTGAAGCAGCGTCAGCAAGAAGAGACGACAGAGAAAGAGATTGCTATAAACGATCAAAAGCTCGATACCGAGCTTGCAGGTATTGACTAACGTCTCACAAAGGCCCTCGAGCAACAAGTGCGCAAGTTCTCCAAGGAAGGCAAGAAGGAAGGTCAACATAGCAAGTCACTTATCGTCGTCAACGAAGCCATGGCGGAAGCTAGCAAAAAGAAGTTGGCTCTCCTGCTTCAGAAGTAGTTCTATGAGTAGCAGAAGCACCTTGTTGACCTTCACTCCAAAGTAGCGCTTGACCGAGCTATGGCTCTGGAGAAGACTCGAGCGAAATTTAATGACCAAGAAGAAGAGGCCCAGAACAATTTTTCAGGACCTGATCTTGAAGCTAAACTTGCAGAAATTCGCTCAGAGAAGCAGAAAGAGTTGGACCGCATTAAAAATGAGGCTGAAGCAGCCGGTAGGCAGGCAGAAGTTGCCCTTCGTGAGCAACACGAGGACAAATTCTTCAAGGAGAAAGAGGCTCTCCTTGCCAAGGACGAAGAGAGAAAGAGAGCAATGCTAAAGTAGCTTGCTCAGAGGAACGCAGATGACCCTCTTGTGTAGGAGCTGGCACACAAGATGCTCGCACGTCTTGACTAGACCCTTTAAGAGCAGCTCATGGAGCTAGAAAAGGAGCGTGATGCCAACATTGAGGCTGCCCAGTGCAAGTTGGTGGCTGACTCCGAAGCTGAAGTCAGGGAAGTCTAACGCGCTGTCGATGCCTAAGTCAAGGAGCAAGAAGGTGAAAAAAAGGTTGAAGAAGCAATGCAAGAACGCATGGCACAGCTGCGTGAGCAACGAAAGCGTCAACTTATTGAAAGACAGCGAGAGCTGGGAAAGTACCAGGACTCGATGACAGCCACGCAAATCAACAATTTGAAGGCCCAGTACGAAAAGGAGCTCAACGACCTCGAGGCTGCAATCAGGAGAGAAGGAGCTTAGTAGCTGGCCAAGATGCGCAAGGCCCTGCTCGCAAGGAAGCTCAAGAAAGAGGCCAAGCGTAAGCAGTTGGAAAAGGAAGCTGCCGATGCCGCAGAAAGGCAAGCCGAGGAGGAGCGTAGACGTGCAGAAGAGGAGTACTAGAAAGCTAAGGCTGGTAAGGACCCAAAATACTCCGCTACTCAGGTTACAACAGGGCCTCACTTCGCTAGGCAACCTAGACCCCAAGCTCGCAAGCTTCAGGCTGAGGAGAACAAGAAGGCGGCTGAAAGAGCTTATCAAGGAGGCGAGGAAGTGCTGCGCCTTCTACTCAAGAAGTGGTCAGAGCGGGTCCATAGCACCAAGGGTGGTGACTTCGAGAACGTCTGGGACAAGCAGAGCGCTAGGCCCGAGGAAGACAAGAAGGTCGAGAGTGTTCCTGAAACACCCGTGGTGGAGAAAGCCTCGAACGCTGGAGGTGCCGAGACGGGCGTGATTGGCGAGCAGAAGAAAGCAATTGACTTCACTATGGAAGAGCTCTTCAGACGACTCAGGAGAATCGAGAAGCTGACCCGAATGATCCGCCAGGACGGCGATGGGCAACTTCCCATCAGAGAGCGTGGAGGATCCCTACCAAGAGGCGTCGCTGGCCCCTTGAGCTCTACCGTTGCTCTGGACTTCAGCAGCGACATTGGTGGGTCACAAGCAGCAGGAGGAACAGACCTCAAGTACGCAAAGGTGCATCCAGCCGGAGATATGGCGTGAGAGGCTTATTTGTGCTGAGATTAGTAAACCCTTAAAAATTAAACCTTAAATTTAAAGTGTTATAATATTAATTTGGATTATAAAAATGGATAGAGAGCAGGCAATTAGAGCGGCCAAAATCCGCGACTTTTTCTCGAAGAACTACGGTGCCACCTTGACAAGCGTGGAAAAGTATATGTCACAGCAAGACCGATTTTTTTCTCCCTTGGGCGAGCTTTTAGGTGCTTCTCTGACTTAATACGTCAACGAGAGCCCCATCGAAGAGGTAAGTTTTTGAATTTTGGTTACAAACATATATAGCTTTCCTTTAAAGAGTCCGCATTCGACGAAGGCACCCGACTCAACTCCTTGTGCTTTGACAGCTCTAGCACTGTGCCTTTACTCCTCGAAGTCAAACAGTTCCGCAACCTCTCCAAGCCTTACCAGAGAGTCAGCAAGGCAGAGCCTGGGGAGAAGATCGAAGTCGTGGCCACCTCAGGTATAAAGCGTGATCATACTTTCAACTTGATCGTACATGATGGAGTTCGCTTCCTGAAGTTGGTGCTCCTTATGCCCAATCAAGTTGATCTTATCAAAAAGCTTTACTCGAGAAACAAGCTGCTCCTTAAGAGCGGCTACGTTGACAGTAGCTCAGACCGAAGCAGTTCCCTTCTGCTGGTTGACTCGATGGACCAAATCGAGGTTCTTTATAGCGATAAGAAGTCTGAAAAGCTCACCGAAGTACAAAACGCCATCTAAGGTCTACCAATTAAGTACACATAGGCCCCCAAATTTGTTTTTCTCAACGACCAGTGCAAAGATGCAGGTGAACAACGTGAGGCCGAGCAAGAAGACGAGTTCGCCGACTTGTACGAAGGCATGGGAGTTCATGAACTTATGGGCAAGGAGCTCATCTACATTAAGCGATTTGAGCAGCTTGGATTCTGGCGCAAAAAGTTTGACAGAGAGCAATTGAAGAAAGAGTGATGATT
>Ga0075467_10004644_pt1 | contig 10097 bp, 12 predicted proteins | sample DEB08_DNA_9_FD_75067 | JGI IMG/M metagenome (GOLD analysis project Ga0075467, IMG submission 75067) | Aqueous microbial communities from the Delaware River and Bay under freshwater to marine salinity gradient to study organic matter... | ecosystem: Environmental > Aquatic > Marine > Coastal ... | reverse complement strand
GCAGTGACCGACTTTGACATATGCAAAGAGTTTTTAGGCCCCCTGCCCGACAACGATTTACCCTCTGAGGCACAGATTAAATTTGCACAAAAGATCGCTGGGGCGGCGCAAGTTAATCTAGACGAGGAAACCTTACAAAACCGTGCGCTACTGTCGGCATGGATCAACGCCAACAAGGATGTAATGCCGTCGGGCGCTGCTGGTGGCGATGGTCCACCAACAGCGAAACAGATTGGTTTTGCGGAAAAAATCGCGAAGGCAAATGATCTTTCGATACCTGCGGCAACTCTTCAATCGCGGGGTGACTTGTCCAAGTGGATCGACAAAAACAGCAAAAAACGGAAACGCACTTAGAACGGATTAATCTCCGTTGTTTCGGGGTGGTCGGGATCGTCTGTGTCTTGGTCTTGTGACGTTTGTTCAGCTTCTGCTTTTTTGCGTGCTTTTGCTTCGGCTTTTCTCTTTTGTGCTTTTAGGACGCCGGGTAGGATGAAGTCACCTTCGACGGCTTTTCGCTCGCTAAGCGTGTCCACCAAGTCGTCATCGCCGTTTTCTAAAGCCTCTTTGATTTGATCATCAGTTGATTTCATTGCGATTGCCTCTTCAATGCCAGCGTTGGCCTTTTCCAACCGTTCTATTAGGTTGTCAGCTCCTCGGCTGGTGTCCGCTTTCGGCGGTTCTGATACTTGAGTGTCTGATTGTTCAACCTGCTCAACGGTAACTTTGGCTACAATGGCAGATTTTGGCGCGGCACTTTCGGGTGCGGGCTTATCAGGGTACGGCAAAGGCCCTTCTTGCGCTTCGAAAATCTTTTTGAAGTACACGTCCGCATAGTGTTTGATCTTATCAGCGATGATCGGATCATACGGATTTCGTAGTATCAGAAACTTGTCTTTATCCATATTTGTGACGTCTTGGACTTTCACAAGGCGCAGTCCTTCGTCACGAATGGATTTTGACTTGTTGTTGGATACAAGGTCCATTCCCCCAGCGGATTGCGAAAGGCTTTCTGATGAATGGGTGCGGTCACCAATTACATCGCTGATCATCTGTGCTGCCTCTAGATCACTGGTAGCGGAAAACATGCGCATACCACTGTTAGCGACCAAACCCCGCACGGCCTCTCGGCCATAGATGTCATAAAGCTGGGATACTGATTGCGTGATCACGACGATGCGACCGCCATAAGACCGGATAGTTTTATATGCTTCGATGATCGCTTCCATGTTGCCCAGCTTGTCAAATTCATCAAGCATGAAAAGGACTTTGAAAGGTTCGTCTTTGGTCGGCTCTGTCTTGTGCATGACGCCGGATAGCTGCTGAAAAAAAAGCCGGATCAATGGCGAAACCTGTTTGATTTCGTCTTCGGGGCAATCAAGATAAATTGTTGTTGGGATGCGGCGAAGTTGCCGGAGAGAAAAATCGCTTCTTGATGTCACCCGGCGAACGTATGGATTAGACCAAAGGCCCAGCCCGTAGTCATTCAAGATATCGAGATAATCATTGATACGCTTCGGCTCGGACGCAGCACGACTGACAAACTCCTGCTGTGCCAGCGGATACTTGGTTTCCTCGGCATATTCGCCAAACCGTTCTGGTGTGATGCCGTCCAACATATCTTTGACAATCGCCATCGTCGCGTCGCCACGCTCAATTGCAAGCATAGCAGTTGCCACAAAGATGCGTTTACATCCACCAATCCAACCTTTGATGGATGGTGTTTCTTCAATGAAGTATGAGGCCAGTTTGCCAAGTTCGATGTACTGGCGGTCGGGATCGGTTAACGCCTCGATCTCAGACAAGGGATTGTAGCAATGCGACCGGTCAGGATCGAGCGGTGAAAAATGTATGATGCTATCGCCCATCTTAGCGCGGTGCTTAGATGTTTGTTTGAAGTTTTCACCTTTAACGTCAAGAACGATAACTGACCCGTTCCAATGCAAGAGGTTAGATAAAACGAAACCTACCCCCTTCCCTGCCCCAGTTGGGGCCGCGAAAAAGCCATGCGCGAATGGCTGGTTCGGCGTTTGGATATAATTGGCCTTCTTCTTGCTCGGACCCCCGTACTTGGCCCAGATGATATTGTCGCTTGTCATTTTTCCAAGCTGTAACGGGCCTGCAAAGTTCTGGTTTACCGCTTCTTGTTCTGTTGCAAATTTTGCTGCGCCATAAATTTCTTCGCGCCGCCACTGGGCTGCACCGATTGCACCCGCAAGACCTGTCAGGGTGGTGCCGCCAAAAACGTAAAGTGTGTTGTTAAGGGTATCCCCAGATAGGCTGTTGATTGCCTGCCTGATGGTGGTTGCTGACATGTTGTCTATGCCGCCCAAAACAACGTAATGGGCATAGAATACAGAAAACGTTGCCCCTAATGACAAGCCAACGAACAGGCCAAGTGTTGCGAACGCCCAGATACGTTTAGGGCCGGTGATGTTTGGCATAAGCATGTTTCTGGTTCCTATCTTTCGTAACCATCGTCGCGGGCTGGCATTCGAGCTGCTGGACTTCTTTCAGGTGAAGGGCCTTTTGGCTTGCTGTGACTGGTATGACCGGCAGGCCTATCCATATTGTCAGCAAGTTTGTCCCAAGCCCTCGAAGCGAGCTGTGCCTGCGCGGGTGACTTGTCTGCAATAGCCGAAAACTCTTTCTGCCTGTCCTTCACCAATTTTGCGTCTTGACTAGACCCATCAAGAAAATCCTGAGTTTGCGTGAGGTTACTTTCGAACGCTTCAAACTGGCGTCGGTCTTGCTTACTCATAGATATCAATTCGGGGTTTTCGCTAATCCGTTTTTCAGCTCTTTCTGTCATTTCCAACGTGTGACCACCGATGGTCGATGCTGGCATCCCCGCCCTCTCCATATTCTTGACGCTTTGAGTGAAGGCGTCTTGAATCGCTGCCTCTCTATCGGCTGGACTAATCCCAGCAACATCGTTCCTTTCGTTTTCGGTCTCAGCCTTTCGTTGCGGTTCAAACGTCAGCCCTTGGCCTTTTAATACATGCTCAATTTCGCGATTGGCGTCCTCGTACTGCTTCTTTGCGAAGTCGTGGACCTTCGCAACAGTCTCGCGGGCCTCTTTCGTTGAAAGATCAGGTTGGTCTTCTTTGACTGCTGCCACTTCTTCATTCTTCCAAGTTCTCGCAGTTTCGGCTGGCAGATGTTCATTAGCGGTATATCGGGCGATGAGTTTGCCGGCGTCTAGACCTTCTTCGTTTGCTTTGGCCGTAATTGCTTCGTTGGCTGCACGATAATGATCAGCCGCCATCTTACGGTTTGTAGCCGACAAGCGCTTATCTTCATGCCACGTAGCGTTAACTTGATAGCTGCTGTCTTGGCCCTCTGCATATGGTCGCAAGTCGTCACGTTCCGGCAACAAGTGCGCGGCCTGTTGTTTCACTTGCGCGATTTTGATTTCTCTAACTACCCGCAACTGCGGGTCGGTGTCTTTTGCCAATAGATCATCCGCTCTGTCTATGTCGTCGGATAATTTTGTTTTGTAAGCGTCGATTGTGTCGATATTTGTTTTGTTTTCTTTGGTAAGCGTCTTTGGTCCGTTACGGTCTGCCATGGCTGGTTCTCCTGATCTAATTACTTTCGCTTGCTCTTTAAGCAGCGCCTCAATTTCTTTATCTATATCCGCGTATGTTGCAGCTAATGCGTCATATGCACGGGCATGTCCTTCCGCGACGTGATCTATCACTGATTTCTCTATGCCTGTTGGGAAGCGCTCCAACACTTCTTCGTCTTCGCGCACTGACTGATTATAAGCTGTCGAGTTTGGCGGGATGCGCTTTTCGCCACGCTCGATGCGTCTGGTTGCTGCTAGTTCAATTCCATATTCTGCTGCTACTTCAACCTGCAACTCACGCAAATAATTCACATCATGTGGGCCATCTCGACGGATACTGAACCACCCCCCCTGCTCGCCTCTATTTTTGATCACAAAGTGGGTATGCGGGTGATCGGTGTCGTCATGGGTGACGGCCATCCAATCATAGTTATCGCCGCCTGTATTAGAACAAAAAGCGCGCCTTCCAAACTCAAGGGCAGCTTCATGCGCGGCTTCGCGGTCGGTCTCAGGCGGAAAAGATACAACCATGTGAGTTGTATGACCAAGTTTGGGCCTGCCTTTAAAATCTCCAGTCCAGTCAGTCATTTTTTGTTTGAGTTCGTCAGCACTCAACTCGCCGTCATACTCGCCAATGGGACTATCATGCATCGAAAGCGTTCCCTTACGGGTCAGATAGTGCGCTTGATCCTGCATCCCTTTTCTTTGTTTCGCACCACCGTTGCGGATTACTTTTATGAAGCCCTGCTTATAACCGGCTGCGGCGCGGACCATGTTTTTCTGAGACGATCCACCGGCGTTTTTTCTGACCGCATTAGAAAACTGTTTAGCGTGAGCCTGCTGTTCTTGCATACTCATACCGTCTTTGAACGGCCGCATTTCTCCAAGAAATTGCGCTATGCGTTTCTGGTCGGCTGTCTTGATTTGATCAGTCATTCGATGATGCCTGTCTTATAGCTGCGGCAATCACTGGCTTTGATGCCCGGCGTCCACGACTTGCTTCTGCAAATGTTTTGAACATGCGAGTGATGATCGCGCATGATTTTCGCACTTCGTCAAAATCCGCTTCGGCGGATGATCCCCAAATTATTCGGTCTATGTTCGCTGCGCGGGCAAGCTGGTTAATGTTGTTTCCTGCTTGGCCTGCTACGCGAACCGCATTCCGCCACAGATCAACTTGCTCCTGATCTGCATAAAGCAATCCGCCAGCGGCACGAATGATGCCGCGAAGCGCATCATTTCGATTGCGAAAACCATGCTCACGCTCGACCCGCTCTAAGGCTGCAAGTTCTTCACTTGTAAGCCGAAAAGAGACAACACGGCCTGCGGACTTGGTTGGTCTGGTAGACAAATTGACACCCCACATATTGCAAAAACGAGAACCGGAACGGGTATCGGATTTGGAATTTGTAATACACTCTACATATCCTGCTACAGTCAATTACTCTACCCTCATTCTATTCTTAAATGAGGAAAAGTAGATTGATTGACTGCTTCTGATTTTCGACCAGAAAATCTGTCAATTTGAAATGCACTGCACGGCCTGCCGTGCTATCGGTGGATTTCTAAAACAGCACCTGCGGTGCTACTATACACTTACCCCTTTAGCGCGTCAGCGCAGCAGAACGGCTCAGTGATGCGATAAAGGGTCAAGTCACCTGTTTGGCTACCCATGTAGCAAAATCGCGCCTTACGGCTCTGTATGGGCCTAATTGAAGCGTGTGCTAGGTGGGGCTTGTTGTAAGCAAAGCAAACAAAGCAAACAAAGCAAACAAAGCAAACAAAGCAAACAAAGCAAACAAAGCAAACAAAGCAAACAAAGCAAACACAGCAAACATAGCCAACATAGCCAACATAGCCAACATAGCCAACATAGCCAACATAGCCAACATAGCCAACATAGCAAACATAGCAAACATAGCAAACATAGCAAACATAGCCATCTTGCATATAGTTGCTTTTTTAGGTAAATGTGCCATTATGGCCAAAAGGTCTAGAAATACAAAACTGGCCTAAAGGGCCAATATTACATTGAGGTGTTAAATGCTGACTTTTTCTGCGGTAGGTACAAAAGGCGGGATCGGAAAAACAACAACGCTGTGTGGGCTTGCAGCCGTGTGTGCTGCCCGTGGCAAGCGAACGGTTTTGATCGACACAGATCCAAACAAGCCAATGGTTGAATTTGAAGAGCAAGGGAGAGCCAACGAGTATTGGGACGATCTTGTTATTGCGAGGTCATATTGGGATTACCAAGAATTGAACCCAGCCGAGATGCTAGACAGCTTAGAGGATGAGGGTTTCGATTATTGTTTGATTGATACGCGCGGCGGTGAAGGGGAGTATCACACAAACGTGGTACGGGTTCTCGACTTCATGTTGCTGCCAACGGCTCCAACAAAATTCGATGTGGATGCATTGGAAAAAACCATTGCCAAACTAGAATTGCTGAAAGATGAATATGGTCACATCGCGCCATATAAAATCCTTTTCAGCAGAAACCCATCAAAGCTGAATAAGGCCGAAGTCACGATGGTGGATGATATTTATGAGCTGGGGGCGGTGATGAACACTATGATTCCAGTGAATGCTGCCATTGAACATTTGCCGCTTGATGGATTGTTTGGTCCGTTGATTGCGGAGCTACGTGCGACCGGGAAGCCGCTCGATTTGGGACAGGCGATGCGCTACGAAAAATCGTTCGCAGTCTATGAGAACCTGTTTGATGAAATTCACAAAGCGCTAGGGGTGTAAGTATGAAAGAACTCAAACGCCGTCGCGCGGATACGTTCAAGGTAACATCGAAGGAATACCTCGATCAGAATATCGAAGAACCGGTGGTGCCTCGACCCGATGATGAAAAGGTGGATGTGCCGCCAGTTGTTCCCGGTGGCAACGCGCTTAAACCCGCGCAGAAAAAAACCACAACACCCGTGGCTGCATCCAGTGCAGCTACCGATGCATCTAAACGCTATAGTGTGAGGGTGGAACTATCTATCTCGCAGGACAACCATGCCAATCTAGAAGCTATCAGCAAAAACTACCCTAACATGACAGTGAGTGATGTCGCAAAATCGCTGATGTCGCGTTTGCATGGCCAAGTTCGTGTTGCTGTCGATTTGGGGGAAATTGAAAAATTAGCACCTTCTGAGGAAGCCGTCTCTTCGTATGTAATACATACGACTGGTGCAATTTCTAAAAGCCATCTCGCAATCATGGCAGCGGTGATTGATCCGCTGGGCTTACTTCCTGCCAATGCCGTTGTCTCGGAATGCTATGCGCGTGTATGGAATGTTCAGCTACAAAAGCTGGCCAACCGTTAGATATGGTTCGTTGGTTCCGGTTTTCACGGGTGCCGTATGGCACAGTTTACCTGATGCAATCGGCGCGGGATCGGCGGTTGTTTAAGGTTGGTTTTACCAAGCGCAAAACAATCGAGAGGCGGGCGGAACTGGACCGCGTAGCGGGCGACAATATGAAAATAGTTGCCACGGTGTCCATGCCTTGGGGTAGGGCGTGTGAAACGGATGTTTTGCGACGATTGCGGGCCAACCCGTTTCGCAAACGCGACCGGCGCGGCACGGAATGGTTTTGGCTGGGCAAGAATGAGAATATCGATGCGATTGAAAAGCGGTTGAACCGGTCGGCAGACCGGATCGCGCGTCGCGCTAAATTTCAACTGTCGTGGCCGAAGGCTGCTACAGTCCGGCGTTTTCGGGCGCACAGCGGCCTAAAATCGACGGCTGACGATATTTGAGGCGTAGCCGCTAATATCGTCAATTTTTGCCAGCTTCACGCCTCATACGTCGAACGCAACGATTCATGATTGTGTCACGCTCCTGCCGAAGGACGGCAAGAGCGTGTTTTTTCCGTTCAATGCGAAGGTGTAGCATTGCGAGACGGCGCAATTCGGTTTCTTTGGTGTAACGCAACCACTTGGCGCGCAGGCCAAATAAAGCAGGCGTTTCAGTGCTGTTGTGACCGATTGCAGGTGTGTCTTGTGTAGTGGCTTTCACTACACAAAACACACCTTCTTTAATCTGTGATGTCTTCATATTTCGTATCATAACTGGATCAAATACTGTTGGGGCGCTGTCTTGGCAGCGCGGTAGGGATGTATCTTGGGGCGAACTGTTTCGCTTATAACCCCGTCCTCCATATCAGACGCAAGCCGCCCCGGATTGAACGCGGGGATAATTTCGGTTGGGAAAGAGGAAAGACTATCCAAGACTGTAACAACATCATCATCGTAATCAAAACGCGCCGTGCAGTTGACGCAGCTCGCCCAGGATCGCGGCGTTCTGGGGGTCAGCCGCAGCGCAGCGCCGGCTTACCACTAGAGCGCCCTGCCCCGCCGCTGAAAGCGGCGGGGCAGGGGCCAGACAAAAGGGGAGTTAGTTGGAATTTCTTTTTCAGGCGTGTTTTTTCGCCTCACGCTCTGCGAAACTCTTGGCCTTGGCTTCGCTGTCAAAGCTTGACAAAAAACGGTCTTTCTCAAAAACCGCCTCGTGTCGTTGTATGGCGTGTCCAAAATACAAGTCCCAGCGGTCATTTTCAGTTTTTATAACTCGGTAGTGAAGGTGGGTATCAAAAATCATAAACAGAGATGACCTATCGAGACCTGGTGAAGCATCTTCCCAATGGAAAGGTATGCTGTCTTCTGGAAGCTTATGCACTGCCCTTATCGTTGTCTGGTAACGATCAATAAGGGCAGCGTTTAGCGGTGAAATCTTGTCTTTCGGCGTTGTCATTACTGGTTTCCTTGGACTTGTTCGTTGGAATTATTCGTATTGGGCGAAGGCTTCCCAGACAAAAGGGGCGACTGTCCCCGTCCTTCGTCCTCCCCCTTGGATATTTTCAGAAAGATGAAAACACAGTTTATCCAATTCTCTTCGAGATTTAGGGGAGAGGGATGGGTTTGGGAAGGGGGGAGGGAACCGTCCCCTTCCCATGGTGGGGGAGTTTGAGGGGGAGGGCGGCACGCCTTCCCCTTCATGGGTGAGGGTTTGGGAGAGGGGCACGGCTCCTTTCCCCATTGCCCCGCCGCCCCTCAATGGGGAAGCGGGGCAAAATGGCCTCCCGGTCAATAGTCATGGGTTAACTGGATAAGATACTTGCGCGGGCTGCTCGTGTTGAAGCGGTAGCCTTTAACGGTTGGCTTTTCGGCTGTGCTGATTTGGCCTTCTTCAAGATCAGCGATGAGCGCCAGATCGGCGGCAAGGCGGGTTTTGAAACCCGCCCGCCAGACGTAGCAGGCCTGCGCCACTATGCGGCCTCTTCTTGCTGTGCTGCTTCGGTCGCGGCCAAGATATAATCAACAGCTTTTTGAGCTTCTGATGCTGCTTTGAAGATCAAGCCTTTGTCGTCTTTGAGCGCTGCCAACCATCCTTCAATGTAAGCGGCGCTCTGGTCGAATTGCGGTGTGACGCCAAGGTGAAGGCACAAGATACAATTGCCGATTTCGGCGACCAATTCTTCAAACGCGTAGGCTTCGCGGTTCGCAAACTTCTTGATCCGGTCAAGGCGCTTGTCGCTGCCAGTCCAATGAATTGTTTCATGTGCAAGGGTGCCAAAATATCCGCTCACCTCGTGAAAGGTGCTGATCGGGGGCATGTGGATCTGATCGGTTGCGGGGCTGTAATAGGCGCGGGGGTCTTCGGTCGTGATGATGTCAGCGCCAGTTGATGCAAAGAACGCCTCAAGCGCGGGATCGCTTTCAGTACCAAGATCGCGGGCGGGGTCGGGTGTGATATAAAACGCCTCGGGCAATCCTTCGATCTGGTCGGCGTTGAAAACGTTGTTTGTCTTGGCATAGGGGATGCGGGTCTTGCCTTCGCCTTCGCTCTTGCTCTCGGTCTGGTCGCCGTCTTTTTCAAACGTGCCATAAAACACGCTGCGCGCACATTTCTCGCCTTTCTTAACGGTGCCGCCCAGGTCTGTAGCCTGCTTGAACGTCATCCAGTGGGCGGAATGATAGCCGCGCTCATGGGCAACGGCCCACAACATCAAAATATTGATCCCGCGATAGGCGTCACCATTATGACGCAATGGAAAGGACGCGCCGCCTGCGCCACCTGTCCACGGCTTGCGCCATGGTGCTGTTCCGGCTTCGATCTGTGCGATAATGGTATCTGTGACGTGCTGGTGAATATCGAGTTTTGCCATGATCTGACGTTCCTTTGTGGTTGTGCGTTTGGGTTCGTTTGTGACCCTCTTTGCCTCTCCTTTTTACCTTATTTATATGGGTTTATCTAATGTTTTATTGCACGTTTGTGCAAATTGTTCGCTTGACCAAAACACCACTTTCCGGCTTGCTTTGATGCCAGAGGCGAGGGAGCGCACGGCCCGTCAGGGCCAATAAAATCAACTGTGATCGTGAAACGATCCCAATTCAGGCAACGGGCGTAGGCCGGTGCCGCTTCTGACTTGCTCGTCAGCCATCGGGTCGGTCGCGCAAGGACGAACAGGACAGGGCCAACGCAGACGCACAAGGGGACCGTGGAATACCGTAGGACGCGCAGCGGGCAAGGAT
>Ga0075467_10004642_pt1 | contig 10100 bp, 13 predicted proteins | sample DEB08_DNA_9_FD_75067 | JGI IMG/M metagenome (GOLD analysis project Ga0075467, IMG submission 75067) | Aqueous microbial communities from the Delaware River and Bay under freshwater to marine salinity gradient to study organic matter... | ecosystem: Environmental > Aquatic > Marine > Coastal ... | reverse complement strand
GTTTACGATGGGCAAGATGACCTCAACCAACGCATCCAGCGCCTACACAACGGCTCTGAATGCGCTCATTTCAAACGGGTATATGGTACAGAATGAGGGCAAAATATGGGTTAGCGCCAAAGAAGGCAGGGTGAGGTGATCTACATTGACCTACATAAACGTGTATTGTTTGTATTCAATGACTTACAGTGTGCTTTATGTAGTTTATGTAGTTTATGTAGTTTCTGTATGTGAATATGTATATCTGGATCAAACCTACATAATATACAGAATACCTTTAGGTATCTGTATATGTGTAGATCGGAGGAGTGGAATGGCTAAGTCAACAAGCAAGAATGCAAAGAGGGGAACCTTCGAGATCGGCAAGGGATCTCAGTTTGCCAAGCCGTGTACTAGAGCGGTGGCCGAAGCGTTCGCACCGTTCAGCGTTCTGTTAAGCCGAGCGCAGAACACTTGGGGTCAGCGGTTGCTTGAGTGCGCGCCTCCGCCATACGTTGCGCGCTATCGTGATCTGGTCAGCGAGATGGACTACGCCATGCAGGCCAGCGACGCAAAGACTGTCGGCGAGATTGCTGGCAAGCTGTGCAAGGCTTTGCCGATCATGCACCGAGCGGCACTTGATGCCGGGCATAGGCCAGGGTCAAGTGACATCGTTACGATGGAAGTTGACGGGCAGGTGTACGCATTTGTTGTGACAGGCGATCTGGGTCTCATACGGCGCGAGCATCCAGATTGGGTGGTGTACAGTATGCGAGATGCAGTTTACGCAATGAGAGGGCGTTTGGAAGAGGTTATGCAGGAAGCTGCAAAGCACTTCGCAGACGTTAAGATTGTGAACATTAAGCGCCGCGAAATCGGGGCAGACGAAATACCATTTTAGGGAGAATATGATGGGATATGATAACAAACGCAGCCGCGTGCTGGCAGAGGCGATGGATTTGGTGAACGGCGATAGGGCGCGCGACTACGGCACTCCTGCGGCTAATTTCGGGAGATGTGCGGCTGGGTGGTCTGTAATCTTGGATCACGACGTGAGTGCCGAGCAGGTGGCTTTGTGTATGGCATGGCTAAAAATTGCTCGATTGGTAAATGGGCCTCACGATGACTCATACGTTGACGCGTCTGCTTACATGGCACTTGCAGCAGAATTAAGCGAGTGCTAGGCTGCGAGCGTCTACCTTCACTCCTCCCAACTTGCCCTGCGCTTCATGCGTGGGGCATTCTTTTAAGGATTAGGGGAAATGGAAATACATATTGATATGGACCAAGTGGACCAAGATGCCGTTGATGAGGCTGTGATGGCAATGGTCGAGGCACTTACACATGTGGACGTGACTGCTGATGAAGCCATCGTGGCCTTGGGTGAGATGTTTCGCCTGATCGCGGAGGAAGACGCGGAGACGATACATTGAAAGTGACGCTGCCAGCCGTGCCTTTTGATGTGCCGCCAAAGCCAAGGGAGCTTACGGCGGCTGCGCCTTCATATGCGTCTAAGGTGAGAGATCCTGATCACGACCTGCTCGAGGCGGACAGCGATGCGCCCGTCGTTGACGTGATTGAATCTGCGGGCGTTAGATGGGGTCCGAGGCGTGATTGGGGCAAGGTGTAGCCGAATGGTGGAGATGGCGCTGTGTGGTGCCTTATATCGCCTCTACGGCGGCGTGGAGCGTACACGGCGCAGCACAGGCGCGTGCGCGCGGTGGCATCCTGCCGCCTCAATGTAAACGTCATTAACATTCAGCTGATGCGTTAGGGTGGACATTTAGGTGGATATGAATACGCATAGATTTATTGTATTGAGCAATATCAACAGCTTAGCTCAAACTGTTGGTGCCTCAAGTGGGCACCAATCCACATCGATGCGACATTGTGGTGCCGCTGTAGCCTGGCAGATCGGCCCAGACCCCCCCCAGCCCCGGCGGCGGCGGCGGGGTGTGTGTATATACAATCTCACGCACACGGAGACCCCCCCGTACCCCCTTGCTAAAAAGCCACCCCTGCCATAAAATTTTAAAAATTCTGGAGAAGCGACATGGCTGGCAAAGCCCTCAAGAAGAAAATCCTGACTGAAATTGCGGACAACGGCGGCGCTGAGTGGCTGCATGATCAGATCGCGAGTGGCATTACGGTGGCTGAGTTGGCGCGGCAGTATGGCTGCACTCGCAGCTACGTCAGCCGCGCGATCAACAGCATCCCCGAATACAAGACTGCCATGGAGGGTGCGCGTGAGGAGGCTGCGGACGCCTTGGTTGAGCAGGGCTTGGAGATGGTGGATGGGCTGAGCGCTCTTAGCACCTCCAACGAGATTGCTGCCACGCGTGAGAAGGTGAACTTTCGGAAGTTCATGGCTGGCAGCTTGAACCAGAATAAGTATGGCACTCGGCCACAGAGCAACGTGACGATCAGCATTGGCGACATGCACTTGGACGCGCTGCGGAAGGTGAACAGCCAGATGGCTGCCATTGACGCGGAGGACCGCGAGCGCGAGGCGTCTACGATTGATGCCACATATGAGGACGTTACCGATGAGTGAAGCCAACCCGTTTGAGGAGTTCGTCAAGGAATACCGCGACGACCCTGTGAAGTTTGTGGTTGAGGTGTTGGGCGCGAAGCCACTGCCGTATCAGGCTGAGTTCTTGCAGGCGATTGCTGACGGCGAGCGCAAGATGTCGGTCAGATCGGGTCACGGTACTGGCAAGTCCACGTCGGCTTCGTGGGCGATGCTGTGGTATGTGCTGCTGCGCTTTCCGAACAAGGTCGTCGTCACGGCCCCCACCAGCGGCCAGTTGTTTGACGCCTTGTTTGCTGAGTTGAAGCGCTGGATCAACGAGCTTCCGCCGCAATTGAAGCCGATGCTGACAGTGAAGTCTGATCGAGTTGAGTTGGCGGCGGCCTCGTCCGAGGCGTTTATCTCGGCCAGAACGAGCCGGGCGGAGACGCCAGAGGCATTGGCGGGTGTTCACTCGGAAAACGTGTTGCTGGTGGTGGACGAGGCGTCTGGTGTGCCTGAGAAGGTGTTTGAGGCTGCTGCTGGTTCCATGTCGGGCCACAACGCCACGACGATCTTGCTGTCTAACCCTACGCGCTCCAGCGGCACGTTCTTTGAGAGCCAGACGCGACTTGCGGGCAGTTGGTGGACGCGGCGCTGGTCGTGCGTTGACAGCCCCTTGGTTTCCGATGAGTTCGTTGACGAGATGTGGCTGCGTTACGGCGAGGAGTCAAACGCCTTTAGAATCAGGGTTTTAGGCGAGTTCCCATTGGCGGACGACGACACGATCATCCCGTTTCACTTGGTTGAGGCGGCGATCAATCGTGACGTCGTTCTGGATGAGACTGCCAAGATGATCTGGGGTTTGGACGTGGCACGGTTTGGCACGGACAAGACTGTATTGGCAAAGCGTCAGGGTAATGTAATTACTGAGGTCAATGGCTGGCAGGGCTTGGACCTGATGCAGACTGTGGGGCGGGTGAAGGCTGAGTATGACGGCCTGCCGATGAGTATTAGGCCCAGTGAGATCATGGTTGACGTGATTGGCATGGGTGGCGGCGTGGTGGATCGGCTGCGTGAGCTTGGGATGCCAGTGCGGGGTATCAATGTTGCTGAAAGCCCCTCCATGGGCGACACATATACAAACCTTCGGGCTGAGTTGTGGTTTAAGATGCGTGGGTGGCTTGAGCAGCGCGGTGCGAAACTGCCTAGGGACGAGCAGCTTATTGCGGAATTGAGCACAATACGGTATAGTTTCATGAGCAGCGGTAAGATGAAGGCTGAGAGCAAGGACGAGATGCGCAAGCGCGGATTGCCCTCTCCTGACTTTGCTGACGCAGTATGTTTGACGTTGGCGTCCGATGCGGCGACTGCGATGGGTGGGCGGGCTTCGACGTGGGGTAAGCCTCTAAGGCGTAATCTAAAAGGGGTTGCATGATGGAAGAGAAACGCTTTTTGGATTTCTTGGATATGTTCGACGGCGGCGGCGCTGGTCAGATGGGTGACAAGTTTGAGGGCGGTGGGCTTTACTCTATGATCGGCAACGCTTTCGGCTCTCCTTACGGGTCCGAAGACCCCGAGCGCATGGCCGCTCGGCAGGCGTTCTACGGTTCTGACCAGATTGGCGGCGCCCCTATGACTTCGGCACCCCCGCCGCAGGTTATGCCGCCGCAGGTTATGCCGCAGCAGACTAATTATGCTACTGAGCCTAACTACGCTGATCGCTTTGGAGTGCCTATGCCTGTGGATGGTATGCAGGCTGGTCCACCTGCGCGTGCGTTAGTTGGGCCGCAACTTAGCGCTGCCATGAACCAAAACGGTGGTTACACGGCACCCCAGCTCCAATATAGTGGACGCGGCTCTGTTGGCATGCCGAGACCTGACGCAATGGCTTCTATCCAAGAGATTGAAGCGTATCTCCGCAGCATCGGCCACCCTGATTATCAATAGGAGAAACGCCATGAAGGCACCAGTATTCAAGACCTGCAAGGGCTGCCCCACCCCCGCCGCGTGCAAGCGCGCTGGCAAGTGCCTTGGCAAGAAATACTCGAAGTAGTGGGGCTGTACAGCAACATTGCCGCCAAGAAGAAGCGCATTGCCGCTGGCTCTGGCGAGAAGATGCGTAAGGTCGGCAGCAAGGGCGCTCCGACTGCCAAAGCGTTTAAGCAGGCCGCCAAGACAGCGAAGAAACCGAAGGGCAAGAAGTAATGGGTGTATTGGACTTCTTTGGCCGTGAGGCTGGTCAACGTCGTCGCGCAGCGCTTGATGAGTTTGGGCGCAGCGCTGAGCAATACGTCCCGCCAGAGTTGCGCCAAATTGTTGGCTTGCTGTCTGATATGACGCCGAATCGCGCCAATGAGCGCGCCGCTATGGCATCTGACCGCCTGTTTCAGCCTGACCGCACTGTGGGGCAACGTGTTGGCGACTTTGGTGAAATGGCGTCTGAGATCGCTGGCGTAGTTGCGCCCGTGGCTGTCGCTGGTCGTGCGGGAATGCCTGCGGCTGAAGCCCTACAAGAGGCGCTGATGGGCTTCTCTGCGGGTTCTCAGCAAGCTGGTCGAGCTGTTGTTGATCGCCTGAACCAGCCTGGCCCTGTCCCGACGATGTACAGCAACCCGCTGATGGCCCCTAACGCGCGGGGGCTTCTTAATTATGACCCAAAAACCGTTGGCTCTACGGGCGGCAATATTCGGCGAGAGCCGCAGGCTGTGGACGAGGCTGATGAGATAACGCTTTTCCACGGGTCGCCTTACGACTTTCGCAGCTTTGATACATCCCAGATCGGTAAGGGGGAGGGCGCTCAAGACTTGGGTCGTGGGTTTAGCCTAACTGACGAGGAGGTTGTCGCGCACTCGTATATGAACCCTGCTTCAAGGTGGGGCGACCTAGAGGCAATGGAGCGATACCGCCAAGCGGGTCCAGGTAGGACATACCAGGTCGGCTTGAAGGCTCGTCCAGAACAAATCTTGGACTGGAAAAAGCCGTGGAAAGATCAAGTGCCTGAAGGCACTCCGATTTACGACAAAATCCAAGAAAGCATGGCGAAGAGCTATGCAGATGACCCAGAGATGCAAAAACTGTTCCAGCAGGCAAACCTTTCGAGCGTGTGGCGTGATGATTTTGGAATGGAGGACGCTGCTCTTAAAAGCGGATTTGTAGGCAATAAGCGGCAGAACTTTAGCGGCGACACCGAGTTTACGGTTTTTGACCCCTCAAAAATGGAGATAAAAAAGGTTTTTGACAATGAGGGGCGTGAATTGCCTATAGCCCCGTCATCCCCAGCGCAGGAAGTCGCGGGGCTGTTGTCATCTGGGCGTGTGGATGAGGTTACGGACGAGATGCTGGGCAAGCTCACACCAAAAGACGAGATGGAGCTTTTCAAGCTATATCAGCGCGGCGCGACGGGCATGGACCTGCCTATGGGTGAAGCGTCACGGATGGCGCGGGCGGGTGAGATTGGTCACAATGTTGAACGAGAGCTTTACCGAGGCGGTGGAAGCGATAGAAAATCTTTTTCCGCAGACGCTGGAACCTTCAAGACACAGAACACTGGTGTCTTCATGGACCCAAATCCTATGCGAGCTGAAACCTATGCTAAGCAGGGCGGCGGCGTAGTAGCACCCTTGTTTTCTCGTTCTGATGCCCCGATTGTGTTCGGCGACATGTCTGAATGGAATAGACTAGAGGCTCCGTCCTATGCTTACGACCCTGTAAGTGATGTGGACATCCCGCTAATTGAGCAGGGCGTCACTACAACAACCGACGATATTGCCAGAGCGGCGAGACAGCGCAACCTAGCAGCAATAGAAATTCAAGATGTTATGGACCCTGGCCCAATGCGCTGGAGGAACGAGGACAAGTCTATTCGAGAGTACCCTCAGTTTGGTGCAACTCGCGTTGAATTTGACCCCGCCAACATCCGCTCCCGCTTCGCCCGCTTTGACCCTCGCCTCGCTCATCTTCGTAATCTGAGCGCAGGCGTTGGCGGCCTTGGCTTACTGGGCATGTCCTATCCCCAAGAGGAGCAATACTAATGCCCAGCACCAAGGCAGACAAGATCGCCGCAGCCAAGAAGCGCCACGGCTTCACGGCGGTTAACAAGCCTCGCAGGGGTGGCCCGAAGAAGTTTGAGGTGCTGGCCGTTGAGGGCGATACGGTCAAGAAGGTGAACTTCGGCGATCCCAATATGACGATCAAGAAGGGCCAGCCAAGCCGCAAAGCCTCGTATTGCGCTCGATCTGGTGGTATAAGTGGCAAATCATCGAAACTGAGCGCCAACTATTGGTCGCGGAAGGCTTGGGACTGCTAAATGGCAATTACAACATACACAGAGCTGCAATCGGCTATTACGGACTTTTTGAACCGCGATGACCTTTCCAGCGTAACACCGACATTTATCTCGCTGGCAGAGACGGACATTCAGCGCCGCGTGCGCCACTGGCGTATGGAAAAGCGCAGCACGGCTGAGCTGGATACGCAGTACAGCGCCATTCCCGCCGACTTCGTCGAGGTTATTCGGATGTATATCACATCTGGCGACACGAGGCTTCTTGAGCTTATCAGCCAAGGCGAGCTGCTGGATCGCAAGCGCAAGAACATGAACACAAGCGGAGCGCCGAGGTATTACGCCATTACGGCGGGTGAGATTGAGGTCTTCCCGGTGCCCGACGGCACATACGATCTTGAGCTTTATTATATCTCACGCATTCCATCGCTTAGCGACAGCAACGCCTCGAACTGGCTGCTGGAGGAGTATCAGGACGCATACCTCTACGGCTCCTTGGTTCACTCGGCCCCATATCTCAAAGACGATGCGCGCGCACAGATGTGGTCTGCGTTGTATCAAAGCGCAGTTGATGCTATAAACGCTGAAAGTGAGCGCAGCAAATTTGGCGGCTCAGGTCGTCGCATGAAAATCAGGAGCTACTAGATGAGCTTTTCAAACTCCACTGAAACGCTGGTTCTGAACTGGCTCCTGACCTCAGGTGGTGCCACACGCCCAACGGCATGGTATCTTGCCCTGTTTACGTCAAACCCTGACGAAGACGGCAGCGGAACGGAAGTCACAACTGTCGGCACGGCATACGCCCGCCAGACTGCTGCGTTTACCGTGTCAGGCAACACAGCCTCAAACAGCGCGGCCATTGAGTTCCCGACGGCCACGGCGACTTACGGCACTGTCAGCCATGTGGGTGTCTACGACGCCTCCACTGGCGGCAACCTGATCGCCTACGCAGCGCTGACCACATCCAAGGTTATCGACACGGGCGACGTCTTGCGCGTCCCTGCTGGTGATCTCGACATCACACTGGATTAACGTATGGCCGACACGGTCTACAGAACGGGCTTTGGCACTGGTGCATACGGTGTCAGAGCCTTTGGCGTTGACGGGGCCGTAAAGGCTGCGGCCAGCACTGTTGTCACGGCCAGCGCCACTGTCGCCGCATCAACTCGCGTGCGGCTGTCTGCCTCAATTGTCGTCACCGCCTCAAGCAACACCTCCGATGCCCAGCGCGTGCGTGAGGTAACGTCAACTGCGTCAGCCTCGGCAAGCGCTGCGGCCTCCTGTGAGCGCATCCAGCAGCCGTCGGCCACTGTGGCTTCGCTCGCATCGACATCGGCCTCCAGCGAGCGTGTGAGGCTGTCTCAGGCGGCACTAGCGCCGTCAGCGACTGTGACTGGCTCGGCGAACCGTGTGCGCCTCTGTGACGGCACTGCGGCGGCCTCTGCGGCGACAACAGTTCGCACTATCTTCCTGTATGTCTTCGACGCCAGCACGGCTTGCACGTCTAGCGCTGACGCCGTCGTCACCCGCGTGCAGTTCGGTGCGGCTGACTTTGCGTTTGCGTCTGGCTTCGCGGCCAATGCGATTGAGAAGTGGGAGCCAGAGGCAGGCACGCCAGAGACGTGGACGCCCGTTGATCCCGCGACTGAAATATGGCAAACTGTCCCCAACACAGCCGAGGTATGGACTGTGCTTTCCCCCACATCAACGGATTGGAACGCAGCCTCGGCCGCAAGTGCAACTTGGGCTGACGCCGCATAGGAGAACAACATGGCTGACACGACCACAACGACTTACGGGCTTGTTAAGCCAGAAGTAGGCGCATCCGAGGACACTTGGGGCGGCAAGATCAACGACAACCTTGATGACATTGATAACTTGCTCGACGGCACGGTGGCTGTCACGGGGATTGACATCAACGGCGGCACAATCGACGGGACTGTAATCGGCGGGACAACACCTGCGGCTGGCACATTCACGTCAGCCTCTACAACTGGCAATTTTGGGGTAGGCACGTCAGACTTTACTACTGATCTTGGTTATGCTCCCAAGCTGAAGATTTCTGGGAATGGCCCAGCCCTGTTCTTTGAAGAAACTGATGCAGGACAAAATTGGGCCATCGGTGCACTAGGTAGTAGTCTATTAATCAGGGACGCAACAGCGTCATCGGGGGTTGGTACTTTCACCGCTACTGGTTTGAACAGCACTGTCATCGGGGCAACAACCCCTGCGGCTGGTACATTTACGAACCTCACAGGTACTGCTGATGCTACACTTAACGGCCTAACTGTCGGCAGAGGCGCTGGAGGCTCAGCCGACAACACTACTGTAGGACGTAATGCTTTACAGTCAAACACTACAGGTAGCTTCAACACTGCTGTGGGACGTGATTCTCTAACGTCAAACACTACAGGTAACTTCAACACTGCTGTGGGATGTGATGCTCTAGGTTCAAACACCACAGGCAACGGCAATGTTGCTAACGGTTTTCAGGCTCTATATTTAAACACCGAGGGCGATACCAACGTAGCTCAAGGGAATAATTCCTTACGGGAAAACACTTCAGGCAGCGACAACACTGCTGTTGGTCATGAGGCTCTACGGTTTAACACTACAGGTTCCTCCAACACCGCTCAGGGTTATCAGGCTCTACGGTCAAACACTACAGGCACTAACAACACTGCCCAAGGTTATCTGGCTCTATATTCAAATACTACGGGCGTCAACAGCACTGCTGTGGGACTTCAGGCTCTACAGTCAAACACTACAGGTACTCAAAACACTGCTGTGGGGTTTGAGGCCCTAAAGACAAACACTACAGGTAGCCAAAACACTTCTTTGGGTTATCAGGCTCTACTTGACAACACTACAGGCAACAACAATGTTGCTGTGGGTCTATTAGCTCTGAGGGATGTAAGCACAGGCTCTGGCAACCTCGGCATGGCGGCTAGGAACAGTGCTGGAACGTACTCTCCTGTATTCAACCCAACCACTCACAACAACCGCATAGTAATGGGCCACACAGCCGTTACCAACGCCTACGTTCAGGTTGCTTGGACTGTTGTCTCTGACGCCCGTGACAAAGCTGCCTTTGCCCCTGTACCTCACGGCCTAGACTTCGTGAACTCTCTGAAGCCTACAGAGTACCAGTTCAAGGAAAATGGTCGGGACGGTGAAGCTGACGGGATCAAACGCTATGGCTTCTTGGCCCAAGATGTGCTGGAGCTTGAAGGCGACAACCCAGTCATCGTAGACACTGAGGACTTGGATAAGCTGAAACTCAAGGAGAGCAATCTCATCCCCGTGCTGGTCAACGCCATTCAAGAG
>Ga0075467_10004638_pt1 | contig 10102 bp, 7 predicted proteins | sample DEB08_DNA_9_FD_75067 | JGI IMG/M metagenome (GOLD analysis project Ga0075467, IMG submission 75067) | Aqueous microbial communities from the Delaware River and Bay under freshwater to marine salinity gradient to study organic matter... | ecosystem: Environmental > Aquatic > Marine > Coastal ... | reverse complement strand
TACTCTCCAAGCATGAACATTGCAAACTTCATGCCACTGTATTCTGTGTGAAAGCCCGCAGTAAGTTCGTGTTCAGCTTCGGGTAAATCGAACGGGAGCCGATGGCTTTCGGCAATTGCGGCGATTACAAACACGAATAGGCCGAGAAACTGAGAGAAGCAATACCAGCCATCTCGTTGAGATTCAACGATGTCTACCATGCTGAAGCTACCGCTGAGCATCACGACGCCCATAAGTGACAAGCCCATAAATACTTCGTAGCTAACCATTTGTGCGGCTGACCGCAGACCGCCTAATAGAGCGTATTTATTATTAGATGCTAAGCCGCCTAACAACACGCTGTAGACCGCTAAAGAGGTCATGCCAAGGAAGAATAGTAGGCCAATGTTTAGATCGATTATTTGTAAGCCGGGGCCAAAGGGAACCACGGCGAAGCCCAATAACATGGCCACTACGATCGCTGTTGGGGCGAATATAAACACCCATTTATCGGCGAATGGCGGCACCCAATCATGTTTGGTTAATAACTTAATCATGTCGGCCGCGACCTGACCTATGCCAAAGGGGCCAATTCGATTGGGCCCGTAGCGGTCTTGCCACAAACCGAGTAAACGTCGTTCAAACCAAGTCGCCACCGCCGCGCCACCGACAGCACCAAGCATGACTGATATTGCGAATACAATAATCCAAAAATCAGACATTCGACACTCCTGGCTCTATGACTATTTTCGCTGGTTTGTTATCACGGTTAGTATTAGACCAAGCGTGATTCTTTTTAATGGTTACTGACGATCTGGGAGCAATCCAAGGGGCGCCTGGTAATCCGACGCTATAGCCTAAGCAACCATTCGCAATCGACGGGTTTATAATCACTTCGAAGCAGACCTTGGTGTCAGGTAATGAAAGCAAAACACCATCGCCGTCGAGTAGCTCGAGAGTTTCTGCATCGTCGACCGAGATCTCGACAAATGCAGCGGCGGTTAATTCATTTATCGCTGGCGACCGTGCGCTCAGCTCATCACTGCCGAAAATTCGGTAAAGTGGTAGCAAACGCCAATGGCCTTGTTGTGCCTCGAATGGCCCCGGTATTTCAACAACAGGTATTTTGTCTCTATCGGACTCTGCAGAGCTGGCCGATGAGCTTTCAAATAATCGTTTGCCTGGTGTGCCTCCCTTTAATGCGCCACCGGTTTCAGCTTGAAACTTATGCACCGATTGATTGGAGTTCCAGCCAGGAGCCCAGACGAAGGGAGTAAGCGCACTGGATTGTTTGCCATTGACGCCTTCCATTGAATAAGAGAGGGGCGTGTCGTTGTCAATTGCCTGCTGAGGCTCATGCACAGATATATTTGCTCGCATCGCCGTGCGACCGCTATTGCGATGAGTTTGTCGGGCAATTTTCATACCGCGATAGCGATAGTCACCGTGCAGGCTTGCTTCCACGATACCCGCTAAAACAGCAAAGTCATCGGCGCAACTAGCGGTTACATTATCGAATTCAGTAAATTTCTCGAAACTTTCTAAGCCGATAGATTGGCCTAGCTGAGTTAACCAGCGCCAGCTCGATTGACGTTGTTCGGCGGGTTGGTAAACCGGGTAGAACCGTTGGGCTCTCGCTTCACTGCTAACCAGTGTGCCTTCGCTCTCTGCGAACGAAGACGATGGTAATGCCAGCGCCGATTGAGCCAAGGTTTCGGTATCGATGCAATCGAGCACCACTAGGTTGTTGATATTATTAAAAAGCGTTTCTATTTGCTGATGTGGAGCGCGACGAAATAAATCGTTTTCAGCAATCAATAAGGTATCAATTTGACCCTTACTTGCGCGTTCACACAGTTCTTTTAGCGACGCTTCTGAACCATCTTGCATTAGTGACGCACCTAAGGTGTTTGCCTCATTCAAGCAGTAGCTCAGCATGCCGTTTGAATTATTCAATGCACGGTTAATTGCGGCGGCGGCTTTTATTACGGCTTGGTCTTGGCAGCCAGTTCCGGAAACTATTAGCGGCCTGTTTGCCGAGCTTAAATCGCTAGCAATGGATTTAATTAGCTGCGTATGGGCCGGCTCAAAACCAGCAATAGAGTCAAGCGATGAATCAAGCTCGGCAGCGATGGCAAATCCAAATCGAGCAATATCTGTAGCGCTCATGGTAATGCTTCGTTTAGCAACGTCATCGAGACGCGACTCGGCCATAGAAATTATATACAGCGGGCTTAAGCAGTCTTGCGCTAACACTCGCACGGCTTCATCTTGCCAGTGCGCGATACGCATGTCTGACGCCATTTTCTTGGCTAAATTACGCACTGACTGGCGCAATGACAAGGCCAGTCTTGGGGCTGTATTGGTGACGTCTTCACCGAGGACTAGAACCGCATCAGCGGATTCGACTTGCCGTAGCGATGGCGTGTTTACCGAATCGATTTGCATTATCGAGCTGATCTGCTTGACCAGTGATGCTTCGTGGTCACCAATGCCGCTGTTGAAATTTTTGCCGCCAACAACTCGTCTTAATAAGTAGTTAGTTTCAATCGATGCTCGCGGAGAACCAATCGCCGCAATGCGGTCAGTATTGACGCACCAGCCAGCTAGTGTATCGGTAGCTAGCTGGCTTTCGATTGCGTTGTATCGGCCGTCGTCCGCACGCAAACCAGCAAATTTAGCTCGGTTTTCGTCGTTCACATAGGCGCCGCCGTAGCGACCTCGGTCACATAGGAAATAGCCGTTAACCTCATTGTTAAATCGGTTGTGTATTCGCTTTAACTTGCCATAGCGTTCGCCAGGAGAGGTGTTGCAGCCTAGTGCGCAGCCAGTACAGATCGATGGCGCTGATTGCAAATCCCACTTGCGGGTGTAGTCGTTGACCAATGGTTTGTCGGTGAAGACCCCGGTCGGGCATACCTCGACTAAATTGCCAGCGAACTCGCTTTCAAGGTTGCCATCTTGCTGCCGGCCGAAATAAACGTGGTCGTGCGCACCTTGCGCGGACAGGTCGGTGCCACCGGCGTAGTCATTGTAGAACCGCGTGCATCGATAACAGCTTATGCAGCGGTTCATCTCGTGATTGATCAGTGGGCCGAGGTATTGATTGTTATGGGTGTTTTTCTTGCCCCTATAACGACGATTTCGGTGCCCAACCATGACCGTCATATCTTGTAAATGACACTCGCCGCCTTCGGCACATACGGGGCAGTCATGCGGGTGATTAAGCATTAGCGATTCGACAATATTCTTGCGAAACTCACTGGCTTTCATACCATTCATCGAAAATCGTGCGCCTTCAGAAACGGGTGTCATACAGCCCATAACCACACGACCATGCTCATCGTCGGCATCGCGAAATTGCACCAGCGCACATTGTCGGCAAGCGCCAATTGAGCCCATTTCGGGGTGCCAGCAAAAGTAGGGAAGGTCAATACCGGCACTGAGGCAGGCTTCTAATACGTTATCACCCTCAGGAACGTCGTAGGATTTATCATCAATGTAAATAGTTGGCATATTAGTTAACCCCTGCGCTAGCTAAGGCTGCTGTACTTTCCGTGCTGTAGGGGCATGCTTTACCGTCAATGTGCGCTTTAAAGTCGTCAGCAAAGTACTTCATGGCACTGGCCAACGGCTCCATTGCACCAGGCGCAAGCGCACAGTGAGTATTTCCGATTGCGCCAATAAAGCGCACTTGATTTTGCAAAGTGTTCAAATCGGCGGGAATGCCATTGCCGGATTCTATGTCATCCAATACTTGCGCTGACCACGGCAGCCCATCGCGGCACGGTGTGCAAAAGCCACATGATTCTTGTGCGAAAAACTCAACTAAGTTCTTAGTCATGCCTACCGGGCAGGTTTTATCGTCTAGAATAATCATGGTGCCGGTGCCAAGGCGACTGCCTGCTTTGCCGATTACGTCATAATCCATCGCCAAGTCTAAATGCTCTTCAACTAGGAAGTCGGTCGAGGCACCACCGGGTAGGAAGCCTCTCAGTTTGTAGCCGTCTTGCATTCCCCCGGCATGTTGTTCGATTAACTCCCTAATTGTTGTTCCCATTGGCAGTTCCCAACAACCGGGGTTTTTTACTCGGCCACTTACGCCAAATAATTTGGTTCCATGGTCCTGGCCTATCCCCAAGGTTTTATACCAGTCAGCGCCATTACGGATAATGTGGGTAATGTTACACAAGGTCTCGACGTTGTTGACAATCGTCGGTCGGCCCCACAAACCACTTATTTGCGGAAACGGCGGTTTGGCGCGTGGGTTTGCTCGTTTGCCTTCGAGAGATGAAATTAGCGCAGTTTCTTCGCCACAGATATATCGCCCAGCACTACTGTGCACATACAGTTCAAGATTAAAGCCGCTCGCAAAAATATTCTTGCCCAAGTAGCCTTTGGCATAGCATGCGTCGATCGCTTCTTGTAGCAGCTTTGACGCGAGGTGATATTCATGGCGGATAAATATGTAGGCAACATCCGCTTGAATTGTCCACGCCGATAGGATCATGCCCTCAATAAGTTGATGAGGGTCACACTCCATTAATAGTCGATCTTTGAAGGTACCTGGCTCCATTTCATCGGCATTGCAAATTAGATATTTGTGACCGTCAGAAACGTGATTCCCTTGGGCGTCTGTATTCATAGGTACAAAGCTCCACTTCATGCCGGTCGGGAAGCCGGCACCTCCGCGGCCACGTAAGCCCGAATCTTGCACCACCTGTAAACAATCGGCTGGTGACATTTCTAAAACGGCTTTGCGGGCGGCTTGGTAGCCATGATTTGCTTCATAGGTCTCGAGGTTGACCGGGTCGCGCGCAGCATTGATATTTTGAGTCAGTGGCAACTTAGAAATCATTCTGGTTGGCCTCCATCGCTCTTGGATATTGGGCTTTTAGGTACTGGGTTCTTGGGTGCTGGGCTCTTGAGTATTGGGGTCTCGAGTATTTGGTTTATCTTGTCTGGCGTAAGGTCTAGGTGAGTTTCCTCGCCAACCATCATGACTGGCGCTCTGTCACAGGCGCCGAGGCAAGGTGCCGGAAGAAATGTATAGCGATTGTCTGCCGTGGTTTCACCCAAGCCGACCCCTAATTGACGGCTGATGTGCTTTTCGAGTTGTGCGTAGCCCTTGATCCAGCAGGTGACGCTGTCACACAATGAAATTACTTTTTCGCCCACCGGTTTTCGGTAAATCAAGCTGTAGAACGTTGCTATGCCCTCGAGCTCAGCAGTCGACATATCTAAGTAGTCTGCCAAGCCTGTTAAGCTCTCATCTGACACCCAGCGATGATGCTTTTGAACAATTTTTAGCGCGTCTATCGCGACAGCTGAACGATACGGCGCGTGTGAAATCTCATGGTCTATTTCGGCCAGCTCTGGCGCTGTTAAGATTGAACTGATTATTCTGGCATTGGCCTGCGAATTGTCCTTTTTTGTGCTTTGATTCATAATCTTTATTTACCTATCCACGTCGGCCATAACAAAATCAATGCTGGCGATGATGGCAATTAAATCGGGGATCATTAAGCCGCGACTGATTAACGGTATCTGCTGCAAATGGGGAAATGACGGTGTTCTAATTCGAGTTCGATACGAGGTAGTGCCGCCGTCGCTAATTAAGTGGTAACTGTTTAAACCCTTGGTTGCTTCAATCGGTACGCAGGCTTCGCCGGCTGGAATCGCCGGACCCCAACTAGTGTGCAAAAAATGATGAATCAAGGTTTCGATATCATGCATGGTGTTTTCTTTTGGCGGTGGCGAAGTGAGCTTGTGCTCAGACTTGTATGGGCCTTCAGGCATGTTGTCTAAACACTGCCTTACAATTCTCAGGCTTTGACGAATTTCTTCTATTCGAACCACCGCGCGGTCGTAGCAATCGCCGTTATGGGCAATTGGTACATCAAATTCAAATTGGTCATAGCCCGCATAGGGCCGCTGTTTTCGCAGATCCCAATCGACACCGGTGGCGCGCAGATTAGGGCCTGTTACTCCCCATTCAATTGCTTCTTCAGCCGAGTACTTACCAATGCCTATGGTGCGATTTTTTAGAATGCTGTTTTGCATTGCCATTTTGTCGTAGTGGTCAAGACGAGCTGGCATTGAATCGATGAAGTCTCTTACTAATTTTTCCCAGCCGTTTGGTAAGTCAGCGGCAACGCCGCCTATTCGAAACCAAGCAGGGTGCATTCGACCACCCGTGATCGCTTCGATAATGCCAAATAGCCGTTCGCGGTCGGCAAACATGTAAAACACCGGTGACATTTGGCCGATGTCTTGCACGAAGGTTCCGTAGAACACGAGATGACTGGATATTCTGAATAGTTCGGCCAGCATGATGCGAATTACTTTGGCTTTTTCAGGTACCTCGATACCGGCAAGTTTCTCAACCGACAGGCAATAAGGTAGATTGTTCATTACCCCGCCAAGATAATCGATTCGATCGGTATACGGCATATAAGACGGCCACGATTGCCGTTCACCCATTTTTTCGGCACCGCGATGGTGATAACCAATATCAGGCACGGCATCGACGACAACTTCGCCGTCGAGCTGTAAGGCAATTCGAAACACTCCATGGACACTCGGGTGATTAGGCCCCAAGTTTAAAAACATATACTCGGTGCCGTCTTTGCTTGTTTGCATGCCCCATTCTTCAGGGCGAAATCGCAATGCTTCTTGTTCTTCAGCCTGCTTGGTTTCGTTTAAACTAAACGGCTCCATCTCGGTGGCCCGAGCTGGGTGATCTTTGCGCAGGGCGTGGCCCACCCAAGTTGGTGGCAGGAGAATTCGGTATAAGTTCGGATGGTCGGTAAAGCTGATTCCAAACATGTCCCAGGCTTCACGCTCATACCAATTGGCATTTGCCCATAATGGCGTAATAGTGGGTACTGCATATTCAGCGTCAGCCGACGTTTGCGCCGCTAGCTTAATGCGAATATCAAGGTTTTGAGCTAGCGAAAGAAGGTGATAAACCACGGTAAAATCTGATTCAGGCTGGTCTTCGCGATGTTCGCGAAGTCGCTCATCAATACCGAATAAGTCATAAAGCATTGGGTAATGAGGCTTAAGAAACGTCAAAATCGGATGCAATAACTCGGCTTGAATCCAAAGCGTTGGAATACCATCAACCGTTTTCTGGACCACAAAGGTGTGCGCACCAAACTCTTCAAAGAGCTTCGCTACTATGGTGAGGTCTGTAGTTTGTTCAACTGCCAGCATGCTATTCCTATGTGTGTTCGTTACCGCTTAAATTGCGGGTAGGTCTATCCTCATACGTCTGTTGGTGGGCGATACTTAGTCGCCGCATTACGTTCTTTTTGTAAACGGTCTCGTTGGCTTGGCATTTTAGGCTTGATAATGCCTTGTTCACCAACCGTCCAACTAAGAGGCCGTTGTTCTTTTTTTATTGATTCCTGCAACATCATTAGGCCTTGCATTAAGGCCTCTGGGCGAGGAGGGCAGCCCGGAACATAAACATCGACCGGAATAAACTTGTCGACGCCCTGCACCACGCTGTAAATATCGTACATGCCACCAGAGTTTGCGCATGAGCCCATTGAGATAATCCACTTGGGTTCTAACAATTGATCGTAAAGGCGTTGTACTACCGGCGCCATCTTGCGAAACACGGTGCCAGAAATGACCATCAAATCGGCCTGCCGCGGGGTTGCTCGTATGACTTCTGAACCAAAGCGGGCAATATCATGACGAGAGGTAAACGAAGTGGCCATTTCTACATAGCAACATGACAAACCAAAATTAAATGGCCATAGAGAATGCGCTCGTCCCCAGGCGATTAAATCGTCAAGATTGGCAAACATCACATTGCGTTTAACTTGCTCCTCAATCATTTCATCTGTTTGTACAGAAGACGATTCTTCTGGGCGAGTTAGATTCCATTCCATCAACGAGGTTCCTCTTGGATAGGTGTTTCTGGGCTTAATACTGGTGTTAGTGCTGGTGTTAGTACTGGTGTTAGTGTCGGCGTTCCTGCCGGTGTGAGCTTAAGCGATGGATAAGCGTTCATCGGCTGTTGTTCAAACCTAGGTCGCCCATCAAAATCAGTTCGAGCTTTAATCCCCCAGTCCAATGCGCCTGAACGCCATTCGTACACCAGAGCGACAACCAGTACCGCAACAAACACTAGAATAGAGAAATAGCCTTGCCAACCTAATTCAAAAAAGGCGATGGCCCAAGCAAAAATAAAAACCGTCTCAAGGTCAAAGATAACGAAGAAAATTGCGATTAGATAGAAGTCGACAGAGATACGTCCTTGGGCGTTGCCAACGGACACAACGCCAGATTCGAACGCTTCGTTGGTGGCGGCATTAGCACGGCGCTCGCCTAACAACCAAGACAGACCCAGCATGGTTAGCACCAGCGCGATCACGGCAACGAAATAAACAACTAGCGGCCATATTTGCACACTTGTAGCCTGACTTATCGTAGCTTCATTCAACCTGAAATACTCCGTATGGCGTTAGACTTCGGTTGTTCTAATCAGAACAAACATTGCACGGCCAGCGGCTGAACTTACTCACATACATCAGCATATCTGACAGGTGACTAATAAAAACTGTAACGATCTTTTGAGGAAAACGCAACAACAGTATTTTTAATTTACCATTGTCAATTTTAAAGTGAGTTGCCGAGGTGCATAAAATTCTCCGTTTTTAGGCAGTATTTTGAGCTAAAATCTCGTCTTATTCAGAGTGTTGACATGGCGCTTTTATAGATAAATTTAGGCGCAAGAACGTCACACTCCTGCCAATTTAAGGACTATGGATTTACAATAATGAACAATTATAATCGACGATTTATGAGATAGTATTCGCTATGAAACTGGATGCGCTTTACTACCTTCAACCTGAAACGAAAGCTATAAAAAGTGAGTTACGCACCAATTAACTCGACGTAAAGAGAGGTGTATGAAAACGTTCAAATCGATGAACTAGGACCAATGTTTTTTGAATTTTCACGCAGCAGTATATTAATTTGGTCTGGGACTTAAGCAACCCCGAAAATCATCAAAACTTAAGGAGTAATTGATTTAATAATTTGAATTTTCTTGTAGATTAAGCATTCAATAACTGTATCTTTATTGGCTCTACAGAGTTATCTTCTATGTCCTCGTCAAGGTATCGGCGATTAGACCGGTGCGGATCGGTCTTAAAAGGGGGAGGAGCCAATAATTAATGGAACTATTTTCTATTTTTGTTCGCTGGGGCTTAATTACTCATGTCAGGTAGGTGATATGAGAATTATCAAAAAACTAAGGGTTTTATGGGTATTAAAAATAACTTCACAGTCTTTTTTACTGGGTTGATTTTGCTTGGTGTTGTTATCTATTTGGGTTTTAAACTGGTTAACGAGGAAGCAAGCGAAAGTAGCAATACTACTGGCGAGTCGGCTGAAATCCTCTTAGCCGATGATCAAAAACTACTACTAAAAAAAGTTTCTGATAAATCTATTGCTGACGTAAAAATAATCGCTTCATCGGCTCAGGATGGTAATGCTGTAGTCGAAATAGACGGACGCACAACTGTCTTGAGTGTTGGTAATACGGTTATGATTGGAGGAAATAGCTATTTGGTGTTACAGATTGCTAGCCACCAACTAGCTCTACGTTCGAATGATGGTAATAATCCGAATGACATATTTTTGATAAAAAAAGATCTTGCGTCAGGGATATCTACTATGTTGCGAGTTTCAAGTGATGTTGCCATAGAGTTTCCTGTTTCAGGTACACCAAGCATCAACTCTAATTAACTAGATGTAAAGCTGACGCTCAATATTTAGTCTCTTTACTCATCATCTTTAAAATCGCTAGGATGCGTTACCGGTAACTCTTAAATGAATTTAATTCGATTACTCATCGTTATACAAAAAGCAGCGCTCATTAGTGTACGGGCATTTCTGTTTGTAGCAATTGTTAACATACCTTTAGTGTTGGCGGATTCGAGCACCGAGACCAATCCGTTCGAAGTTCCTGAAGGAGTTCACACAGCCACATTTGTAGAAGACATAGATGGCATTTCTGTTATCAAATTCAGTGGTAATTACGATAGAGATGATTCAACTGGCAAGATCAATGCGGCGGCTAGGGCCGTTGTTGCTAAAGAGT
>Ga0075467_10004636_pt1 | contig 10107 bp, 10 predicted proteins | sample DEB08_DNA_9_FD_75067 | JGI IMG/M metagenome (GOLD analysis project Ga0075467, IMG submission 75067) | Aqueous microbial communities from the Delaware River and Bay under freshwater to marine salinity gradient to study organic matter... | ecosystem: Environmental > Aquatic > Marine > Coastal ... | reverse complement strand
GTGCCGAAATCAACCACGATCAGATCGCCGCCGTGACGGTCAAAGCCTGCGGCGGTGTTGACGAGGCGGTCGGGGCCGACGGTTGTGCCGTGATCCACGCGCGGGGCGGTGGGAAGTTTACACTCGGGTTTGCCCACGACCAGCGGGCGGCAGTTGAAATAGCGATCGGTTAGCACGCGCAGGTTATAGACCACGCGCGGAACGGTTGAAGAGATGATCGCCTGAGTGATTTCGACATTGACCTTGTTCAGCGTCATCAGGGTGGTGAGCCAGACGTAATATTCATCGGCGGTGCGTTTGTGATCGGTGGAACAGCGCCAAGTCGCCACGAATTTTGTGTCGTCCCAGATGGAAAACACGGTGTTTGTGTTGCCGCAGTCAATGGCCAAAAGCATGGGGGTTTCCTTTTGGGTCAAAAGAAGATTTCCGCAGCGGGGATGGCGCGGCGGGCGTGCGGGGTTTTCAAAATCAAGGCGCCGGTTTCGTCTATTGTCTCAAAAATACCGGTTTCTGTTTGGATCCCGGTGCGCGCGGTGATGGGTTCGCCCAAGCGGGCGGCATGAGCCAGCCATTCGGCCCGCAAAGGTGCAAAGCCTTGGGTCGTGAAGATGGTTTCCCAATGAGCATAAGCGCGGGCCAGGTGGGTGAGGAAGTTTTCCGGCGAAACGCGCGTGCCGGTTTCGCCCAGCAGGCTGACGGGCGGGGTGGCGGTGGGTTCGACTTGGTCGGGCGTGGGGGGCGCGATCAGGTTTACGCCGGTACCGATGGCGAGAGTCTGGATGCGTTGGCCTGCACCGCTGCTTTCCAACAAGATGCCCGCAAGCTTGCCGCCGTTCAGCAGCACGTCATTGGGCCATTTCAGCGCAAACCCAGCCGTCAGGCCTGTCAGCGACACGCAAGCATCGCGCAGCGCAAGGGCGGCGGCAAAGGAGCGAAGTGCTACTTGATCGGCAGGCTCCGTGGGTTGCAAGACAAGGGTTGCATAGAAATTGCCGCGGGGACTGTTCCAAGGGCGGCCCCTGCGGCCCCTGCCCCCGGTTTGTTCGGCCGCCATGATCCATGTGGGCACGGTTGGTGCCAATCGCGCGGCATAGGCATTGGTGCTATCGACCGTATCAACCAAAATCCGGGCCGCACCTTGCGGCCAGCCCGGAGGAAATGCGTCAGCGGACAAGCGTTTCCGCCGCCATTTGGGCAACGCCTTCGATCCCAAACAGGTTTACGACACCGAACACCATGATCAATGCCGAGCCCATCAGGGCGGCCCATTGGACGGTACCCATGCGGGCATCGATGCCCTCACCCTCGGCGCCGAAATACATGTAGAACACGATACGCAGGTAGTAAAACGCCCCGATTACCGAAGCGATGGCCCCTGCGATGGCGAGCCATGTCATATTAGCGTTAACCGCGGCTTGCAGCACATAGAACTTGCCGAAAAAGCCCAGCATCGGTGGAACGCCGGCAAGGCTGAACAATAGGACCAGCATGGCAAGCGCCTGCAGCGGGGCCTTTTTGGACAGCATGTTCAAGCTGTCGATGGTGGTGATGGCGTGGCCGTCTTTTTCCATCGACAAGATGAACGCGAAGGTGCCGATATTCATGCTGACGTAAATTGTCATATAAATCAGCATGGCCTGCACACCCAGCACGGTGCCAGAGGCAAGGCCGATCAGGGCAAAGCCCATGTGCGCGATTGAGGAATAAGCCATCAGACGCTTGATATCACGCTGACCGATGGCGGCAATCGCGCCAAGGAACATCGAAAGCACGGCCAGAACCGCGATGACCTGCCCCCATTGGCCGGGGATCGCACCAAAGGCATCATACATCAGGCGGGCCATCAACGCCATTGCCGCGACCTTGGGGGCGGTGGCGAAGAAGGCTGTGACTGGAGTGGGCGAACCTTCATAAACATCTGGCGTCCACATGTGGAACGGCACTGCCGACACCTTGAAAGCGAGCCCCGTTATCATGAACACGAGGCCAAACATCAGGCCCAAAGGCACGTCACCACTGGAAAGCGTTGACAGGATGCCTGCGAAATCTGTGGTGCCTGCATAGCCATAGGTGAGCGAGGCGCCGTAAAGCAGAATGCCTGACGACAATGAGCCAAGGACGAAGTATTTGAGGCCCGCCTCGGATGATTTCACGTTATCGCGGCGCAAGCTTGCCACGACGTAGAGGGCGAGAGATTGCAATTCCAGGCCCATGTAAAGGGCGATCAGGTCGCCAGCAGACACCATGAACATCATGCCCAACACGGCAAGCGCTACGAGGATTGGGTATTCAAAGCGCAGGAGGCTACGCTTGATCATAAAGTCATGGCTGATGATCAGCACAGCGGCTGCCGAGAGCAAGATCGTGACTTTGGCAAAACGGGCAAAGGGGTCATCGTTGAACATGCCATCAAAGGCTGTGCGTTCACCCAAAACTCCAACCCCGATCCAAAAGGCGAGGAGAATAAAAGCCCCGGCCATGGCCCAGTTGACCATGCCTGCCAGCGTGTCTTTGCCTGTGTAGACCACAGCCAAGAGAGTGGCCATTGTGAACAAGGCCAAGGTGATTTCCGGAAGGACGGTGGAAAAATCAGTGGGGTTCATCTGTCGTCCCTCAATGCTTGGCCATTTGCGCATCGCCCGTAATGGGGATGGCGGCATGGTAATCAGTCACGAGCGCGGTCACCGAGGGGCCGATGATATCGGTCACAAGGCTGGGGTACACGCCCAAGAGTAGTGTCATCGCCACCAGCGGCGCAAAGATAGCGCGCTCACGGGTGGACATATCGGTGATGGATTTAAGGCTTTCCTTGATTAGGTCACCAAATACCACGCGGCGGTAGAGCCAGAGGCCGTAGGAGGCCGACAGGATAACACCCGAAGTGGCCACGGCGGCGACCCAAGTGTTGACCTGAAAAATTCCTACAAGCACAAGGAATTCGCCAACAAAGCCGGATGTGCCCGGCAAGCCGACGTTTGCCATCGTGAAGAACATGAAGATCAGCGCATAGGCCGGCATCCGGTTCACAAGGCCGCCATAAGCGTCAATGTCGCGGGTGTGCATACGGTCATAGATCACGCCGACGCAGAGGAACAGCGCGCCCGAGATGAAACCGTGGCTGATCATCTGGAAAATCGCGCCATCCACGCCTTGCTGGTTCGCCGCGAAAATCCCCATGGTCACATAGCCCATATGGGCGACCGAGGAATAGGCGATCAGCTTTTTCATATCTTCTTGAGCCAAGGCCACCAGCGACGTGTAGACGATCGCGATGGCGGACATCCACAGAACCAGCGGGCTGAGCAGGTCTGCGCCAATCGGGAACATCGGCAGGCTGAAGCGCAAGAACCCGTAGCCGCCCATCTTCAGCAAGATTGCAGCCAGCACGACCGACCCTGCGGTGGGGGCTTGAACGTGCGCATCGGGCAACCAGGTGTGGACGGGCCACATCGGCATTTTCACTGCAAAGCTGGCAAAAAATGCTAGGAACAACAAGGTTTGCAAACCGCCAACGATTTGGAAACCGGCGATATTCATGGTATCGGACGCGAAATTATGGGTCAGCAAGGTTGGGATATCTGTGCTGCCTGCATCAACATACATCGCGATCATCGCGACCAGCATCAGGACCGAACCGAGGAAAGTATAAAGGAAGAACTTGAACGCCGCATAGATGCGCGCCTTGCCACCCCAGATGCCAATGATCAGGAACATCGGGATCAGACCCGCCTCAAAGAAGAGGTAGAACAGAACGAGGTCCAGCGCGCAGAACACGCCCAGCATCAGCGTTTCCAGCATCAAAAATGCAATCATGTATTCTTTGACGCGGGTTTCCACATTCCAGCACGATGCGATTGTGATCGGCATCAGGAACGTGGTCAGCATCACGAACAGCACCGAAATGCCATCGACGCCCATTTTGTACTTCAGGCCAAGGATCCAGTCGTATTCCTCAACAAACTGAAAGCCGGTGTCAGCGGGATCAAACCCGACCAGCACAAAGACCGACACAAGGAAAGTGGTCGAGGTTGCAATAAGCGCCACCCATTTGGCGTTGTTCCGCGCGGCCGCATCGTCGCCCCGCAAGAACAGCGCCAGAATACCAGCGGCAACCGCCGGGATGAAGGTGATGATGGAAAGAAGGTTATCCATTAGTGCGCGCCCCCCGAGAGCGTCATCCACGTGACAAGGGCAACGATGCCCAGCACCATGGCGAATGCGTAGTGAAAGATGTAGCCAGATTGCGCGCGGCCTGCGAGGCGGGTCAGCATGGGGATAAGCCCCATGGCGATGCCGTTGATAGAGCCGTCAATGACTTGCCCATCGCCGCGCTTCCATAGGAAAGCGCCTAGCCATTTGGCGGGACGGACAAAGATCAGGTCATAAAGCTCGTCGAAATACCATTTGTTCAGCAAGAACAGGTAGAGCGGACGCTGCTGTGTGGCCAGTTTGCCGGGGAGTTCCGGGCTTGCGATGTAGAATTTCCATGCCAGTGCAAAGCCCAAAAGCATCGCGATGAAGGGCGAAACCTTGACCCATTTTGGCACGTCATGCGCCTGATGGATCGTTGAGTTGTCGGGGCCAAAGAAGATCGCGCCTTTAGGGGCGATGCCGGATGACATGGCGGCATGGGTCTCGGTCGCATCGGTTGTGGCGGCTTCGGTGGTTGCAGCCTCTGCTGCGGGCGCTTCGGTGGTCGCAACTTCGGTGGTGGCCGCGTGGCCTTCGGCTGAACCCTCGTGGTGGGCGGCTTCCATGCCGAACCAGCTGTGCACTTTATCTACATCACCAAAGAACGAATTGTACCAAACCATCCCCGAAAAGACCGCACCCAGTGCCAAAACGCCAAGCGGGATCAGCATAACCTTGGGGCTTTCGTGCGCGTGGTCATGCGTATGATGATCGCCGCGCGGTTTGCCGTAAAAGGTCATGAACATCAGGCGCCAGCTGTAGAAACTGGTCATAAGGGCTGCGATAACCAGCATCCAGAAAGCAAAGTGAGACCCGACAAAGGCGCTTTCGATCACGGCATCTTTGGACAAGAAACCAGCAAATCCAATATGGGTCAGCGGGATACCAACGCCGGTGATGGCCAATGTGCCGACCATCATCGCGGCAAAGGTCATCGGGATCTTTTTGCGCAAACCGCCATAGTTCCGCATGTCTTGTTCATGGTGCATGGCATGGATTACCGAGCCTGCGCCAAGGAACAGCATCGCCTTGAAAAATGCGTGCGTGAACAGGTGGAACATCGCAACCGGATAGGCACCAACGCCTGCAGCTACGAACATATAACCCAGCTGCGACATGGTCGAATAGGCGATGACGCGCTTGATGTCGTTTTGCACCAAACCAATGGTCGCGGCGACAAACGCGGTTAACGCGCCGAGTGTGGTGACGAAGGTCAGCGCATAAGGGGCATATTCAAAGATGGGTGACATACGGCACACCAAGAATACCCCTGCCGTCACCATCGTCGCCGCGTGGATCAGGGCCGACACGGGTGTTGGACCTTCCATCGCGTCAGGCAACCATGTGTGCAAGAATAGCTGTGCCGATTTACCCATAGCCCCGATGAAAAGCAAAACCGCAATCAACTCGACCGCGTTCCATTCAGCCCAAAGGAAATGCAAGTTAGTTTCCGCCAGCATTGGGCCTGCGGCAAAGACATCATCCAGACGAATGCTGTCGGTCAGGAAAAATAGCGCAAAGATGCCAAGGGCAAAACCAAAGTCACCGACACGGTTAACGACAAAGGCTTTGATCGCGGCGGCGTTGGCTGTGGGCTTGCGGTAGTAAAAGCCGATCAGCAGGTAAGACGCGACGCCTACCCCTTCCCAACCAAAGAACATCTGCACAAGGTTATCAGCCGTTACCAGCATCAACATCGCAAAGGTAAAGAACGACAAATACGCGAAAAAACGAGCCTTGTAGTGTTCATGGTGCGACCAGTTATCGTCATGCGCCATGTAGCCAAAGCTATAGAGGTGAACCAGCGCCGACACGGTGGTAATCACCACCAACATGATGGCGGTCAGGCGGTCCAAACGGATGCCCCAATCGGTCGATAGGCTGCCAGATTCGATCCAGCGCAGCACAACGATATGGGTGGTTTCGTCAATCGATCCGAGGAAAATGACCCATGACAGCAAGGCCGCAAGGAACACAAGGCCTGTCGCGATAACTTGGCCTGCGAATTCACCGATCAAACGCCAGCCAAAGCCGCAGATCAGGGCGCCAATGAGGGGCGCGAAAAGGATGATCGTTGCCATTGGGGATTAGCCTTTCATCACATTGACGTCTTCGACGTCGATGGTGCCACGGGTCCGGAAGAAGGTGACGAGGATCGCAAGGCCAATCGCGGCCTCGGCTGCGGCTACCGTCAGGATGAACATGGTAAAGATCTGGCCCACCAAATCGCCATGAAAGGATGAAAAGGCAACGAGGTTGATGTTGACCGACAGCAGCATCAATTCGATCGACATCAAGATTACGATCACGTTCTTTCGGTTCAAGAATATCCCGAAGATGCCAACAACAAACAGCGCCGCCGCGACTGCCAAGTAATGCTCTAGTCCTACCATCTTTTCGTCCCTCCGGGTCATTTGCCCGATTTTTCGTCTTTTCTTGAGGGGGCATTGCGGCCCCCCGGCGACCAAGGTGGGGTTACAGCCCCTGCCCCGGCTTTACGTCTTTCAGTTCCATCGCTTTTGCAGGGTCGCGCCACATCTGGTGCAACACATTTTGGCGTTTCACATCTTTGCGGTGGCGCAAGGTCAAAACGATTGCGCCGATCATCGCGACCAGCAAAATCATGCCGGCAAGCTGGAACAACATCAGGTACTTATCATAGAGCAGCAGGCCAATCGCGCGGGTGTTTTCAACCTGCGCCATATCGGGCGTGATAGCTTTGCGTAGCCCCATTGCCCCGTCTGCCTGAACCCAAGCGCCAAGACCAATGCCAAGCTGCATCAGCAAAACGACGCCGATCAGCAAACCAATCGGCATGTATTTCGCCATTTCGCCTTTCAGCTCGGCAAAATCGACGTCCAACATCATGACCACAAAGAGGAACAACACCGCGACCGCGCCGACATACACGATGATGAGCAGCATGGCGACAAATTCAGCGCCCAACAGCACGAACAACCCGGCCGCCGACAAGAATGCAAGGATCAACCACAACACCGAATGGACAGGGTTGCGCGAAACAGTGACCAAAACGCCCGCAGTGACGGCCGTTAGGGCAAAAACGTAGAAGGCCATATCAGCGACGGTCATTACTTTGTCTCCTCATCTTCCGCAAAGACAGACTGGGCAATTTCCAGCGCCTTTTGCATGGCGGGCAAGCCGCCGAACATGCTCATTTGCCAAATCACCTCGGCGATATGGCGTTTAGTGGCGCCTGCGGCCAGGGCCTGACGGATGGTCAGGCGCAACTGCGGTTCGGCCAAAGCGCCTTGAACTGTCAAGGCTGCAATGGTCACGAGCAACCGGGTCCGAGCGTCTAAACCATCAGGGTTGAAGGTTTTGCCAAACCACATTTCCAACATGTCTGGTGGCATCGTTGGGAAAAGCTTTTCAAAGCCCTTCACATCCATACCTTCCATGGCAGGCGCAAAGGCCTTAGCCATTTCTTGCCCCTGCGCCATCATCGTGGCGAACATCTTGGTGAAATCATCGGTCATCGGTACGGTGCATCCAATTCCAGATTGCGGGCAATCTCTGCCTCCCAACGGTCGCCATTCGCCAACAGCTTTTCCTTGTCATAGAACAGCTCTTCGCGGGTTTCGGTCGAGAATTCGAAATTCGGGCCTTCGACGATGGCATCAACCGGGCAAGCCTCTTGGCAGAACCCGCAGTAAATGCATTTCGTCATATCAATGTCATAGCGCGTGGTGCGGCGGCTGCCGTCATCGCGGGGTTCGGCGTCAATGGTGATGGCTTGGGCGGGACAAACCGCCTCACACAGTTTGCAGGCGATGCAGCGTTCTTCACCATTAGCATAACGGCGCAGCACGTGTTCACCACGGAACCGTGGCGAGAGCGGCCCCTTTTCATGCGGATAGTTTAGCGTGGCTTTGGGGGCAAAGAAGTATTTGAACCCCAGCCCGAAGCCTTTGACGAAATCCATCAACAAGAAGTATTTCGTGGCGCGGGTCCAGTCTATGGCGCGGTTTTCACCCATGATCAGCCTCCAATCGCCCAGCGAGCCCAAAAGCCGCCGAGAACTTCAAATTTTGCAAGGAACGATACAAGTACAACCCAACCAAGCGACAGTGGCAAGAACACCTTCCAGCCAATCCGCATCAACTGGTCATAGCGGTACCGCGGCACGATGGCCTTCACCATGGCGAACATGATGAAGAAAAAGGTCATTTTCCCAACCATCCACAAAACACCGTCCGGCAGGCCCGGAATGGGCGAAAGCCAGCCGCCGAAGAACAACAGCGACATCAGCGCGCACATCAGGAAGATCGCGATATATTCGCCCGCCATGAACAAGAGGTACGGCGTGGAGGAATATTCGACCATAAAGCCTGCAACCAATTCCGATTCAGCCTCGGGCAGATCGAAAGGAGGGCGGTTGGTTTCGGCCAAAGCACTGATAAAAAATAGGAATACCATAGGGAAGTGCGGCAGCCAGTACCAATTCAGCAGCCCGTAGTCACCGTCTTGGGCCGCAACAATGGCGCCAAAGTTCATCGAACCGGTGGAAATGATGATGCCGATGATGATCAGACCCAGCGAGACTTCGTAAGAAATCATCTGTGCGGCGGACCGCAAGGAACCGAGGAACGGGTATTTGGAGTTGGACGCCCAGCCCCCCATGATCACGCCGTACACTTCTAGCGAAGAAACCGCAAAGACGAACAGGATGGCCACGTTGATATCGGACAGAACCCAACCGTCATTGAACGGGATCACCGCCCAAGCCAGAATAGCCAACACAAAAGATAGCATGGGAGCCAAGAAAAACACCGGACGGTCAGCGCCCGCAGGCACCACGATTTCCTTGACCACATATTTCAGCGCATCGGCCACCGATTGCAGCAAGCCAAAGGCCCCTACCACGTTTGGCCCGCGCCGCATTTGCACCGCCGCCCAAACCTTGCGGTCACCGTACACCAGAAACAGCAGAGAGATCATCACAAAGGCGATAACCAGAAGACACTGCGCGACGATCAACAAAGTGATCCCCAAGCCCGTTTGCAGAAATTGATCCATGCGCCTTTATCCCTCGGCCTTATTCGTGTTCGTCTTTATCGTTGTCAGCGTGGTCGTCATATCGTCGGTATCCCTTGTGCGCCGCAATCGCGAACGGCAACTTCGGCGTCGATCGTCGCCGATCCACGGGGCAGCGATGGTGAGATTGTGTAAACCGCATCGCCGCGCCAATTACCACCCGATTTTGCCACAGATGTGCGCACATGGCGCGCAAATCCGAATCCGCGGATCAGCGCATATTGGGCGGCGGCGCAGCGTGCATAGGCCTCTACGTCCGCTTGGTCGCGCGCGCCGGTCATGGACACATGGAAATTGACCAGATCACCGTCCAGCAAAACGGTTTGAATACCGCCATAGCCGGGCGTGAAATTGGACCGCCCTGTCACGTTTTCTTCTGTCGGCACGCAGGCTGACAGGCTGGCTACCGCCAACACCGAAAACGCTATTTGGGCGAAACGGGCCATCGGTTACTCTGCCGCCATCGGTTTATCTGTCCGCGCCTTGGCCAGCGCCGACATTTCACCCATCAGCGCCGAAGCGCGGGCGATGGGATTGGTCAGGTAGAAATCACGGACGGCATTGCGGAAATCGGCTTTGGCCGGGTCGCGCAGCGGGATGCGCTGCCAGTCATTTTCCGGCACTTCGTCAATCGCGGCCAAATGCGGCACGGCTTTGACAATCGCGCGGCGCAGAATAGCAAGGCTGTCCCATGGCAAAGCGGTCCCCAACTCACCCGACAAGGCGCGCAGAACGGCCCAGTTTTCCTTGGCCTCGCCCGGTGCAAAGCCTGCACGAGCGGCCATTTGGGGGCGGCCTTCGGTGTTGACGAACAGGCCCGATTCTTCGGTATAGGCTGCACCCGGCAACACGATATCAGCG
>Ga0075467_10004635_pt1 | contig 10111 bp, 11 predicted proteins | sample DEB08_DNA_9_FD_75067 | JGI IMG/M metagenome (GOLD analysis project Ga0075467, IMG submission 75067) | Aqueous microbial communities from the Delaware River and Bay under freshwater to marine salinity gradient to study organic matter... | ecosystem: Environmental > Aquatic > Marine > Coastal ... | reverse complement strand
TGAAGGGCGACATCGTGGCGGTGATTTCGATCGTCAACCACGACGCCAACAACGCATTTCTTGGGCTTTTTATATGCCGTCCGGAGTTTCGTGGGCTGGGCTTTGGAAAGGCGCTTTGGGACGAAGCGATGTTGCACGCAGGCGGGCGTTCCGTGACGCTTGAAGGTGTTCCGGAGCAGCAAGGAAATTATGCCAAATCCGGGTTCGTCAGTGTCGGAAAAACGGTTCGCTATTGCGGTGTAATTCCGGGCGGAGATGTACGCGGCCCGACGCTTTCAGATGAAGGTATCGACCGATTGATCAAAGTAGATGAGTTCTCAAACGGATATCCTAGGGCTGCCTACCTATCTGAATGGTTCAAGCCAACGCCCAGCCGGAAAACTATTATCCTAGGGACCGATCCGGACCGGGTGGCCTACGCCACGTTTCGCAAGTGCGCCGAGGGCGTGAAAGTTGGGCCGTTTCAAGCGTTTGATCGCGATCAGGCGACAGCACTTCTTCGCTCGCGCCCATTTGTGTCGGGGAGCGAAAACACTTTCATCGACATTCCGGAAAAGAGCAAAGCACTCACTGATCTTGTAGTTGAGATGCAATTTAAACCGGTCTTCGAGACCGCGAAAATGGTCAAAGGATCGCCCGCAATGACGCAATTTCCACCCTACAGCGCCGTGGCCAGCCTGGAGCTTGGATAGCGCGCTTTGCATCCTGCCGTCTTCGCCAATGTCTTGGCTGGGCGCAAAGCAGCCATCTGATCACAGTGGTCGCAAACCCTGCCCCTTCTTCGGCGCACTTTGGTTCGCTGAGCCTAGTCGCCGCCGCCATGATTGGCGCAGATCAACTAGACTTCAGATCACATCATGAGCGCTTTGCTGACCAGACCTTCTTTGCCTTTGTATTTTGACACGTCGACACCTCGGTCTTCCAGGGCCCTGCTAAGTTCGTCTTCCGTCAGAGCTTCAATGGCCTGTGTGGTCATGTTCAGAAAGTTGATCTTGCGTTTGATCGCCGGATTGGTTGGCCCGAACACGCTGCGATTTTCGAAAGCAAACTCTTGAGAGTACTTGCCCATGAAATGGGTCAGGAACGTATTGATGCTTGGACGAATGCGCGGGTCATCCGTCATGTGATGTGCAGAACGATCAAGCGTCTCGAGCATAAGTTTCGTCCAACGTTCCGCCCCTTTTTCATTCATCAACTGGATCGCATTGTGCGTGTGATGAAAGTTCAACCGATACTCGCCACCGTGGTAATAGGGGCCGCCGCCCATCACATCGATCCACATCGCAGCTTGTGTATTTATGTGGTGGCCAATACCACCAACCCGGGCAAATACCGACGTAAACCAGTCCTCGTCCGCAAAGACGCGTTGGTAAAAGTCGCTGACGATACTGACGATACGGTCCTGCCCAAGCAATGAGTAAAGCTGCCAAAACTGAACGGGTTTGGTCACATCACTTGACGCGTTGAGCGAAACTATTTTCGCAACCCTGTGTGCATCGGCTGGAAGCACGTCCTTCGCGATCGCCGACGCGATGTAATCTAACTGGATCTTCTCGGACATATAGCCGTGGCGGGTCGGATATTTTGGGTAACTTGGTTTGGTCATGAGTTATCTCCTCCGCTCAAGTGAAGTGGCGTTCCTAAGCCATTTTCAGGTTTGGTCTTGTGCGGTGACTTAGGTTTGCAGAGGTTTGTGCGGCGCGCCGTTTATTCAAGTGCGCGCACAGCAGCGGTGCATTTTTGCAAGAAGACTTTCGGGGGGCAGTCTTCACGAGAGCACGGCTGCGCATGATGCCTATGCCGCTCTTGTTGCCCCCGCAATATCACTTAGAGCTTCGGCCGATATCGCAAAGGACTTCAGCCGCGCGGCGTGATCGTGGATCATTCCTGTCACCAACATTTCATCAGGCTGGTACTTGGCGGCCAACGCACCAAGCTGTTGTCGTACCGTTTCAGGGCTGCCGGTTGCCGAGCATGACAGCGCTTGTTCAACTTGCGCCATGATCGGTTCCGGAATTTCAGTGGAGAGGTCGGACACAGGACGTGGTAGCTGACCTGGCCGCCCCATACGCAGGCGGGCGAAAGCCAGAAGTTGCGACGAGCGCAGATAAGATGCCTCTTCATCGGTTTCAGCGGCACATACACCGGCAGCCATCATGAAGTACGGCTTGGCAAGCCACTGCGATGGACGGAATGTTGTTCGATATGTTGCGATCGCGTTCTCAAGCATTGCAGGCGCAAAATGCGAGGCAAACGCATAGGGCAGCCCAAGGTGCGCGGCCAGTTGCGCGCCATAAAGGCTGGAGCCCAGCACCCAAACCGGCACGTGGGTGCCGTGCCCGGGGATCGCACGGATCCGCGTTTCGTCAGACGCCTCGTCGAAATACGACAGCAATTCCACGACATCCTGCGGGAAACTATCGTTTGCCTCCCTATGCCGTCGGAGAGCATGCGCGGTCGCCCCATCAGTGCCGGGTGCCCGACCAAGTCCAAGATCGATGCGTCCGGGGTGGAGCGTGGCAAGGGTTCCGAACTGCTCGGCAATTACCAGAGGGGCATGGTTGGGCAACATGATCCCACCCGCGCCGACGCGGATGGATTTCGTGCCCGCCGCGACGTGCCCGATGACAAGCGACGTTGCAGCGCTCGCGATGCCCGGCATGTTGTGATGCTCTGCCAGCCAATAGCGGTGATACCCATTGGCCTCGGCATGCCGCGCAAGGTCGAGCGTATTTTTCAACGCATCGGCTGCGGTCCCGCCTTCAGGGATCGGCGACAGGTCAAGTAGGGAAAAACTGTGCAACGCGGCTCTCCATGGTTGGTCAGGGACTGCTTTGAGCAAGACCAGTCGGGATGACATGGTTCACCTTCGGCCAGGCCGGGCTGGGTCTAGCGATCAACAAGCAAACTACACTAATTCTCCTAATTTTCACAAGTACTTGAACTTTTCTCCCTACGCCGGGTATCCAGGCAAAGTTATCTCGTCTGGGCAATGGTCCGGCGCCGTTATTGGTAATCTTTCCGGTAGATATGGGGCCCTTTTAATAGTGAAATCAGCCTGCTGTCAGGGCCGCTTTCAGCCCAATGCAGAGACCTTCATGCTGATCAATCTCAACCACGAAGAACGTCGACACAAAGAATATTTTGGACATACGCACCCTTGGTTGTCCGGCTGCTGACTGCGCGCTGAATACCGAATAGTCCAGATATTGGGTTGAACCTTCGTGTCTGACCCAAGACGCCCTTGGTAATCGCAGTGTGATCTCGAAAATCCGCCGAATTTCATTGCATAAACACAAAGCGATGCTCAAAAATCGAGTGTGATCCTTTGATGTGAGCTTCTAGCAACACTAATGACTGTCTGAGCGACGGACTTTGCGACTTTGTCGAAGCGATGGATTTACGTTTTTTGAAATTTACCGACGCAGCGAATACCTGCTTATGCTTCTTGAAGGAGCGCTGTTTAGCATAGGCCTCACTTTGGCCGCACGCGGTGGGCTTTGCCAAATTCATCACTGCGCTCAGGCTGCCTATCTGCTGACATTCGGGCAGGCTGACACTATGATAGATGCGGAGGTACACCGGAGATGCAGCTTAACCCAAGATGGGAATACGTGGCTGACGGGGTCATGGGCGGCGTGTCCAAAGGTGGCATGTCGCGGGAGATGTTTCGGGGGCGCATGGCGGTTATTTTACGCGGGACTGTGTCGCTTCAAAACAATGGTGGTTTTATCCAAATCGCCTTCGACGTTCGTCGTGACAACGCTGAATTTAATGCGGGGAATTGGGACGGCATTGAGCTGGATGTCTGTGGCAATGGCGAGCGTTATGATATCCGCCTGCGGACAGACCACCTGACGCGGCCCTGGCAATCCTTCCGGGCCGCGTTCACGGCTCCACAAGACTGGCAGGTGCTTCAGGTCCCGTTTAACACCGTCATTCCACACAGAACGGATGCCGTCTTTGACCCCACACAACTGCGGCGGATCGGCATTCTTGCCATCGGTCGGGAATTTCAGGCAGACGTCGCCGTTGCAGGTGTGCGCCTGTATCGCGCTTAGTGTTCTTGCCTTGAGGGCACGGACTGCTATTTCAGACAGTATGGGCAAAACGCGAAACCTTCCGCAAGAACATGTCAGTGAGATCGTGCAAATGGCACTATCGGATCATGTCGGCTTTGCAGATATTGAGCGTGAATACGGGATTGCCGAAAAGCACGTCAAATCCTTGATGCGCGATACGCTTAAGACTGGCAGCTACAGAACTTGGCGAAAACGAGTGCGAGATTTTGGAGATAGGCGCGCCCATTACAAATAGGCTTTTGTCAGGGTTAAGTAACTTGCTCTGCTGATTGCTCAAACCGGCTGCGCGCCAAGCCAACCTGCAGATTGCGATCGCCGGCTTCCCATTCGCCGTTCCAGATGACAAAACTGAGTATGTCTAAAAAGACCCTGAACAAAACCAATCTTGAAGCGCTGGGTGCAGAGCAACTGGCCGCACTGCTTATGGAGGTCAGCACCGGCAGTGCTGAGATTAAGCGTAGATTGCGTTTGGAGCTCAGCCATAGCCTCGGCGCATCAGAGCTGGCGCAAGACGTACGCAAGCGGCTTTTGTCTTTGCGAAAATCTACGAGCTTTGTCGGATGGCGCAAAAGGAAAGCGCTGATCAAAGATCTCAATACGCAAGTGACGATGATTGTCGAAAAGATCGCTCCGGATGATCCGACCATGGCTTTTGATCTTCTGTGGCAGTTCATCGAGATCGCCCCCTTCATCTATGCGCGTGTGGACGACAGCAAGGGCGATGTCGGCGACGTCTTTCGCGCGGCAATCGGGCAGTTCGAAGGGATCGGGCCACGCGCCCTTCTGGACCCCGACGCGCTGGCCGACCGGGTTTGGGCCGTCGTACAGGACAACGGATACGGCGAATGGGACGGCATCATCGCACTCATGGCACCGACACTTGGGGGATCTGGGCTTGAGCGATTGAAGGCCAATGTGCAGACCTATGCAATGGCACCTGCCGAGACCGGCGCGGACGATCACGAAGCAATCCAATTTTTGCGCCAACTGCGCGGTGGCAACAGTCACGCAGCGGGGCGAAAGGCACGTTTCGTCAAATGGTGCCTGCAAGAGATCGCGACAGCAGCTGGCGATACAGGTGCCTATATCGCGCAGTATTCCGACAAGGATCTTAAACGGACCGACATCGCGGCCAAAGTCGCCATGCTTTTGCTCGCAGACAACCGCGCTGAAGCTGCACTGGACGCCCTGCACAATGCGGATCAGGACGAGACCTCTTTGGGACAAGAGGCGTGGAACGACGCCTATATCATCAGCTTGGCTGGTCTGGGGCGGATTGAAGAGGCACAGGCGCATCGTTGGGCTCGCTTTGCGGCAACCTTGAACCGCACGTACCTGTCAGACTATCTGAAGCTTTTACCGGATTTTGAGGACGTCGAGGCGGAGGATCTGGCCAAGAAACACGTCTTCGCGTTTCCACACTTTTCAACTGCGCTGGACTTCTGCCTCAACTGGCCCGACTTGCTGACAGCCGCCCAGTTGATCGAAACCCGCGCAGATGAAATCAACGGCGATCACTATTTTCTTTTGACACCAACAGCCGAGGCCCTCCGATCAAGGCATCCGCTTGCCGCTGCCCTGCTTTGGCGTGCAATGATCGACTTTGCGCTCGAGCAAGGTCAGTCTTCACGATACGGCCAAGCCGCCGACCACCTCGCGGACTGTACATCAGTCGACGCAGACATCTTAGAGTACCGCGGGTTTCCCACTCATGCAGGTTATCTTCAGGCACTTCAAAGCCGGCATCACCGAAAATCGTCGTTCTGGGCCAAGATGCTCTGATACGTAGAAGCATTGGGGGCTCGCCCGTCGAAAACGAACCCGTCTCTGCAAGGAGTATAGGCGCGCCGAGACCACGCCTTTAATCATGAGACGTATCACTTGACGCTCGAATACCTGAGTGGCGCACCCAATTTGGTCAAACCTTGCTGACGTCTGTCTTCCTATTTATATATCGCGGTCTGCCTCAGGCACATTTAGTGTTGACCATGTGTCGTCGCGCAGCGGCGAAGGCGGTGTCTCACAGGCCCGGCGATGGATATTGACCTTCGCAATGAAGTTTGCCGAGATCGGCGCCGTTACAAAAAGAAACGCCATGATCAATAATTCATGCGTCGAAGGTTCGCCCAGAATAAACGAATTGGCAATCGAGGCGACCAGCAGCATGCCGATCCCGACTGTCCCAACCTTTGTTGGAGCGTGCAGGCGTGTCATCGGGTCTTTGAATTTTAAAAGCCCAATCACGCCAACAATGACAAAACCTGACCCGATCAGCAAAGAGAGGGCCGCAGCATAAGTTACAATAATCTGTAAGGTCATTCGATGATGTCCCCCCTCAGAATGAACCGCGCGAGTGCAACGGTGGAGACAAACCCCAACATGGCAATCAGCAGCGCAACCTCGAAATAGATCTGCACGCCTTGGTGAATGCCCAGCACGATAACCAGACCCAGCGAATTGATCACCATTGTATCCAGGGCGAGGATCCTGTCTCCCGTGGTCGGGCCCAGAACCAGCCGCACCATCGACATGATCTGGGCAAGCGCCAGTGTCACAAAGGTGATAGCGAGCGCAATTCTCATCAACTCCGTTGCAAACATCATGTGAAAATCTCCAATAAGCGACGCTGGTAACGGCTTGTGATCTCATCGCGCACGGCATCTGGGTCGTCGGTGTGCAGCACATGAACCAGCAAGCTATGTCCCTGATCCGACAGATCCGCCGAGACCGTGCCGGGGGTTAGCGTAATCGTCCCAGCGAGCACAGTGATGGCCTCGGGTTCTCGCAGTTCGAGTGGGATGACGATCCAGGCTGGTTTTAGCTTTGCATTTGGAACGGACAGGACAATCCAGGCAACCTGTATATTGGCCACCAGAATATCCCACATTACGATAAAGCTGTACGTGATCATCTTGCTCAGACGGAATCCCTTGGGGGTGTCTGGCCACCAGATCGACGTACCCCATGGAATGATTATCCCCAGGATGATGCCGAAAACAGCCATGCCGGCAGAGACCTCGTTCTGCAAAAGCATCCATACGATCGCCAGAATAAGGGTCAGAAATGGGTGCGGCAGGAGCCAATTAAAAGCGCGCGCCATTTCAATGACCCTCCACTGGTTTACTGAGCTTACCCGGCGTTTCTACCACTGTAGAGATGTATGGTTCCGGGGCGAAAAGCTGGGCTGCCATAGTGGTCGTATAGCTATGGACCTGACCTGCAAAAACCGTATTTGCCACCAACAGCGAGATTAGTCCGCCAACTGCGATATATGACATCGTCGCGGGACGCTGCATCACAGGGGCCTCTTCCGGCGAGCCAAGACTGGCTGCCTTCCAGAACACGACGCTGCCAGCACGCGCGAAACCCAGAATGCTGATCAGGCTTGAGCTTAAGACAATCACCCAGATCCAGATCATGTGGTCCGTCTCGAATGCGGCGTCCAGCACCAGGAGTTTCCCCAGAAAGCCAGACAATGGCGGCAGGCCGGCCATCGCAATCGCACCTGCGAAAAACAAACCGGCTGTCAGCGCAGCGCCCGCGACGGGCGGTTGCGGCGTCAGGTTCAGATCGGCCCGCCCGGTGCGCACCAGATCGGAAATGAGGAACAGCGCAGCACCTGCCAAAGTCGAGTGCACGATGTAGTAGAGCGCCGCTGCGATGCCGTCCGGACTGAAGAGCGAGATCGAAATCATCACCATGCCCATCGAGCCAATAACCGAAAATGCCACCAGCCGATCCAGCCGCTTCGCCGCCAGGACGCCCACCATTCCGATTGCCACCGATACCAGCGCGGCGGGCAGCAACCACACGTCGTGCAGACCAGCGGTAACTTCGAGATCAGGCGGAAAGATCATCGTGTAGACCCGGATGATCGCGTAAGCGCCAACCTTTGTCATGATGGCAAAAAGAGCTGCGACGGGTGCAGGCGCCTCGGCATAGCTTGACGGCAGCCAGAAATGCAGCGGCACAACCGCGGCCTTTATCGCGAAGACCAGTAGCAACAGGACGGCGGCCACGCGAATGCCAACGGTCTCATCAGGGCTGATCAATGCGACCCGATTTGCCAGATCAGCCATATTGAGCGTGCCGGTTTCGGCGTAGATTGACCCGAGCGCAAAGAGAAAGAGCGTCGAGCCGATGAGATTGAAGAGCACGTATTGCACGCCGGCACGCAGCCGCGCATTGCCGCCCGCGTGGATCATCAAACCATAGGAGGCGATCAACAGCACCTCGAAGAAAACAAAGAGGTTAAACAGGTCGCCTGTTAAAAACGCCCCCATGATCCCCATCAACTGAAACTGAAACAGCGCGTGGAAATGCCGTCCTCGGTCGTCCCAGCCAGACCCTATCGCGTATAGCAGCACAAAAAGTGCCAGCACCGCCGTCAGCAGGACCATCATTGTTGACAGCCTGTCGCCCACCAACACAATGCCAAAGGGGGCTGCCCAATCTCCTAACTGGTACAGCATGATCGTCCCGTCGGAGGATCCCCAGGCCAGCCCCGCCGCAATGACAATCAGCGTCACAACACCCGCGACAGAAAATGCACGCTGGATCCCGATGTGACGGCGCGCGGCAAGCACGATAAAGGGTGCAAGCATTGCCGGCAGAATAATGGGCGCAATAAGCCAATGTGTCATGACTTGCCCTCCGTCTGATCTTCTGGAATGTCGGGCTGATCATCCACATGGTCATCATCCGACCCAAGAAAAGCGCCAAGGCCGATCATCACCACAACGGCCGTCATGCCAAAGGAGATGACGATAGCCGTCAACACCAGAGCCTGCGGCAGCGGGTCAGTATAGACGGTTATGCCATCGCGCAGGATCGGAGGTGCGCCAACGGTCACCTGACCAGAGGTAAAGAGGAAGACATTGACGGCATATGTCAGGAGAGAAATTCCCAAGATCACTGGGAAGGTCCGCAACCGCAGCACAAGGTAAATCCCAGCAGCGGTCATGATGCCGATTGCAGATGAAAGCAGAAATTCCATATCACACGCCCTCGCTTGAGGCCGTGACAGGCGGCGGATCATCCCGGGATGGGTCAATATCCATGGGATACTCGCTGTCGGGCGTATGCGCACGCCGCGCCAGACGAGAGAAGCTTTCAAGCGTCAACATCACGGCGCCGACGACGGACAGGAAAACGCCCAGATCAAAGAGCGCCGCTGTGGCCAATTCAAACTTATGAAAGGGTGGGACACGGACATAGGTAAAATATGAGGTCAGGAAAGGTTTGTCCACGAACCACGAACCGATGCCCGTTAGTCCAGCAATGAGAACGCCGGCCCCAATGACACCGTGGTAGGGGTATCTCAACCGCGCCGACGTCCACACAAACCCGCTGGCCATGTATTGAATGACCACAGCAATCGATACGATGAGGCCCGCGATAAATCCACCGCCTGGCTCGTTGTGGCCACGCAGAAAAATGTAGAACCCGACCATCAAGACGACAGGCATCATAACCCGCGTCAGCACAACCATCATCATAGGGTGCATGTCTCCTGCCCGTGCCTGGTCCGGCTTGCGTCTTAGCAGACGCGCGCGCACCGGCCCGCTTAGCAGTGTCTCTGTCAGCGCGTAGATCAGCAGGGCGGCGATGCCGAGCACGATGATTTCGCCAAATGTGTCAAATCCCCGGAAATCGACAAGAATGACGTTGACCACGTTGGTGCCACCGCCACCCTTGTAGGAATTGGCCAGATGAAATTCCGAGATTGGGACACCAACCGCATCGCGCAGAAGATAGTGATAAGCCAGCGCAAAAGTCGCCAGACCCCCCGCAATGGCTAAGCCTGCGTCCCGCATCCGACGCAGCACTGAACTTTCCACCGGGGTACGGTTCGGAAGGAAGTTGAGGGCGAGGAGCATCAAGATGATCGTTACCACCTCAACGGTGAACTGCGTCATCGCCAGATCTGGCGCACTCAAGAAGACAAAACCGATCGAAACCATCAGGCCGACAATCCCCATGAGGATAAGCGACAAGAAGCGGTTGCGATGCATGAACACCATCCCCGC
>Ga0075467_10004632_pt1 | contig 10114 bp, 9 predicted proteins | sample DEB08_DNA_9_FD_75067 | JGI IMG/M metagenome (GOLD analysis project Ga0075467, IMG submission 75067) | Aqueous microbial communities from the Delaware River and Bay under freshwater to marine salinity gradient to study organic matter... | ecosystem: Environmental > Aquatic > Marine > Coastal ... | reverse complement strand
TTTTCATAAATAATTCATCACTGCTGCTGGTCATTCTACCAATATAATAGTTCAGCTTCAGTGGTTTCACTTTCAACGGGAGTAGTTCTGCAATCGTCGTCCGTCGTGTTCTTTGGATATAATCGTCTATCCTTCCCAGCCGACACCACGCATAACATCACGAGCACACACTAGGGCCAATCCATACTATATAACGGTGGTCACCCCTTCAACTCGTCGCATCCTCCTCTCTTCACTCTCCTCATAAAAAAACAACTTATTTCACCCATCAATAAACAACAACAACATGTCTACAACAAACGAAGCCCCAAAAGCACTCTCCGCAAACGCTTCCTCGTTCAATCCCCCCTCATCCGAACAAATTTGGGGAGCGATTAGTCAATCGTTTGGTGGCGGTGCTAACCCTACGGCGGAATCCGGACCACGTCCTCCATCCTCGAATGGTGGTGGCGGCCATGGCGGAAGTGTGGGTGGTGGTGGTGGTGGTCGCGGCCACCATCACAATCGTACTTCGTCCCATCACTCTTCTCATGGAACTCCTCCCCAAGGTGCCGGCAGTGGTGGTGGTGGGGAAACTTCTGGATTAGGTCTTTGGAACTTTGGTGGATTTGGTGATGAAGCCAAGACTCGTCCTGCACCACAGGCTGGTAGGGGTGGGATGTTGGATGATAGTAATGTCAATCTTGACTTTATGGGGGATCATGGGAACAAGGTGAGCATAACTTGTGTGCATTTATTGATTGGTGTACATCAAATGTATCGCTTTTAAAAAAACAGGGCATAACTCATGCATAAATGCATTATTTCATTGTTAATTACAGGATGGAGGAGATGTCTCCCGTCTTTCTTCCGCATTTGGTAATTTTGGTGTGAATGATAACCGTGGTGGCGCCGCTGCAGCTGCATCACTCGGTGGACCACCTCCCCCTTCCTACAATGGACGTGTTTCTGGAGGTGGTTACAATGGACAGCATCAGTATTCTGCGAATCAACCAGCTGGTCCTCCTGGTGCCATGGATAATCTTTCGGGACCTTATCCCCCCTCCTTTCCCACTGGTGGATCTCAAGGACACGGTGGTGGTAGGGGTGGATATCATCAGGGACCGGGATGGAATCAACTCCCTCGCTGGGGAGGGGAGCAAGCAGCTGGTCAATATGGAGCAGCACCTCCTCCCAGTCAGGGATATGGTGGATCGCGTGGTCAGGTTCCTCCCTATCCTCGTCATGATGCCTACACTGGTGCTAGTGGTGGTTATAGTTATGGACCAGATGGATACCCAACTGATGGATATGGAAGTCGTGGCAACTACAATCGTAATGATGCGTATGGTGGTTATGCACCTCCTCCCCCTCCTCCGCAGGCAGGTGGGAATTACCGTGATGTTCCCTCCTTTGTGCCTCCGCAGAGTCAAGTGTCGAATGGATTGTATCCACCTTCCTTTAATCCTGGTGCACGTGGAAACAGTGGTGGCAATTTGGATGGACCGTATCCTTCTTCCTTCAATCCTCCGGAACGTGCAAGTAGTGGAGCTGAACCTGTAGGTGGTGTTGCAGGCGCGTTGAGTTCGATTCTTCAAACTCCGTACAATCCACAGCAGGCGGCGCAGACGAGGAGGTACCCTGCTATTCTTGGAGGGGCACCTGATCCTTCACCTGCTGGAGAAGAGCATGGATATGGTGTTGTTGATAGTGGTGCCAAGGCGAACGTAACTGCTGGCTTGGGTTTGAACTCGTCGGGAAGCAAGTCATCTTTCTTGCCCCCTAGGTCTGCTAGTTCTACTGCGGCGAGTACGGAAATTGGTGATGCTTCTCCGACTCCATCTCATTCGTCTGGTGTTGTTGTTTTGGAACCTGCTGATCAGACTGTGGCCGCGAATGGTGCAGCTGGTGGTTCATCGTTTGCTCTTCCTCCGCCTCCTGAAGAGCCTTCCAGTAGTGGACCATCAATTCTACCAAAGCGTATCATTCCTGATCCAAACGATGTTAATGAGATCAATGAAAAGGCATACAACGGTGTGCCCATTCCTTCTGCTCATGACTCTTCACACAAAAAGCGCGAATGGCTGATGCAAATGAATCAAACCTTGGAAGATACTGCTGTCGGACTGTTGGATCCCAATATTCTACCTCTCTCTACTATTATGAATGGCTGGGCAAAGCAAAAGTCGAGCGAGGGAGCGCGCATGGTTGAAATGTGGTTGGATCGCGTGCATTCTGAATACAATTCTGAAAATCCTCATGGTGTTCACCCCACTGCTCGTATGTACACCATGGCAGTTGATGCGTGGGCGAAGAGTAATGGTGGTGCGGCCGCTGCTCGCAGGGCTGAAGCTCTTTTGGAGAGGATGGATCGTCTGTATCGTGAGGGTGGAGGACGTCACGAGGCATTGAAGCCTACCACTGGAATTTTCAACGCCGTGATTAATGCATGGGCGCGCAGTCGTGAGAAGATTGCTCCTTCCAGGGCGGAACAGATTTTGGCGTGGATGGAGAAGCTTCGTGACACTGGTGGAGAGGACTTGGATATTAGTCCTGACAAATATACCTTCAACACTGTTATTCATGCGTATGCGAAGAGCGGAGCGAAGGAGTCGGCAACCAAGGCACACAGGATTTTGGACAATATGAACCAAATGTATCGTGAGGGAAACTCGTCTGTGAAACCTGACACTATTACGGTAAGCTTTCTTATGGATGTCAATTCTTTGACAACGCATATTTCGCACATCTTACTCACAGCAACATTTCTTGCGTCTCCCAGTACAATGTTGTTATTAATGCCTACGCTAAATCTGGAGGAAAGGGTGCCGCTCAGGAAGCAGAGCACCTCCTCCAACGTATGCACATGATGTATGATCAAGGTGATCTTAGTGTCAAACCTAATGTTGTTACCTACGGTGCCGTCATTGATGCATTTGCAAAGAGTATGGAGCGCAACGCCGCCGCACGTGCTGACGCGTTGCTCGCGAACATGGTGGCTTTGCACCAATCGGATCAAGTCCGTCATTCCGATTTGCGTCCTAACACTTATGTCTTCAACACTGTCATTAATGCTTGGGCGAAGAGTAAGGAGAGGGGTGCCGCTGCAAAGGCTGAAGAGATGCTCGTTGCAATGGATAGGCTGCATGCTAGTGGATTTCCGGGTCTGAAACCTGATGCATTCACTTACACTGCTGTGATTGATGCCTATGCTAAGAGTGGATTTCGTGGTGCGGCTTCGCGTGCTGATTTGTTGCTGGATCAGATGGAAGCCAAGTATGCCGCTGGAGATCAGGATCTCAAACCCAACACATTCACCTACAATGCGGTTATTAATGCTTTGGCAAAGAGTGGTGAGCCCGGAGCTGCGGCGAGGGCTGAACGCGTATTGCACAACATGGTGAACCGTCTCCGTAATCATGGTGGAAATGATGTCAAGCCTACCACAATCAATTTCAATACTGTTCTTGATGCGTGGGCTAAGAGTGGTGAAGGAGAAGCAGCTGCCGAGCGCGCTGAGGCGATTTTGGAGTGGATGGATAGGCTCAACAAGTCAGGAAACACCGATGTTAAGCCTGACACGATCACATTCAATGCAGTTATTGATGCCTGGGCTAGGAGCGGATGCAAGAGAGGTCCTCAGAGGGCCGAGCAAATCCTCAATCACATGGATGAGCTTTACCAAGGAGGAAATATTGACGTGAAGCCCGACACCTACACTTACAACACTTTGATCAATGCGCTTGCGAAGAGTGGTGACGGTGGTTCTGCTGCGAGGGCTGAAGAGATCTTGAGCATTATGGAGCAAAGGTACTCTGCAGGTGACAAGAGCTTCAAGCCTAACACGAGGTCCCACACTAGTGTCATTGACGCTTGGGCCAAGTCTGGAGAGCAAGGCGCTGCGATGAGAGCTGAGGCGATTCTGACCAATCTCAGGAATCTTTATGAGAATACGAAAGACCCTGATATTAAGCCGAATGTTTACACCGCCAATGCCGTCATGAACGCATGTGCTTTCACCAAGCATGATGTGGACCGCGAGGAAGCTCTTGAGATGGCGTTCCGTGTCTTCGAGTGGTTGGACTCTCAACCGGATATCAAGCCTGATGCGTACACCTTCACCATCATGCTCTCGGTTTGTGCCAATCTCATTCCAAAAGAGGATGCGCCAGTGCGTTTTGAGAGCGCAAAGATGCTGTTTGAGAAGTGCTGCGAGTCTGGACATGTTAATGATCACGTCCTTTGGAAGCTTAAGCTCACCGTCAACGAGTTTGAGTATCACCAGCTTGTTGGTGCTGGAGTTGAAACGAAGGCTCAAGACCTTCCTCAGCCATGGTCACGTTCCGTGGCTAACAATCGGAAGCAGGGGGACAACCGCAACAACAACTGGGCGGCCCGCAACCGTCGTAATCGCCAGTAAGGCGATTTGGGGGTAATTTGGGGTTCCGGGTGTCCTCCGTCGCTTCCAATTTACAAAATAATATCACACCGATTGGCTTTCGTCTGTGACTGTGCAAGAGACCGCTTCATTCTTTAACTATGGTTGCACAGAGCAGGAAAGTCAATTTTACAAACAAAAATACAAAAACTATCAAAAGATACAAAATTTGGGATATGTCCAAGAATTGGAAACGCATAAAATCTCAGTCAGTATGAGATTCTATCGGAAACGACCAACAACCTTAACTCTCGGCTTGGTATGTTTTCAATTCATTTTTTCTCCACTAAATATGGGAAATGCGTGAGGAATTTAGTTACTTTATATGCGTATGAGAACTGCATTACAATAAAATAGTGCAGCTTTTTTCGACTTTGTGCCTCTCTCATGATGGATCGGTTTTTATCTGCTCATCCATGTTTACAATCAAGAGTTGCCTGTTGCTCTTCGTCGCGTCTTTGGCCAACAGACGCATTCATACTTGCTTGGATAGCTGATTCGTGATGACGACTTTCACCTTTCACCCCGCACTCCATTTATTTTTGCAACTTGCAACGTACTTACTTACGCATCAACATGAAGACAACCAGCGCCCTTCTTCTTCTCGCAGCATATCTCAATTCAACTGCTGCTTTTGCCCTTCAGCTCAAGTACTTTGATATCCGCGGTGCTGCGGAAACATGCAGAGTCATCTTTGCTCTCGGAGAGGAAAGCTACACTGACGTCCGCTACAAGATCGATCAAGCGACTTTCCAATCACCTGAATTTAATGAAGCCAAGGAGAATGGTGATCTTAAATTGAATCTCAACCGAGCTCCAGTCCTGGTCACACCAGAAGGAAAGACAATTGGACAATCCAAGGCGATAGAGCGTTATCTTGCGCGTCGATTTGGGTTGATGGGCAAAACACCTGAAGAGGAAGGCATGATCGATTGCATAGCAGAACATTGCCGTGATGTAAAGGATGCAGCGAGACAAAAGGGATTCTCTAAATTTACTAGAAACAAAACTGATGAAGAGAAAGCGGAGGCAAGAAAGGAATGGTTTGAGAGCGACATGCCAACCATGCTAATGAAAATTGAAGAGGCAGTGAAAGAAACATCAGATGCAGACGGTTATTCTTTTGGTGCAACTACAACTTATGGGGATGTTGCTATATGGGCATTGCTCCGCGATTGCTTCCCTGCAGATGCTGAGGACACTACCAAAGCTGCTGAAAAGTGCGTCGTGTTGAATGCAATTGCTGACCAGATTCAATCTCATCCAGGTGTGGCGAAGTATCTTGCCGAGCGTCCAGATTCATTGTGGTAACCAACTCGACCAAAAACTTTATTGCTGTTTTATATCAACTAGTGGCAATACTCCTGATGATTCAATCACAACATCAACTATGGGTTCCCCTCCGTTTGTGCCAACTAATTCTATTTGATCAACCACTTTAAACCCTTTTAAGACCATTCCAAAGATAACTACGTGTGAAAGCATCGACAAATGTATGAGAGTTTCTTCTTGCATTGATATCAAGAGATGTCATAAAATAGAGCTTACCATTCTTGTTATCTAGCCAGGATGTTTTGACGGTATTGATAAAGAATTGCGACCCATTCTATATATGTGTGGAAGCATAGACGAATATGTCAGTGTTCATTCTTGCATTGCTGATTGAAAAGACGTTACGAAGTAGAGCTTACCGTGTCAGGGCCTTTGTTTGCCATGTTCAACAGATACAACTTATTGTGAAGGACCTCAAAGGTCTCATCTTCAAAGTAACCACCATATATGCTTTCTCCCCCTGCTCCATTCCCTTCAGTTATATCCCCACCTTGTATCATGAAACTAGGAACTACAAACATACGCAAAAGATACACAAGATGTGAGTATGATGCTCCTCATCATAGTAAACAGCCATCAATACACGCCAGAGTATATATTTCCCAGAACAACTTACTAATGCGATGAAATTTCGATCCTTTATAGCACAAGGGCTTGCCACTAATCTTTCCATTTCCCTTGTCGCAAGCACAGAGTGATCTGAAATTTTCTACTGTCTTTGGTGCCACTTTTCCAAATAGGCCGAGTTCAATCCGCCCTTTTGTTGGAGTAGGCGAAGTCGATATTTCTGCTCGTTGGGATTTTTCAAGTCAATGAATGTATAGATGATGCCTTGGTGAATAAAATGTGCGCAATGGAATCAATAATATCAAAAAAGTGGATTTCTTCTCACCGACATCCAAGTACACACGATGAGTTACTTCAGGAAGTTGCGTTGGCGGCTTCAGCTTTGGCTTCGCCGCCTTTTCTGTTGGGACCTCGTCATCTAGATGACTTGATGATTGGGCAGGATCTATCCTGAGTAGAGCTGTTACTAGCAGCAATGCGACGGCAAAGGTCTTCATCATGATTTTTATGTTCTTGAGCTTCTTTTTTGCAGCCTAACTTTCGCCTTTTTTCTGTATAGATTTTAAATGTACCGGCAACCGCATTGTTGTGGTATTGATGTGACATTATTGTACTGATTAATATATTAAACCGGTACACAAATAGCGTACCTTGGCGTACGCTGCAAAACCTCAGTTTTCGTCCGGAAATTTGATGAAGATAAAGTTTTGGAGCACAACTCGAGAGGCAGAACATGACCATGGTGAACACAACAGGCATCAACAATACCAGCAGCAGCGGCAGATCGTGTCCGACATGGCTGTTCATTGGCTTTTATGTCATCTTGTTTGCTGTGACTGCAACCACCATCGCCATGACGGCGTCAGCGTTTCCCCTATTTCCTTTCCAGGCAGATTCCCTCGAATGGAATTCAAATTGGTTGATTGCTACAGTTATTGATTACTACGGAGCTTGTCTTTGCTTCTGTGGAGTTGTATTCAAGAGCGAGGACAATTGGATGTATGGATCTCTCTGGTGTCTGGGGTTCTGTCTGTTGGGAAGTCCGATCTGCTGCCTGTGGATGCTCATATTTCTATGGAAGCATGGTGTAGATAGTCTTTCTCTTTCGCCGAATCGACGATCGCATTACCAATTGAATTAATATGAATATACAATAAGCGGATCATTTGATTATGTCGGGTTTGGGACAGCTGCAGTGTTTGAAAGAAATGATTAGTTTGATGAATATGGAAAGGAAGCTACGAGAACAACATAACAAAGCAAGTTGAAGTGATCTTTGCTTGGTTAACGATAAATGATACTGATCAGTGAAGAGTCGCAATATTTGCAAAGAATACCAGAATTCAATCATTCGTTCCTTACAAATGGTATGTATCTAGTATGCCTCGACAAGCTTCTAAACGGAGTTACACTTATGCTTATGGCATTAAAATACCTTCTGAGATCTAACTTATTCAATGCCCCACTTCCTCTTTACAACATCTGGATCGTTATGATAACTGATGCACATTTCGTCGCCCTTCTTGACTGCCCTGCGTGTCACAATAGCTCTGGAAGAGCACGAATATGGGAGGATTGCACAGTTCGGACTGAAGGAGTGATTAAACATTGAGATGGCCGCAAAAAGTGAAGTTCCTTTCTGCAACTTGCTCTCATTAACGCTTCCAAATGAGTTGATGCTTATAATGTTCCTAACTCTCTCGGCAGATAAAACTGGTGATGTCTCTTGGTCGGAGAATTCAGACCAAGGTGGCAGAAGAAGAGGCGCATTTGCTACCCCAATCGATACCAGTGAATCTTTGATGCGAAGAAGCGGTCGAGTGACCTGACCATCATACAGATTATCAATACGTCGTGCTAGAATCTGATTGCGCTTCGTTTGTTGCATTATGGTACTTTCCAAGAGCGTTTGAGACTTGTCGTTCATAGTCCTATTTTGGTCCAATGAATAACTGAGTGACATTTCTTCCATCGCATCAGTATAGGAAGATGCTAGGGGGGATTCGATGAGAATTAGGCTGCCCTTCGGCATCGCATCTATTGCTCTAATTCCACGTCCTTTTACTGGATGCAGGAAGGTTTCAATCTTTTCAGAAGCAAAGTCAGGACAGAACTTCGATGGTGGTGAGGTCAACAAAGTCGTGCCATCGCCATTTGCTGCACCAACAAAGACCTTCGAGTAATGGGTTAAGCTGGACATGAGTTCTTTGAGACTCACAGTTGATTTGCCGTAGGAATCAAGGAGAGATACAGCCAGTTCAAACTCATTGAGTTGCGCAAGCGCAATACAAAGTCTGTAGACAGCCTTGTCATCAGCCCAAATCCGAAGAGCAGCTGCTGATGCGGCCAAGGCTTCATGATAAGAGTCATATTGCAACGCCGCCATTGACCAATTGCTAAGTACTACTCTCACAACTTTGTTGGCTGCAAGCAGGGCGGAAGTGTAACACGTAACAGCACGCTCGTAGTCTTGGCATTTGAAGGCTTCATTGCCAGATTGTTTTAGCCCTTCAGCCGGGGATCCTGAATTCTGGGAGATATCCTGCTCACTCTCCCAGTTCGAGGGTTCGAGAATCAAGTTCAACGCATCTCTTTCATATGGTTGCTCTTCCATGACCTTAGCAAGAGCCTTCTTATAACGTTGGTGAGTCTTCTCACACGTAGGTCTGATTGTGAGAGATGCTGCTGCATCTGCCAATGCCTGTGGCCACTGCTCAAGCTTGATGTGAGCTTGAGCTCTATTTGACAATAATGTTGGAACTAGATTCTCATTTTTGAGACCCGCAATGTATGAGTCAGATGCAGCGTGATACATCTTCTGTTTGTACAACTCATTTCCATCCTCGCGTGCAGTATAGACATCAGACTGACTATCTCCCTCGATCCGGAATTCTCTAGGATCATCAATTCGAACACCTCTGTTGCCGTCCACAAATATCTTCGTGAATGGCTCAGCAATTAACACCCTCGTACCTTTGGACAGATGTTTTCTGACATACTCGGTTTCGTTCAGTCTTGACATCTTACCTGGCACGTAGTTGTACAGCGCGATTTGAATTACACCTCCGTTATCGTCTTTGAGAAATGTCGTAATGCCCTTGATGACGGATGGTATGGTAATAAGTATCCCCGTGAGAACATCACCTTTGCAGGACTGAAATAGTTTCAGATCTTTCACATCAATTGGGGAAAGGTTTTGCCACTGAAATGTAGACGAGGACGTCTTCGTAGCGAGTACTGTAGAGTTTTGAATCTCGCAGAATTTCTTGCCTTTAGCCTTACGCGTCTTCATCTCCTCATAAGCTCTCTCGGATTGCATATCAAACCTCATGAGGAAGATTGGATTTTGCGGCGATGAAAAGAACGACGATGCGCCCCATCCAGAGATCCTGTCCTTGATAATATCTACATGCTCTTGGTAAATGGGTACCATAGAATAGCCTCTCAGCAAACAAGCGAGTGGGCATGAAGAGTCAGCAATGGTCTTCCCACTAGACCATACAACACCCAAGGTTGATGTAGATCCTACCATCGCTATCGTTTCAGAATGAATCTTATCCATGTAATAATGATTAATCATCGAATCGAGTGCCTCTAGCAATAATTTGGATGCGTCTCGGGACATGGAAGTATACTCATAGCGGACACTTTCCGGGACATACTTGACAACAATAAGCTTCAGCAAGCGGCTGCGTTCTTTCTTCGATAGGGCCATGATGTTTGTTATGGGTCTGAGGTCTGTTATCTTTTGTGTGCGTGGAACATGTGAAATCTTCAGAGCATTGTGTGAAAATTTCA
>Ga0075467_10004631_pt1 | contig 10115 bp, 5 predicted proteins | sample DEB08_DNA_9_FD_75067 | JGI IMG/M metagenome (GOLD analysis project Ga0075467, IMG submission 75067) | Aqueous microbial communities from the Delaware River and Bay under freshwater to marine salinity gradient to study organic matter... | ecosystem: Environmental > Aquatic > Marine > Coastal ... | reverse complement strand
TGCAGAGGTATTATCTGAACAATTTCATTGATGCAGACCGGCAGGAGGGAATGGATTTGCTTGTTGGTAGTACACAATTCAACTTCATCTCTTCCGAAGGCGACGAAGACTCGTCTCGGGCCGTTTTGTTACAGGAGCTTTCAAACGGTCGTCGCGGGTACGACAAGAACCACATTCGTATAAAGAAAAAGAACAATAACGAGAAACAAGGCGACAACACTCGCGAGCTGGAGCTGAACTGGCTGCCAGGAGATTTGCGGTTTCACATGAAGAATGAGGCACAGCGGTCGCGGTCCTCGCTCAGCCTTGCTGCAGAAGAAGAGCATGTTGATGCCGAAAGCAGTGCTGATTTCCTCATGGCAGTTACGTCTTCTGCAGCAAATCCTATTGAAACATTGCACTATAAATTGCAATCGATTGACCAGCGATCTTCTTCAGCAAGACCCTGGTGGGCTAAAACAGAACACAAATTGATCCGTTCGATACTCGATGCACGCAACGGTGTCGGCAACCTTGTTGCTCCCGCTCTTAAAGGAAAGAAGATGTTTGTTACTGCAGCGTTCCTTCTCTGCAAGGCACCCATCCTCTCAGCAGCTCTGATTGCATCCCTAATCGGCAGCGGTTTCCTGGACGAAGACGATAGCGCGGAACGTAGATAATGTAAAAATAAGCTGTACTCGTGTCATTTTAGATTTTCGTTGTCATTTGCAACTGAGACTACAATACGAAGAGAAATTCACAGCGAAGAAAGCTTTTCAGCGCCTACTACTAGAATTTATGGTGCTAAATTTGAGTCGTGCAAGCAGGAACGACCATACCAAGTGACAGCACCGCTTCCCGTCTGCTCAGCGAAGTTAAGCACTGTCGGGCCAGGTTAATACTACGGTGGGGGACCACGTTGGAATCTCTGGTGTTGTTCTTTTGCTGATTGATGTGAATGCGTCTTTTTTGCTAGATAGGCTTGGCATTTTTCTGCTGGAACGATAGCTTTATCGTGATGCATTCAAGTGGCTAGTAGAAGTTCAACTTTCAACGTTTGTTCCGAGAAGTGAACAAGACCATGTATTGATTATATCTTACTCTATATTCAAGCAAGTCGCGCAACATAATGAAACAGTATTCGTTTAGCGAGGTGTAGACCTAGCTACATTTCTGGTGTGCTCTTCTTTATTGCTGATGAACAGCTCAATGTAGCGAGAGCCAATCGTGCTCCGATGCAGTTCCATTGCCTCTTTGGCACTTTCAGGGGTTTCAAATGCAACGTAAGCCTCACCTGTTGACCTTCCGTCCATACGATAAGTCAGTAGGACACTGTCTGCAATCGGCTTGTACTCTTTGAAGAATTCCGTGACATCATCCTTTGTAGCCTGAAATGGCAGTCCCCTCATTCTAATAAACCCAGTGTGTGGTCCATCACGGATACCTCCACCGTGATGTCCTTCTCCTCGTCCTCTGCCCCCATAGTTACGATTATATCCTCTACCGCCATGATAGCCCCCTCTGCCATAATGACCTCTGCCACGATAAGGACTACCATGACCTCGTCCATGTCCATGTGGTCCACCCATTGGACTTCCCGTGCGGTGTGATGATTGAATTGGTGATCCTGGCTTTCCCCAAGCAGATCCACCAGTCGCATTCGATTTCAGTGATACACCGCCTGCCTCTGACAACTCTTCAACTCCCGATCCTGTCGCAAGTGGCTCACCTGTTTGTTCTTCAGAACCATTGTTTCCCAATAAACCTCCAGCCCCATGCCAGTGATGATGTTGCTATGATTATATGATAAGAATGGACATCAGTCTTTGCAGGACACTTTCAAATGCTCAGAATCAAACAAATTGAAGTACTCACCGATGCAACTGCTGCGTAATATTCAGAACGCTTCCCTTCGAACACTTCCAGATAGCGGTTTCCCATGCTTTGCTGATTCCTATATGTTAAGACAGCACGACTCAGACGTTAGTATATTGCTTGTTGCAGAAAGAGTGATAGAATCAGACACTTAAATGCAAAGCACTCTTACCTTTGCAACCCCATTTGATAGTCAATCAGATTTGTAAACACAACGTAAGCCTCTCCAGACTCTGCATTAGGTACCAAGACAACATCAATCACAACCAGCCCCTGAAAGAATACAAGAACATCCTCTGGCGTTGCTTCAAATGGCAGTCCTCGCACACGTGCACATGGAAATGGCCCAAGAAGAGCTTCTAATGGATCCATTGATGGTGCCAAACCAGTAATGAGTTGATCCATAGCCCCAGGCTGTATTTGATGGTACCTATGTAAAGAAGAAGAAAAATGTTTGTAAGAGACCAGTTTCATCGAAAAAGATAACACACAGAGATCGTTCAATCAGACAGATACAGGCACAAACGTGAGCTTTTGCTTTTGAGTACACTTACCCAGGCTGCATACCCATCTGTCCAAATCCGCCCCAGTTAGGATCCATCCCGAAGCCGAGAAATGGCTGCTGTTGCATGCCCTGATGTGAAGGATCTTGATGCAGTTCCTGTTCTTCTGCGGCCTGTGGCGGGACGAGAGGAGGATCTTCTTGTTCCTCCATGGTGAGTATGTATATTGATGTATTGCTCTTGCTTTCTGTTCCAACCTTGCGACTAATTATCTATCGGTTAGGTTTGATGATGGCAAGAGGCATCAACAAAAGTGAGAGTGAAAGATGCTTTTGGCTTTTTTCCAGCTTGAAATCGGACGACAGACAGATGGAGAAGGAAGAACCTTCACATAATAGTATCATTCTTTCGTAGGTACATCTATCGACGTCACGCGGCAAAATTTGCACAGAAAATAGAAAATGCACCCGCCCAAGAAAAGCAAAGCTGTCACCAAGCTGTCAATCAAGAGCAAAGCAGCCTCAAATTCTGTGGGGCAGAACAATCATCATTGCAATTGCAAGGGCAAAAACATAAGTACTTCTATCTGCTATCAAGTGTGTTTAGTAAATGGCCTTTCGGTGATGCTTGGGATACACTTCAAACACATATTACAATCATGAGCAGCATTCGCTTCGTACAACAAAATGCTTCCAATGCTACCGCCTTTGCCTTGAAGGGTGTTCACCACCGCTCAGTAATTGCTACTTCCTTCAGTGTAATGGGAATGCACCGTCCTGCGCTGACACTGTCGGCTCATAGACATTACTCTGCATCGCCAGTGATCCAATCATCGAGTAGCACCACCATACGTCAACGACCAATTTACATTTGTGCCACAAGACAACATGTAGGCAAAACGTCCGTGTCTCTTGCTCTTGTATCCCACTTTACCAAGAGGTTTGGCTCCGAGAATGTTGGGTATATAAAGGCAGTCGGCCAGCAGTGCATGCGCGTTTGGGACGAACCTTTGGATAATGACACAAACGACGCTGACGATGAAGCTGGTCAGTATGTCCTTGTCGATAAAGATGTCAAGCTTATTAGAGATCACTTTGGTCTCTCACATCTTCGGTATCAAGACATGTCGCCTGTTTTAATACCACAGGGATACACCAAGAGTTATCTGGATGGGGAAATCAACCATCAGGATCAAATGGCAGATATTCGAAGGGCTTATCTGAATATTGTCAAGGCTACAAAATTGAGAGGAGGGAATCATAATAATCATTTTATCACTATTTGCGAAGGGACGGGACATGTCGGAGTAGGAAGTGTAGTTGGGTCAGGGAATGCTCGTATTGCTGCTGAACTTGGAGCAGATGTAGTGCTGGTTGCCAATGGTGGATTGGGCAGTACCTTCGACGAGCTTGAATTGAACCGTGCGCTATGCTTGCAATACGGTGTTAACATTGCAGGTGTTGTGATCAACAAGGTTCAACCAGATAAGTATGATCAAACTAGAGAATATCTGACAAAAGCTATTGATCAAATGTGGAAAGGACCCAATGGTGAACCGGCTCCACCTATTATTGGAGTCGTTCCTGACAGGCCATACCTCGGCTGCCCTGCACTTGCTGATGTTGAATCTACATTTGGAACAGTTCTCCTTTCTGGAAGTGACCATCGTTACAGGCATTATGATGTCGGATCGAATGTCCAAGGAAGAAGTATCGGCATGAGTATGATTACGACAGACTTGGCAGCATTCCTGCGAACAATGCAGCGACAAGATGGAGATGCAAGAACAATATTTATTTGTCATGTCACTCGTGACGATGTAATTTTGGGATTCTTGGCAGAATATCGAAGAAAAACAAGACGAGGCATTCCATTCCAATCTGCATTGGTGATTTGTACTGGTTGTGATGATGGTGGGGGAAACAAATCAGATATTGAGCTTAGTCCAGAGGTTTGTGACATGATTAGAGATGCAGGGCCAGCTGGCCCTCCTGTGCTGCGTGCTCCCGGATATTCACCAGCAGATGCAGCAAAACATATTAGGACTATGACACCCAAATTCAATGCAAATGATGAACGCAGAGTGACAAAGGCAACTGAGCACTATGAGCCATTTATTGACTTCGATTTGCTGATAGACAGAACTACATATGCTTCTGATATTGCGGCTTGAAGAAGTTGTTAGAAGTTTAATTGTACATAATATCATCATCTTGGTGTTGATTTTGATTGCATTGGCTGCTGTTGTTCTGCAGCTCCCAGCAAAGCAAGGAGGACCTAGATAGAGAGCTAACTCTAATTTCTACCATCTTGCATTTTGTGGCAAGAAAGGTGCTGTCAAGTATGTGACACTCGTGGATCGTGAGCCGTGACACCACGCACGAATCTTGATTCCACGTATTCCCTGATTACGCATCTGAGCCCATTTCAAATTCTCAATTGCGGAAAAGTACTAATTCCGCCGTAGATATCAGAACACACGAATTTGTGAAGCTGAAGAACGATGAAGGCGGAAGATGCGGTAGCTTTGTTCTGCTTGTCTTCGGAGAAAAATGACCCAACAACGTATCGCTGGCTGATTCAACGAACCCAACGGAAGAACACTGAAACAATACTATCACAAATAATAACATTCAAGAGGCAACTCAATTACATTCCTCCCATCAACGCCGTGTCAAGAAATTTACTCAATGCCAATATAACCCAAATCTTTGCAGAAAAGTCGCGTCATTCTTTTTCCCTTCTCACAAACAACAACTCTAAACGATGAACACTCACTCAAGCACTAATGCAGACGACTCGATGACTCTCGGGGGACTGCCTTCTGTTATTGGCGATGAAAGTGAATACGTTTTTGTTGACGATGATGATGAGGATGAGTTTGACGACGATGAGTATGATCATATTACCGATCTTTCTCCAGTGATCTCTTGCGATGGATCGATTGCCACGGAGATGACTGATTTGAAATCGCTGATTGATGAGGGCGTTGAATTGGTCAACAACTCAGACAATAGCATCAGTACTGCTGCTACATTCTCGACAGGTGCCAATAAGCCCAGTGGGCGAAGGGTGTCGAACAAGAAGCGCAGGAAGATGATCAAAATGATGAAGAAGGCTGCTGCTGCTGAGAAGGCCAATCAGGCTTTGGAAGCCCAGTTAGCCAGGGATTTGTCATCATCAACATCCTCGGAGGAAACGGGAGGAGCAGGCTCCCGTAGGACACGTAGGTCACGTAGCAACTCTGGTGGATCCTCCTACAAGGAGAGGAAGGCTCGTGCTAGCAACAACTTCCAGGTGGCTTGTGCTCAGCAGGCTCTTGCGGCTTTCCGCAAGGAGGCAGATGAAGCCAACAACGTGTGCTGAGTATTATATTGGATAGGTTATTAGGAATCTATCGCATTGTCACGTGTGTTTGTATTCAGGCCATCGTTAGGTATGGTCACCTTCCTATCGTCATTGGGGAAATGACTTGTCACAATACTACGCTCTTGCTAATTGGTTGGGGATATTAATGCCAGAATAGGCAAGAGCATGATGTACAACTACTACAAAAAAATAGAGAAAAACTAAAAGAGGATTGCTATTGCAGCAACGAAAAACCCAGAAAAACAAAAGATTGCTTCTGCAACGCTAAAGACTATAAAAGAATACATAGTACTTCATTCTTGACTGCAACTATCGGTTACTTGTTACCACGTCTCGCTCTTTCATCAACCGCAGTGACTTGCCTGTCAACCTCTTCACAGAACTTTTCCAGGGGCAAGGCAGATTCATCATGTCCAAAAGGTTCTTCCTAAGAGTGATATTGATATGTGACCGGGGAGAAGCAAGAGTGAGCAAGCCGATAACAACATATGATGACAAAACAATTCAACGCTGAATATCAAAATCAACTACTGACAATCAAAGTGCTTTCTCCGATATTGAAAGTACTCCCGCTTTGCATTCACACTGACGAGTCGTCTCTCTGGAAGTATGCACGCAGTCAACTTTCCTCCATACACACAGCCAGTGTCCAACCCTATAGCATGTTCGTATTGTTGAAGACCTCTATCGGCATCATGACCAAAGAAAACAGTCTGTGGTCCATCCCATAGTCTTGCCCAAGGCCAATTGTTGAAGAATTTGGATGTGACCGTCCCATCTGGTAAAATACTGCGCATATTCATCATTAATCGAGGGTTTTGCTTTGCCAAACGGATACCAGACACAAAGCCAGCATGAACGAACAGAGCATTCAAATGCGAACTACTTATAAACCAAGGCAAGCTGTACATCCATTTGAGATCAGCTGTGCTTAATGCCGAGGCAACGTAGTAATGCTCTGAACCAATGACTGGTGGATCTGCACCTGATTTGATTGCTTGGTGCCATCTTACCACTTCAAAGTCATGGTTACCACGCACTCCAATAGCACCAATTTCTCTTGCCATTTGAACCACAGATAAGCTATCAGGTCCCTTGCACACCAAGTCTCCAAGGAACACAACAAGATCACCCGGGTGATAATCGCACTTTCTCAGCAAGGCTTGCAATTCATCTATGCAGCCATGGACATCACCAATGGCTATAACTTTTGGTTGGTTTTGCCTTGCCCTATCAACAGCAGCATCCACTAGATACGGACCCAATTTTCCTTGGTAGGGTGCATTCTTTGCATTTGTTTCAGAATAGTCAAAGAAAACTCCACCATTGCCTCCTCCAAGCCATATATCGTCCTTTGCGTAAATGATGTCCCCTTCCATACCAAATGGACCATCGTATTCTTCCTCTTCGTCATATTCGAAGTCTGACTCGTCATCCTCAACGCCATCTTCCTCCTCTTGACCATCGCCTTCATCAAAGCCTTTATCTTCATCATCATCTTCTGTCTCAAATAGGAACTCCTCAACTATGCGATCACGTATTTTAGCTGTCCATCCCTTCTCTTCTCTAGCCACATGAGCTAGTGACATTGCCATTTTGCCATCATTCATTGCACTTGCCAGGGCACCATTGACCTCCTTCGCAGCTCTTTCTGCCTCCCCAATGTCCATTGCATCTCGTGGATCCAACTGAAACTGAACCATAACATCCGTCGCACCCCCTTCAACGTCAACCATGACAAGCTTAGATATATTCACGTCAAACCCCATTTCCTTGGCATTGATCGATGCCCCAATACCTTCACGTAAGACACGACGGAAAGCACTACCGTGTCCGTGTCCGCCATGACCCGATTCAAGTTCTGTTCGAGTCACTCCAAGTGAGAATTTGAGTTCTCCCCCGAGAGTAAACATCATTTTGTCGTCTTTAATGCCGTCATCACTGGTGTTGTTGTCACTATCTTCAGAACGACCACTTCCCAGTGTGTGAACAGGGCTCAATGATTTGTCCGAAATACCGCTTCCACCTCCACGGCTGTCTCTCGTAATCCTCTTCTTGCTCTGTTTCGGTGTACTTTGCTTAGGAGTGCTTGGCGATGCTCCAAATCCTTTCGGCGCATTCAACTCTCGTGGATTGAACTTGACAACTCGACCTGATCCATCCTTGATAGTGCCAGTATCAACATCAACTTCTAGTCCAGATATATCAGCACTGTTTGACTCACTCAACGATGCCATGAGATTATCTATATCTTCATCCGAAACGGACGGCAATGTGCGTTCCTCTCTAGCTTCTACTGCAGCTGCATGCTCCGCCGCAGCTTCTTCATTGCGCCGTCTGACTTCGTGTTCTGATACAACAGTCTTCAGATCGTCAGGACAAATTTTCCACTTCTGTGCAATATCCACAAAGTTTTCACAAAACAACCCAATACTTTCTCTGGGAACTTTCCCAGCCGAGTGCATATGCATCAGTGGTCCAAAGTCTGGAGAGTTGGTAGTAACCGAACGGGGCCACAACTTTGGATGTTTGCGATAATAATTGAGTTCAAGTGATCGTTGGGGCGGATCTGCATTGATTGGTTCACCACCGACTAGCATTTCCATCCCTCTCCGTACCATTTTACGTCCTACTGCACGTCCCCCCTTGGTCCCAGACTTGTTCCTGCGACTGCGAGGTCTGTTTCCTCTGGTCGTTAAGGGGTCGTCTTCCGTATTCATAGGTGATGGATCAGTCGCATCATTTTTATTCCCCATTCCACCATTAGTTAGGTTCTCTTGCATACGAAGTTCCAATCTTCGTTGCTCTTCAATCTCTTGTGCTGCCATGTTGGTTAATTCCCGTCGCACTGCATCCGATATTCCCGAAGGCACACCGTCCAAGTATACATTTGCACTATTCCTGCGGATTTGTATTTTATTGCCCGGAGTGGACAAGCGATCGCTCTGTTCGGCAGAGAATGGAAGCTCTTCATCATCCGAATCTTGTTCTTGTCGACTGCTCTCGTCACTAGAGTCATCAGATTCGGTGCCATCGTCCTCTGCAGAAGATGATTTCTCATTACTCTCATCATCCCCTGATATCGATTGAGAAGATCGATAAAAGAGTTCACTCACAGGAAGAACTCCATCTATCGCAGGAGACGGCGGAAACTCCAAATCAGCAAGCAGTGATACATCATTGATTGACGAAGTACTATTGAACATTTCTCCCCATTTTGGTAAATCCATACGCCGTTGTTTCCCTTTACCTTTGGAAGATGGTGGTGGGAGATAATCAAAGGAAGAAGAATCTTTCTTTTGATTGTCGTTTCTACGGCCTGTGGATTGTATCCTCTTGTCTGTACCACTGGATGTTTTGGTAGCTCTGGTTAGTCTTTGTTTCCCTGGTGTTGATGCAGACGCTTCGCCTTCTCTGCTATTTGACCCTGATAATTGTGATGATGCTGATGTGTTCTTATTGTATGTCGTTGGTCGTCTTCGTCCTCCTCTCTGTCTCTTATTTCGTTGATTGCTGTTAATTTTTACCCATCGATCCCCAGGAGTAGAGGCAGACTCATCATTATTTTCAGTATTGCCGTTCGTTCTAGAAGATGATGACAGGATGGAAGGAGGGGGTAGCAATGTAGAAGATGATGTCATCTTCTTCATTTTGACTCGTTGATTTGTAGCAGACGAGGGTTTCCTTCTGGGAGCAGTTGATGACGATGAAGAGCTGCCATCTTTCTTACTTTGCAGCCTTTGATTGTCTCTGTCTCTCTCAGTCTTTGTAAGATGAAATCGTTTCCCTTTCAACCCTTTCTTACCCGGCCTGTTGGGAGTTCTTCTATTACGATTGCCATATTTTCGACCATCATTGTTATCGTCCCCATCATCATCACCCAGCGAGCTGTGCAGTGTCAACTTATTTCTCGAAGAGATTGATGTGTGCGCAGCACTATACAAGTAATCTCTCTGCCCAGCACGTATTCTATTAGTTTGAAAACTATCATAACGAGATGAGGGAGCAAAGCCCATCACAACAGATGAACCAACGATGACACAAGATAGATACATCATCATGAATTCATTTATTATCCTTGGACCATTTCGTCGATTTCGCCGGTATTTATTGACGGCATCATTATTGTTATGATAATTATTCATTTCAGCAGAGCGTCTGTATCAACCTCTGCTCTACCGTAGTGAGCTATGATAGCATCCAGGTTGCAGTGAAAGTGAGAGGGATGAAAGCGACGACAGATCTCTCTCTTCGCCAGTTTACTAAGGAGCTACCTCGAGATTTAATCTAATGACAACCCCTCAAAAGAATAAGTTGCCCCCCACGTCGAAGATCAAAAACGAACCAGAAGCCAGCAGCGCCAGCAGTCAAGCCCTACAAAATGAAACC
>Ga0075467_10004622_pt1 | contig 10128 bp, 6 predicted proteins | sample DEB08_DNA_9_FD_75067 | JGI IMG/M metagenome (GOLD analysis project Ga0075467, IMG submission 75067) | Aqueous microbial communities from the Delaware River and Bay under freshwater to marine salinity gradient to study organic matter... | ecosystem: Environmental > Aquatic > Marine > Coastal ... | reverse complement strand
TGAGTCGACATCATCCGTAGCAAGCTGCCACATGGCTCCCGCCAGCATCTGCTTCATCATTTCATCCGACAGCTCAAAGCATTCCTCCAGCCGCTCCTCCGGCGTCATAGCGCGAGCGCGCCTGACCTTGTCCATGTAGATCACATCCTGGAGTTTTTTCAAATCCTGCTGTTTCTCCGCCTCGGTCATTACGTCGAGGTAAGTTTAACTCCAGACAACCGGCATTGCCAACTATTTGTCCAACGAAAGAAAAAGCCCCCGGCAGATTTCTCCACCGGGGGCTTGTGATTTTATCGTAGAAGCGGTTTTCAACCGCTTTGAGGAAGAGCTTGAAAAGCTCTTTTACGTTCCATTAACTGATCTCACCGCGGGCGTGGCCTTTCTCTTCAAGAGCGGCCTGGGCAGCAGCGAGCTTGGCGATCGGGATGCGGAATGGTGAGCAGGACACGTAATTAAGACCTGCACGGTGACAGAACTTAACGGACTCCGTTTCACCACCGTGTTCACCACAGATGCCGATCTTAAGCTTGGCCTTGGTCTTGCGACCACCCTTGACACCGAGCTCAACAAGCTGGCCGACACCAGTCTGGTCGAGGCTGGCGAAGGGGTTGTTATTGACCACCTCAGCTTCCTGGTAGGCAGGAAGGAATGAGCTGGAGTCGTCACGGCTGAGGCCGAGGCAAGTCTGGGTCAGGTCGTTGGTGCCGAAGCTGAAGAAATCAGCGTGCTTTGCCACATCTGCAGCGGTAAGGCATGCTCGTGGTATCTCCATCATCGTGCCAACGGTGTACTTCAGCTCGGATTTCTTCAGACCGTGTTTCTTACGCACCTCTGCGGCAGCTTCATCGATAACGGCTTTCTGCAGCTCAAGTTCCTTGGCGTAGGAAACGAGAGGAACCATGATCTCAGGAACAACCTTGATCTTCTTCTTCTGCACTTCAACAGCGGCTTCGAGGATCGCGGTAGCCTGCATCTTGGTGATCTCAGGATAAACGATACCAAGACGACAACCACGGTGACCCAGCATTGGGTTTTCTTCGTGCAGGGCGTTGATACGGCTCTTGATGAACGCGGGCTTGACCTTGAGCTTCTTGGCAAGTTCGCCGATCTGCTTGGCATCCATCGTGCCGATGAACTCGTGCAATGGTGGATCCAGTAAGCGGATGGTGGCGGGACGACCTTCGAGCGCGGTGAAGATACCGACAAAGTCTTTCTTCTGGTAGGGAAGAAGCTTCTTCAGCGCCTTGGCCTTACCTTCATCGGTGTTGGCAAGGATCATTTCACGCACCGCATCAATGCGATTGCCTTCGAAGAACATGTGCTCGGTACGGGTAAGCCCGATACCTTGTGCTCCAAACTTGATCGCGGTTTTCACCTGATCAGGAGTATCGGAGTTGGTGCGGACGTCCAACTTGCGGAGTTTGTCAGCCCAGCTCATCAGTTCGACGAACTTCTTATAGGTATCACTGCGCTTGGCTGCTGCCTTGTTTTCAATCAGGCCCTGAATCACCTCTGATGGTGAGGCCTTGATCTCCCCAGCATAGACATTACCGACAAATCCATTCAAGGAAAGGAAATCACCCTCTTTCAGGGTAACTCCAGCTCCGGTGAGTGTCTTCTTTGAGTAATCGATGTCCATGCCATGTGCACCACAGACGCAAACCTTACCCATCTGGCGGGCAACGAGAGCGGCGTGTGAGGATGCTCCACCACGGGTGGTGAGGATACCTTCAGCGGCAATCATGCCACGCAGATCTTCAGGCGATGTTTCCTGACGGGTGAGAATGACCTTCTGACCCTTGGCGGCGGCAGTAACAGCAGCCTCGGCCGTGAAGTAGATCTGGCCACAGGCAGCACCAGGACCAGCGGGCAGGCCATTGCCCACTTTGGTCGCTTTTTTCTCAAGAGCGGAATCAAAGATAGGTGCAAGCAGATGGCTCAAGTCTTCAGCAGGAATACGAAGAATAGCTTCGTTTTTTGTGATGAGCTTCTCCTTGACCATGTCGAGAGCGATATTCACAGCAGCAAAGCCGGTGCGCTTACCGTTTCGGGTTTGCAGCATCCAGAGCTTTCCTTCCTCGATGGTGAACTCAACATCCTGCACGTCACGGAAGTGTTTCTCGAGCACCTTGCGGATTTTAAGAAGTTCCTTGTTGGACTTAGGCAAGTCCTTGGCAAGCTTGGCGATTGGCTTGGGCGTGCGGACACCGGCAACCACATCCTCGCCCTGGGCGTCGATGAGATATTCACCGTAAAAAACATTGGCTCCCGTAGCTGGGTCACGAGTAAAGGCAACACCTGTTCCAGATCCTTTTCCTGTATTACCGAAGACCATCGCCTGAACGTTCACCGCGGTGCCCCACTCAGCGGGGATACCATACTTCTGGCGATAGACCTTGGCACGGTCATTGTTCCAAGAGTTAAACACGGCATTTACGGAGCCCGTGAGCTGGGCGTAGGGATCTTCGGGGAAGTTCTTGCCAGAGCGCTTCTTGATCAGCGCTTTGAATGCAGCAACCACCCATTGGAGGTCTTTGACGGATAAACCGGAGTCGTCCTTCACCTTGGCCTTGGCCTTGGCTTGATCGAGAATGACCTCGTACGGGTCGTGGTGCTCGCCTGCGTGAGCTTCAACACCCATCACCACACTACCATACATCTGCAGGAAGCGACGGTAGGAGTCCCAGGCAAACTTGGGGTTCTTAGTCTTGGCGGAGAGAGCCTCAACCACTTTGTCGTTGATGCCTAGGTTGAGGATGGTGTCCATCATTCCTGGCATGGACTCACGAGCGCCGGAGCGGACAGAGAGCAGCAGTGGATTCTCAAGGTCACCGAACTTCTTGCCCATGACTTTTTCAATCTTGGCAATGTTCGCGCGAATTTCAGCATCAAGAGTCTTAGGATACTTCTTACCGTTATCGTAGTAATAGGTACAGACTCCGGTGGTGATGGTAAGGCCTGCAGGAACAGGAAGTCCAATGCGGGCCATTTCGGCGAGGTTAGCGCCCTTTCCTCCGAGGAGGTTCTTCTGGGAGCCATCGCCGTCGGCTGTTGCTCCTCCGAAGAAGTAGACATTTTGTTTGCTCTTACGGGCAGGTGCCTTGCGTGCAGCCTTCTTGGCGGCGGGCTTCTTGGAGGCGGACTTAGGGGCAGCTTTCTTTGCGGTCTTGCGTTTAGCAGTAGCCATCGTAGTGGTGGTATATGTTGTATTGGTTTGAAGGACTGATGCACAACTGCGCACCACTTCCAGAAAAATAGAGGGCGCAACATAACAAGCAAACGCCCATGGTCAAGCGCACGTGCAGGTTTTTGTGTACTGACTACCCATAAAGTGCTTCTTGTCGAGCTAAAGACGAAGTCTATAAGCGGGCATCAGAATGGCATCCCACCCACCTGATACGCCAGAACACGCCCTCTCTCTTTTCCGCAGGATGCAAACGACGTCAGAGTCCTTTGACTACTGCTTTTCCCCCAAGTAAATGGCTGTAATTTTTCCAAGTATTGGCTGAACTTTGCATTACCCGAAAACGGAACCCCAAAGCCGTGAGCAATGAGCCATTCACAAAATATACGCAATGCTTACATGGGCATGCTGAATACGGAATATCAGTTGCCGAAAATGGTTTTTTGAGGAACGACGATATTGTCTTTCGGGAACACCTTGATCATCATATTCTCTCGTTTGTTAAGATTGTAGACGAATTTTTTGCCCCCTCTGTATAGCTCCACTCTTTTAAGCGATCCGAACGTACCTGCTCCGCCTGCTGCTGTGATGGCCTCGAAAAGCGTCATATTACGGATATACGGTTTCGGCCCCCGGGAACCTACAAATCCTCCCACGTGGATCACTTGGGCATCAAGCCCCTGAGCTGCTGTATCTTTCGTGGAAATGACTGTGATACGGGGATCCTTGTAAATTTGCGAATTTTTGTAGGCTTCTTCAATTCTGCGGGACAGCGCTGAACTGGAGAGACCGCTGGCTTTGATTCTTTCCTTAAGCAGCGGCAGAAACACATAACCAGAATCACCCACCACATACTGCCCATCGATCCGCCCCTGATCCGTATTGGGAACCCCTTTGATTGAAATATTAAGCGTCGTGTTAGAAGAAATCGACGGTGTTGCTTGAGCGGAAACTGCGGCCATAGAAATGGACAGGATAGAGAAGGCTACCACCATAATCTTTGAAGTGTATTTCATATTAAGTATGCTTGTTGCATTTGCTGCGGGGAATTTTTATCAGATAATAACTGAAACGTCTTAAGCGGCTTATCGAAGTGTAAGGGATTGTCAAGCCGCTACCGCAACGAAGCAGCGTCAGTATAAATCCTCATCCTTCTGATCTTCATTGGTTTTGACCGCCACCTCGCCCATTGGTTTGGTAACCTCCTGCTGTTTTGGTGTCTCTTCAACAGCAGTCGGGGCGTAGTAAGTGTAGTAACTGGTATAATACTGATATTGGTTGTCACTACGCACGTCCACATTGTTCAGAGCCACGCCAATCAGGTGCCCGCCAACATTCTCCACAGCCTGTTTTACCCTGATGAGCATGTTGCGAGGGAGCTTGCGGTGCTGAACCACAATCATCGTGAGATCCACTTCGCTGGCAAGCACCGATGCATCACTCACACCTAGGATAGGCGGAGAATCGACAAGTACGAGGTCAAAGCGTTGCTTCACATCCTGGATGAGCTCGGACATGCGACGTGAATTGAGAATACCAGCTGCATCAGTCGGAAGTATACCGGACGGCATGAAATAAAGATTGTCTACCGGTGTCTGCAGAATCACATCCTCAAGGAGAAGATCGGTGGTGAGGTAGTTAGTCAATCCTACTGCATTACTGATATCAAAAAAGGTATGGAGACGCGGGCGGCGCAAGTCAGCGTCAATCATCAGTGTTGTATAACCTCCCTGGGCGCAAATATATGCCAAATTGACCAATGTCGTCGACTTGCCCTCGCCTGCTCCACCAGAGACTACAGTGATCGAGTTGTCCTCAGGGTTTTCACGGTTAAACTCGATATTGGTGCGCAAAATCCTGTAGGCCTCAGCATCCGGGCTCATACCGCTTTGTTTATGAAGCAGTCCCACATCTCTGGGAATCACCGCGAGCACGGGCACATTCAAGTAACGCTCGACATCTTCCAGACTCTTCACCGAAGTATCCAAATATTCCAGACAGAGGGCGATGCTGACACCAAATATAAGCCCAACCACTGCACCAAGACCTAGATTTAATGAGACCTTCGGACTAACTGGATAATCATTGATTTCCGGTACTTGATGCACAACAATATTGGTAGCTGGCAACTTTGTCTTGGTTTTCTCAACATCATACTTGAGCTGCATCTGATCCTTGATGCTGAGGGCTGTGGCATATTCCTTGCGGGCCATATCATATTCTTGATAGCCTCGGGCCTTTTCAGTTCCTTCATCCTGCAGATTGTTCACCACTTTTTTCATTTCCTCTACGCGTCCATTGACCAAACTGAGGCGGTGCTTGAGTGACTCTCTCACATCTTCTGCTCGTTTTTTTAAACTTTTCTCCAGTTCACTGATGAGGGTTTTTTGAATTTTGATGCTCGGGTGTTGCTCGCCGAGACCCGATGCCCGCATTGTTTCGAGCTCTCTCTTGACCTCCTCAAATTTGTTATATTCTTGTTTGAAACCCACATCCGGCAACTCCGCAGCAACACTGATCAGGTCCTGATCTTCCACCGAGAGCAATTTGTTAATTTGAAATGAAAGCTGTTCCTTCTCGCGCTCTGCCCCGTAAAGGTCTTGATCAGCCCTGTCTCTCATACCCAGGGTGTTACCCATTGTTCTGCCGCCCTGCTCGGTCTCAATAAAGATGAGCCCTTGCCTTTCCGCGATGTCCGTCAGACGCTTGCGAAGCTCTGCCACCCGATCATTTTTATTCTGCAATTCCAGCTTGATCGCCTCAAGGTGCTTTAGGCGTAAATTCATCTCGAGATCATAACGCCGGTCTCTATACGCCTCGTATACAGCTTTGGCGATGGCTTGTGCCTCCTCTTTCTTGCGATGTCTCACTTTGATCTCAATAAGATCTGTGCCCAATCGTTGATTGGTGCTTACCATTCCCCTTAATTGTCCTACCACAGACTTGCGATCTTGACCCCATCTGGTCTCAAGCTGAATCTTATCACATGCTAGGCCTAAGGTCTCGGAAGCCACAATGATCTCAAACTGGGTGCCCATGAATTTCCCAGCCATTGTTGGACCAATGCCCCCGCCCCCGGCTCCCATCGTCGGGTCAATATCTATAATCGGCTTAACCTCAATCAATGCCATACTCTCATATTGTTTAGGCATCACATAGGTAATCACTGCCGCTGTGAGAAATACCACGAGAAATGTCAGCAAGATAACTCCGTAACGATTTTTGAGAACCTGCAAATAGTCGATGGCCTGCTGTCCCGCTTCGTTTTGATTAATATTATGGTTTTGCATTGGTTATAGATTACTACCTGAATATCAGCTAATTGAATGGCCCTCAATGATTAGCCGGCAGGCAAAGATCCCGCAGGCCATGAAAGTCTGAATTGGAAAGTTCATCTTATCTAAGAGTTATAGATTTGCAAACAAAAAGCCATCGCAATGTTCCCCACTGCAATGGCTTTTCTATATTACGATCTATTCTTAGGAACCTTAGAACTGAGCCCCTAGCCCAAGGGAGAAGTTGTTGCGGTTATAAGTTCTTCCGACAATGTCTGAATTGCTGTCGGTCCAGTTGTATGAAGCCGTGGCATAGACACGATCACTGATTTTGAGTGAACAACCAAGATAAAGATTAATGAGGTCACTGTCTGCATCGGGGAAAGCACCAGGACCAGGAACAAGCCGCCCATCCTGCATATTGTTCACCACAAGATTAGCCCCTGCATTCAAATTCAACTTTGAAGAAACAGCATAGCTAGCGGTAACACCACTGCGCAGTGCCTGGTTCGTATCGAAAGTATGAGTTGGGAAACTGGTTGCATAATCCTCTACACTGTAACGGGTGAAGATACTCACGTTAAGCTGCTCATTGATCTGAGTTCTGATGGCGGCCAGAAAATATGGCGTAGTGGCATCAATTCCTCCGTCCACATTATGTATCTGAGTGCCCGTCTTGAGGGCAAGCACTGAGGTGGGGCTGAAGCGATGCTCGATACCCAGGGTGATAATGTGGTTATTGGCGTCTGCTGCATTACCACTCGCAAAAGAACTGCCATATGAATAATCGCAGGTCCAATTTGTCTTCTCAGAGGCTTGATAACGGAACTGATGGTAGATCGTGTAGGCCGTACGATCGTTGGCCGATAAACTGCTTCCGTATACGAGGCCACTTAATGTTACACCTGAGTAGGTCGCAAAACGTTCAGTCCAGCGATATCCGACCGCATTATTACTCGAGTAATAAAGATATTCATCAAACTGACGATCACTGGCGAAACCGTAGCTGTAGTCTGGCTCGAGCTCATAAGCGAGTGAGTTACTACTGGTGAAGCGAAGTCTTTCGCTGACGCGGTGCGCCCAGTTCACTCCAACACGTGCCTGGTAATTGACACTATCTGCTCCTGCCGCTGAAGGCGAATCGAGATAGGTATTGGCTCCAACGCGTGCGACCACGTCCCACGTAGACTGTGATGTGATGTTCACCAGTGATGCGCCGACGTAAGTACTGATGGAAGACGCATCCTCCTCGAATCCTGGCAAGCCAGCTGCAACCGTAGGGGTGACGTTGTCGTCATAGTTATAGCTGATTCCAGCATTCCAACTGATGGGTGAGCTTTCCTTGGCCTCATCGTTGGGCGCAACGTCGTAGAGCCCTTGGGCGGCAACAACGCCGAATGAGGCGGAAATAATGGCTCCGTTTAATAATAATTTTTTCATGTCAGGGTATTTGTGAGTTGTTCACACATTTGTGGATTGATTCCTTGGGATGCTCAACTTGTGAATCCGTCTTTAATAGGGTCAGCAAGTTTGTGGCCTGCTAAAGATTGCTATCTATTTCAGCCCAGTATTCAGGTTGGCAATAGCCCAATTCCCCGTCTTTTGCATTTCTATTACAAGTCGAAGGATCCGATTCTGTGACAATATTCGATTCATTCACTGTGAGGAGTCGTTCACCACCTTGTCCGCCGCGCCTGGGACCGAAATCACCACCCTCGCCGGGGAAATCAAGCGGATTTCTTGGAAGGGGAGGCACAACAGCGACCCCTTTACCTCCTTTGCTGTCACCACCCTTGGCATCGACAGTACCCGAGTCACCACCAACAGCGCCATACTCGGCAACTACTGATTGGACTTCAGCAAGGGCATCAGGAGCGACCGCGACGGCACATTGACCAATGATACGAACTTTTTCTGGGGCAACCTCGATAGCGGCCGTGACAATTTCAGCAACAAGCTCTTTGTCAGCATCTGAGGCAACAATGGCGGCCTTGACGACCTCGCAAGCACATGACTCGTTTTGGGCTACCTGGGCAGCGACAAGTTCAAGAACTTTTTCTGGGTGAGCAGCAACAGCGTTTTTGACAACGGTGGCTACTTTGTAACAGTCAGGAGCTTCAGCAAATGCTGGCGCAACCGAGGCCAGTGCAATACTGAAAATCGCGTATTTAATGTTGTTTTTCATGGTATATAATGTTTTGGGGTGAATGGATAATACTTTCGGCATAAGCGGGTAGCGGGAATCGAACCCGCATAATCAGCTTGGAAGGCTGGAGCTTTACCATTAAGCTATACCCGCGAAGGTTGGTCATATCTAATCGAAATATGGGCGATTCAGCAAGCACTAATTAACATTTTTTTGTTATTTTTGTGAAATTTGTAAATTTATCTTAAATAATAACGGGCTCTCCCCCATTTTAAAGGGCTTCCGCCGCTTATAGATAGATGACCTTGTAATTTTGTTCAGCGATAAATATTCCGGTCATCTTCCGCCTCAGAGGCCCGTTGGATGCTCAATGTAGGCATCATTGATGTCAAACCTCTGCTGCAAATGACGCGCCAAGGCCCTCACACCAAAGGTTTCCGTGGCATAATGCCCGGCGTAGATAACATTAATGCCTAATTCCTCTGCCAATGAGTAACTCCAGTGTGGCCCCTCGCCGGTGATGAATGTCCTGATGCCGCAGTTTGCGACCGCCGCCACCTCAGAACCCGCTCCCCCGGTGATGATACCTACCCTGCCAACATCGTCGCCGCCAGCGGCACACAGATGCACGGGGCCATGCACGGCATTTTCCACTGCAGATGTGAGCCCTGCGAGGCTGAGATCCATCTCCTGACAAACCCCAAGATCAATCCCCTTCCAGTCGAAAAATGTTTCGGTGTCATGCATCCCTATCCTCGCTGCCAATTGCGCGTTATTGCCCCACTCGGCATGGATATCCAAGGGAATGTGTGCACTGTAAAGCGCCATACCGGCATCAAGCGCCACCTTTATTTTCTTGTAAACAGGCCCTGTCATCCTCTGGGTTCCCTGCCAAAACATGCCATGATGCACCAGTAAAAGATCGGCACCCGCTGCCACCGCCTTTTCAAAAACTGGCAGCGAGGCATCTACCGCCGCCACCACTTTCCGAACCTCACCATTATTTTCAATTTGCAGGCCATTCATCGCCCCGGGGTAGTCTGGGACTTCCGCGAGCTTTAATTCACGGTCGAGGTAGTCTGTAAGTTCATGCAAATTGGCCATGTCGAAAAGGTATCAAACCGCCAGAACATTCCCATTCAAAAAACAACGTACTGCCGAGCACTACCGGGCCCCTCCGATCCGGGTCACCTCGTCATCTTTTTTAAAAAACTACCTCCCCAGCCCCGGATTCTGCTGCAGTAGCCGCTCCAGCGTCCCAGTATCCTTAGCCGCTCCCTGCATGATCTGCGAACCTCCCAGCAGAATCTTGGGCATCACCGGCGTATCTTTTAACAGCATTTTGTAATCGGCGACGTTTTGCTTGAGCATCGCCTGCACCCAGGAAGTATCAACCGACTCTATTTTATCCGCCCCTACCAGGCTGTAAGCCATGGCTTCAGCCGCCTCAAAGGGCTGATCATGATACTCAAAAAGCCACTGATGAAATTCAGCAAACTTGCTCCGGTCTGCATGCCAAATCT
>Ga0075467_10004621_pt1 | contig 10128 bp, 11 predicted proteins | sample DEB08_DNA_9_FD_75067 | JGI IMG/M metagenome (GOLD analysis project Ga0075467, IMG submission 75067) | Aqueous microbial communities from the Delaware River and Bay under freshwater to marine salinity gradient to study organic matter... | ecosystem: Environmental > Aquatic > Marine > Coastal ... | reverse complement strand
TATCTAGAAACCATCCCCAAAGGGCATATTGGTTTCACCATTAATGATTACCGCTTTGAAACACAGACTATTTCTAGCACGATGATCGCTAATGCTCGAGTTAAATTAATTACTCTAGATGAGCCACTATAGCGGTGAAAAAGCGGTTAGCATCCTACATAGACATTTAACGATATAATTGAACACAAAAAACGGCTATTTTTCTGTCTGACGTCGTTCCTCAATTGGTCAATAGAATAGCTATTACCTGCATTGAGCGCCTAATCAGACAAAAAAATATCCCACTTTATTGTTGTTCCTTTATATCGTTGAATGTCTATACCTAGCCATCTAATTGGACAACTAAAGTAAAATCAGAACAAAAGGGGAATGTGTGAAAAGTGAAAAAGTGTCCCGGGCATGCCGCGGTCAGCTGGGCCTTGAACCGTAAGGTTCAAGGTGGTGGCTTATGGTAAGTATTAGGCTTTCCGCAGCGCGGACATGCACACCAACTTACACGCTAAACCCCCGGGGTTTACATTATCGGCTCAAGGACTCGAGACTCGCAAACACCCTAGGACTACTAAAAAGTATAGCACTAACGGGGCAAAAGTGCGTCCATTCTTTGGTGCATTGCGGTCAATAATTCATCTTGACCGTTATCAACTGACGGTGTATTAATGACCTCGTGGGCTAGATTTAATGCCGCCATGACAGCGATCCGCTCTACGCCAATCACCGCTCCCGTTTGGCGTATTGATTTCATACGGCGATCAAGCTCTATTGCTGCATCTAATAACGCATCTCTCTCATCACTAGGGCAAGATACCTGGTAATCTTTACCTAGAATATGTATCGACAAGGTTTCTGTAGACACGACTAACGCACCCCTTCTTTTAAGCTCTTAAGGTCATCAATCATTGCTTCAACACGGGTACGTGCCACATTATTTTTCTCAACCAAACGCGCACGCTCATGCTGCCAATCTTGCTCTAATTGTCGTAGAGATTGATTTTCTTGTTGTAGCTGCTCGTGCTGGCGAATCAACTGATCCAGCTTTTGCGATAAACCTTGTAAAGTATGTTCTGACATAGGTCACAATTAAACTCTGATATGAAAAAAACTGCAAGTTATTAAGGGCTCAACAAGCATTGAAGTCACTGGAATTTACCGCTGTCGTTGACAACAGTGGTTTGCTACCTACGCTCGCTCATTACGGCCTAAATAGAGACAAGTGCTGCCGCCACCAATCAGGGTTCGCTCCAACAACATAAAAATTAGGATTAACAAACGATTCTCTTGTGTTATAACGCAACCGAGTAAAGCGTGTATCCAGCACATGGCCTCCCGCAGCTTCGACAATAGCCTGCGCGGCGCCAGTATCCCATTCACACGTCGGCGCCAAGCGTGGATAAAAGTCAGCCTTACCTTCTGCAATACGACAAAACTTTAGCGAACTCCCCGCCTGCACATAATCAACAAAAGGAAATGATGTATTGAGAACACTTACCAACCTATCTGAATGAGGATTATTATGGCGACGACTCATTAATACTTTTAGAGGGGACGATGAATCTAGTCCATCGCCTACATCGCGCACACTCAATGCGATTACCGGCTTACCATGTTCGACTCGATACGCACCTTCACCGCCCCCGTTACAGATACCGTAATAACTCACCCCAGACACAGGTAATGTCACCACACCTAATACTGGGTAGCCATTTTCGATTAGCGCAATATTCACAGTGAACTCATCATTTTTTGCTAAGAATTCTTTTGTTCCATCTAACGGGTCAATCAACCAATATCGGTTCCAGTATTGTCGAATATCAAACCCTGGCATGACACCCTCTTCCGATAGTATGGGAGTATCGGCTAGCAGGCCGACCAGACCATTCACTAATATCGTGTTAGCGGCAATATCGGCAGCCGTCACTGGCGAGCTATCCGCTTTTACACCTTCGTTAACGTCTAGATGCCCAGTGTACACATCCATAATAGCGTGACTGGCTTGCTGAGTAAGCGCAAGCAGCGGTTTAATTAAATCTGTATACATCAGATAATAGTACCTCTGGATAGTACTCGTGTTCTTAGATAAGAGATTTGCTATGATGCCAACCAACCTCACTACTTAGCAACATCCTAACGACTATATACTATGAAGATTAACTGGAATGCGATTGATACCGTTCTTTTAGATATGGACGGTACTCTATTGGACTTACATTACGATAATTATTTTTGGTCAACCTATTTGCCTATACGCTATGCCGAGATCAAAGACATTCCTTTGGCGCTGGCAAAAGCAAACTTGCACGAACACATTACGTCCCTGGATGGCACCCTTAACTGGTACTGCTTGGATTACTGGAGTGAAGCGCTGGCAGTCGATGTCGGCCAGCTTAAGGCGGAGCCTGCCATAGCGCATAAAATTACCGAGCGACCTTACACCGAAAGGTTTTTGCAGTTTTTACATAAGCACGATAAACAAGTGATTCTTGTGACTAACGCCCACCCAATTGGGTTAACGATGAAACTCAACGCCACATGTATTCAGCCCTATTTACACCAGACCATTTCATCTCATCAGTTTAATACGCCAAAAGAAGAACAACTTTTTTGGCAACGCTTATCAGCGCATTTACTCGCAAGTGGAGATGATGACTCCGCAACTTATACCTTTAACCCACAAAAAACACTCTTTATCGATGATAACGCACGTATCTTAGAAGCTGCTCAAGAATATGGCATTGCCCATACCTTAGGCATTCATCAGCCAGATAGCAATGTACTCAGAGAACTCAACATACCTAATGCCATCCACCATTTTTCTGAAATTATGCCCACCACTAACGAATAACAGGCTGCACCGTCATGAATAAGCTACGTATTGATAAATGGTTATGGGCCGCGCGATTCTTTAAAACACGCAGCATTGCCAAGCAAGCAATTGAAGGCGGCAAAGTACACTGCGACGGCCAGCGCGTAAAAGCCAGTAAAGACATCATGATTGGAACACTATTAACTATTCGGCAAGACTGGAATGAAAAGACTATTAAAGTGACCGACTTATCCGATAAGCGCAGAGGCGCACCGGAGGCGGCATTACTTTATGAAGAAACCGCCGAAAGCGTAGAGAAACGATTGCAAAATGACGTTCAACGAAAATTATTGAAAAGCGCTTCTGGTTTACATACAGATAAGCGCCCTACCAAAAAGCAGCGACGCCAGATTCATCAGTTTAAGGACATGATGGACAATATTGAATAACAAATAATACTCGCCAATCTATATTAACAACGTACGGCATCCTCCTGCTATTTACCTATACCTTAAAGCTGCCAATCATTGCTTTTAGGCGATTAGTAGCAGACTCGACCGAAGAACTAATCTTTAATGCTTTCAATGTCACTTCGTTCGTTTCATTTGCCAAACTTGCGATACGGGTAATGTTTTCACTAACCGATTCCGATACTTGCGACTGTTCGCCCACAGCCAATGCAGTCTGGGAATTCATGCTGTTTAGCGAGCTAATATGCTCAGAAATAACCGCTAAATTATTCACTGCGTCATTAGCCATAGACACGGCATTTTTACTCGTTACTGTACCACCATCCATGACTTTAACGGCCTCACCTGCACTTTCTTGCAGGCGCTCAATCATGGTTTGAATTTCACCGGTACTTTGTTGAGTTCGTCCTGCTAGTGCGCGCACCTCATCAGCAACCACAGCAAAGCCTCGACCTTGTTCACCCGCACGCGCCGCTTCGATCGCTGCGTTCAATGCAAGCAAATTAGTTTGTTCTGCAATGCCCCGTATAACATCTAATACCGACCCAATATCATTAACCCGATCTTGCACCGATGCGATACTCGCTGTGCCGTTGGTAAAATCGTTTGCCAAACTTTCTACCACATCAACCGTTTTCGAAATCATTTTAGTGGCTTCGGCAGCTTCCTTGTTGGCCGTTTCGGTAAACTCTGCCGCTTCATTAGCATTAGACGCTACCTCCGTTGCCGTCACACTCATCTCATTGACAGCCGTCGCTACCATATTGGTTTCATCTTGCTGAGTGCTCACCAATTCTGAACTCTTATCAACGATATACTTGAGCTGATCAACCGCTTCCGCTAGGTCGTCATTGGTCGATGCAGAATCAACCACCATATTTTGAATACGTTCAACGAACTTATTAAAATAACAAGACAATGTTCCAATTTCACCCACCGCTGTGCCTGGCAAGCGCTTGGTTAAATCGCCATCTCCCGTAGAAATATCGCGCAACGCTTCCACCACGATATTAATTGGCCGCGAAACCAATACATTCATCAGCAATACAATAATACTCACAAGCAGAATAATGGACAAAACAGTTTTACCTAAAGCCTCCAATATCAACTGTGAAAGCTCTTTATCTATATGACTGGTATCGACAATAAAAAATAACTTACCTACTTCGCGCACTTTTACTCTATCATCGTAAGTCAACGGATATATTTGTATTGAAGGGTCATCAACCTCGACATCTTTCACCCTCTCTGGCAGACCCTCGGCATTTGCCTTAAAGGCATCGAACAATTTCCCATCCGCATCAAATACACCAATAACAGTTATGCCCGGCACATTTATATTGCTTTGCAGGGCACTTTTGATGGTTTCTGATTCATAATTCCATAGTGCCGTAGATACCGTGCCCGACAAGCTATTCGCAACTAAGTTGACTGTATCTTTCTGCCCTTGGTACAGTCGCTCTGACATTTGCCGGTAGTCATAGGTGCCGTAAATGGAAAATAACAAGGCAACGATGACGAAGACCCCGATGCTAAATTTTGCTGCTAGACCGTGAAACATGATTTTTTTTCCTCAACGAGTTAAAATCCACTCTGTGTCTTCTAATAGTAGAAGATAATTTTTTATTGTCGAAGAATCTGCTCTTTTATTTAATAAACACACCGTATTTATATTTTCTTTATATCCGAGCGCTATACCAACCGCCTAGTAAGGTTACTTAATATCATATATAAGTAGCTTAACGACGATTGCTGCCACCTTTACCAATGTAAGCGACACAACATGAACAATGCCTCTAACGACCAGCTCCATCGGTTCATTTTCGATCACAGCGATATTCGCGGTGAAATCGTCACCCTAGAACAATCCATTTCTGATGCTTTTGCGCATCAGTCTTATCCTGCTTCTATTAAGCAATTACTGGGCGAATTTCTAATAGCGACATCGCTGCTATCACGAACATTGAAATTTGAAGGAATACTCACATTACAGGCGCGAGGCGATGGTGATTTACCTCTAATCATGGCGGAGATTAACCATCAAAGAAAGATTCGCTGCGTGGCTCAGATTAATAGCCAAGAAAATTTAGATCATCGTTCGCTTGCTTCATTACTGGGCAATGGCGTGCTGTCTATAGTAATAAACCCAGATAAAGGTAAGCGTTATCAAGGTATTGTAGCGTTAGAAAATGATACTCTGGCAGCATGCCTCGAAGATTACTTTACTCAGTCGGAACAACTACCGACTAAAATATGGCTCAGCAGCAATGGTCATCTCGCTTCGGGCTTACTTCTCCAGCGCTTACCACAACAGGTAGCTAGCGTTGATGATAATAACGATGCATGGGAAACACAGATACATTTGGCAAGCACTGTATCTGCTGAAGAGTTGCTTAATCTTGATCACTCTACACTGCTCACTAGACTGTTCCATGAGCGTGGCGTTAGAGTCTTTGATGCTGAACCCATCACTTTTGGCTGTAGTTGTTCACATGAACGTTCCAGCCACACACTTAAACAGCTAGGTGTGGACGCACTACAAGAAATTATTGCAGAAGAAGGCCAAATCATCGTCGACTGCCATTTTTGTGGCTTTCAGTATGTGTATCGAGAGGACGATGTTCTGAGATTATTCGCAGCAAACACGCAACATTGACACAATATTCACAAAGCGCGCCACAAAAAACCCAATATGATCAAAAAATAAGCACTTTAGGGCTTCGCTTCTTTTGCTGATTCTGAGATAATGCGCGGCCATTTTATATATTGAGCCGTCGATAATGTGGTTTGTTATCGACAATAACTGAAAAAATGGCTGTTTCGCACTAACGAATAGCCATACACACAGGATCAAAAGAATGACTGAGGTTGATACCCCTGTTCAAGTTTTTACCAATTTAACCGCTGAAGAGCTGATTGCAGAAGCCATTGAGCGCGGCGAAGGTAAACTGACACACACTGGCGCACTAGCTACCGAAACTGGCGCGCGTACAGGTCGCTCACCCGCTGACCGTTTTATTGTTGAAGAGCCTTCAACGGCTGAAGCTATTGATTGGGAAACGGTCAACCGTCCTTTCCCTGCTGATAAATTCGATGCCTTATGGGATCGCGTAGAAAACTACATCGCAGAAGTAGACCAGTTCGTCTCTAACTTCCATGTTGGTGAAGACCCAGATCATTATCTTCCTGTTCGTGTCACCACAGAAACTGCTTGGCACAGCCTATTTGCTCATAATATGTTTATCCGTACGGATAATTACAATCCTAAATCAAAAGAAGAATGGACCATTCTTCACGCAGCTAACTTCGTCTGCGAGCCTGAAAGAGACGGCACCAACTCTGAAGGTATTGTTTGCATTAACTTTGCACAACGTAAAATCCTTCTTGCTGGCATGCGTTACGCGGGCGAAATGAAGAAGTCGATGTTCTCCGTACAAAACTTCCTATTACCAGAAAAAGACGTTATGCCTATGCATTGCTCGGCTAACGTCGGCAAAGATGGCGATACCTGCTTGTTCTTTGGCCTATCTGGCACAGGCAAAACAACTTTATCTGCTGACCCCGAACGTTACTTAATTGGTGATGACGAGCATGGGTGGGCAAAAGGCGCTGTATTTAATATCGAAGGTGGCTGCTATGCAAAAACTATCGACTTAAGTCAAAAGAATGAACCTGTTATTTGGGATGCGATTCGTAAAGGCGCAATCGTTGAGAATGTTGTACACGATGCAGCTGGCGTGCCCGACTATCACAATACTAGCCTGACCGAAAATGGCCGTTGCTCTTATCCTTTAGAACACGTAGAAATGCGTCAACTAGAGAATCGTGCCGGCGAACCTAAAAACGTTATTTTCTTAACCTGTGATGTGACCGGTGTTATTCCACCTGTTTCTATTCTCAGTAAAGAAGCAGCGGCTTATCACTTTCTTTCTGGTTACACCGCCCGTGTAGGCTCAACGGAATTAGGTGCTGAAGCCGGTATTCATCCTGCTTTCTCTACCTGTTTTGGCGCTCCGTTTATGCCACGTCCAGCACGTGAATACGGTGATCTACTAATGAAACGTGTTGAAGAATTTGACGCTAAAGTATTCCTAGTGAATACTGGCTGGACTGGCGGTTCTGGTGGTGCGAATGGTAAAGGTTCACGCTTCCCTATTCCGGTTACCCGTGCTGTTGTTGCTGCCATTCAAAACGGCGCACTAGACAATGTAGAAACCGCGCACTTAGATATCCTTAATTTAGATATTCCTACTGCTATTCCTGGTGTTGACGCTAAATATGTTAATCCTTTGGTCGCTTGGGAAGATCGTGCAGAATACGACGCACAAGCATCTAAGCTAGCGGGTTTATTTGCTGAAAACATTAAGAAATTTAATGTGAGCGATGATGTTGCTGGTGCTGGCCCTCAAGGCTAAACACCTAATACGTCATGTGATAAAAGGCCGCTTATGCGGCCTTTTTATTGCCTGCTAATTATTGTCTGCTAAAATAAACGGTATAACTAGTGTCCATCCATAAATAGGGCTCTGCTGCGGAAAAATTAAAATGGCCATCTTTGCACCACTAGATGCAGTTGTTTGCAATAAGCAAACGTCTGCATCTAGTAGTGCACATCTAACTATTTTTATTTCCCCTCGCGACGAGCCATTTATGGATGGACACTAGTTAGTCAATTTATTTTATTTTTATCAAACCATGATTACATTATGCAGACACAACACACTATAACTATTCGCCTTGCACATTTATTGGATATTCCATTACTGATTCGTTACTGGCAATCCATTGATAATATGACGGCACTGCGCCCCTTTGGTGGCGACAGCCAAGATAAGATCGCTCACGCTGAAACAGTGCTCAAGCATGCTATTGGCTCGGCTCATGCAGTGGTGTTAGTCGCAACCACTGAAGAGGGTGAAATTATTGGGACTATTTCTGGCCATGTGTTTGAAAAACCCGGAGTGAATATATCAAATGTTGGTGTTATTTATAGTTTATGGATAGAGAGCGATTACCGCTGCCAAGGTATTGGGCAACAGCTTCTCAGTAAAGTAGAAAATGCCTTAATGGTTAAAGGCGCACAGGCTTTCCAAGTAGGCTGGGATACAGGCAATACTATTGCAAAGAACTGGTGGCAAAAACGTGGCTACGCATCTTATGAAACCATCGCTAGTAAGTTGGCCCCAAATGTTAATGATGTAAAATAATAACCATGCACACATTAAACATAAACATAAAGAGACACACGATGAAATTTTCTCTTATCGCCACTACATTATGCAGCCTCATACTATTAAGTATCACCGCCTGTACTTGGGTTGAGTTAACTACTGCGGGAAGTAATGTCGTGCTGAAAACCAGCGACAACTTGAACCAAGCCTGCCAGCGACTTGGGACCGTGAATGCAAAAACTAGCGCTAGCTTGGTGGCTGGCACCAGCCGAGATAATAAAAAAGTGAAAGAAGAGATAACCGTCCTAGCGCGTAACGAAGCCGCGCGATTAAATGCCAATACTATCGTTGCCCAGACAGAGGCCAAAGATGGTGAACAGTCTTTTATTGCTTATCGCTGCCCTTAACGCACAAGTTCGGAACTGCCCATACCATTATTCTATATTTTGAATCTGCTCACGCATCTGTTCTATCAGCACTTTTAACGATACTGCCGCTTGGGTAGTATCGGTATGAATAGCTTTGGAAGATAGCGTATTGGCTTCTCGATTAAGCTCTTGCATCATAAAATCGAGGCGGCGGCCAATTGCACCTTTTTGACTTAATATATGATGGATTTCTTTGATATGAATAGAAAGCCGATCCAGCTCCTCATCAACATCCGTTTTAGTCGCTAGCATGGCCACTTCTTGCGCCAACCTATCAGGATCGACTGTCGTTTCCAGATCCAACAACCGCTGATGTAGCTTTTCTTTTTGCGCGAGTAAAATTGCGGGTATTTGTTGTCTCACAGCATCAACATACTCACTAATGGCAGTTAAACGTTGCTCGATCCGTGCTTTTAATTCAATGCCTTCTCGGTGACGATGCTCGATCAGCAAGCCCAATGTGCGAGTAAAAATAGCTTGTGCTTCTGCTTGAATGACACCCGTATCAATACTCTGCTGCGTCAGCACGCCCGGCCACTGCAGCAGCTGTAAAGAGTCTAAAGGGGCAACTGGAAGATGTTTCGACGTATCGACAATGGTATCTGCAATCATGCTGGTTGCACTGATTATCTGCTCTACTAATGCTGTATTAACCGACAAACCCTGTGCTTGCGCCTCGCTTAAGGTAAGGTGCAGGGTAATCTCTACCTTGCCGCGCTGTAATTTATTACGGCATTGTTCGCGGATTTCTGGCTCTAATGCCCGTAAAGACTCGGGTAGACGAATCGTCGACTCTAAATAGCGTTGATTTACACTACGTACTTCACAACTTAGGCTTCCCCAGCCGGCTTGTTGTTCTTGTCGTGCAAAACCAGTCATGCTGTTAGGCATAAAATATATCCATCTCGCTAGAAAAGCGGGTATTAAAACGGTGAGAATTAGAAACGCGATTCTAACACAGGCATGTCTAACACAAGCAAAGCCAGGCAAAGGCTTTTCCTGTACACTCGCGCCTGACTTTTACACCTTAATTAACGGCTTAAAATATGCCGTTTTGGTGCTACCGTTTTTGTTCACTGCGTTTCATTACTGTCAGTGCCAAAGACTATTTTTTTCTCTATATTGTAGGTTCGTTATGCATCGTCCAAGCGGCAGAACGCCCGACCAAACTCGTACTATTCGTTTAACAAAAGACTTTACCAAACATGCCGAAGGCTCAGTATTAATTGAATTTGGTGAAACCAAAGTGATATGTA
>Ga0075467_10004619_pt1 | contig 10129 bp, 8 predicted proteins | sample DEB08_DNA_9_FD_75067 | JGI IMG/M metagenome (GOLD analysis project Ga0075467, IMG submission 75067) | Aqueous microbial communities from the Delaware River and Bay under freshwater to marine salinity gradient to study organic matter... | ecosystem: Environmental > Aquatic > Marine > Coastal ... | reverse complement strand
TGGATTTTATAAGGTTTTAGGATTAAAAAGTTTCTATCCTTGCCGCCAAAATAATTTATCATTTTCTATTTTTATCAATTCTTGCTCGCCCAAAACCGTCAGAACATGCGTAATTTTTTTATGATAATGCGTAGGGAATTTTGCTAAAATCTGTCGAGCTGTTTGTGGTTGTTTTTCTAATATTTTTTGAATACGATTTTGATAAATTTCAAATTGTGCTTGAGACATTTTATCAGAATTTCGATTCGTACAAATATCACATTTGCCGCAAGGCGAAGCATCTGTTTCACCAAAATACGCTAATAATAATTGACTGCGACATTGCTCTTTAGTCGCATATTCCACCGCTTTTTCGATGCGATTTTTTTGTCTTTCTTTTAAGAATTTGTAGCGTTTTGGTCAATCGTTAAATCGTTAATCGCTGCTTTAGCTTGCGTAAAAATAATTTGTGGCGTTTCCTTAAACGGACGATATTCGATAATTCTATCTTGCACCAATATTTCCAGTGCTTTACGCAAACGACGAGGTGCAATTTTCAGAAAACGAGCCAACTGCGGTTCGTTGATATTCACAAAGTTGTTGAACGCACCTTGATACGTGCGTAGAATAATCGTAATCAATTGGTCAAACGCTCGATTTTTCAATTTGTAATCATAGATTTCCTCCTTGTTTGCCGTTACCATCAAACTCGACGGCATAAAAACCGATTCAGTCATAAAAATCCAACCTTCTTGCATCAAAATTTTCAACGCATTATAGGTTTCACGAGGTTTAAATTTAAAATATTTACAAAATTCAATCAGTTCAAAATCAAAACTTTCACCCATTCCGCTACCGACCGCCAACTGAAAATAACTACCTAAGGCTTGATAAACTCGCTTGATAAACGACCATTCGGGAAATGCTTGTTCAAAATTTTGTTCTAAACTAACTTTATCATTGACATTATACAACAGGATTGCAAACGCTTTTTCGCCATCTCGACCAGCACGACCAGCTTCCTGAAAATACGCTTCCAAACTATCAGGTAAACTTAAATGAATCACGCTTCGGACATCAGGTTTGTCAATACCCATTCCGAACGCATTCGTCGAAACCATGACCCGAACCTTATTTTTTATCCAATTATCTTGTTTTTGTGACCGAATATTATTGTCCAAACCAGCATGATAATAATCCGCTCGAATGTCATATTTTTGAAGGAATTGAGCGATTTCTTTGGTTTGTCGTCGATTTCGCACATAAATGACAGACGAACCTTTTACTTTGCGTAAAATATCCACCATTTTTTCCCGTTTTCCCTCTTCTTGCAAAACAACATAAGCCAAATTATCCCGCAGAAAACTCTTTTGAAAAACATTCTTTTTAGAAAATTCTAACCGTTCCTGAATATCTTCGACAACTGCGGGCGTTGCCGTTGCTGTTAATGCCAAAAATGGGACTTTTGGGTGAATTTCCTTGATTTTTGCAATTTCTAAATAAGGCGGCCGAAAATCATAGCCCCATTGAGAAATACAATGTGCTTCATCAATCGCAATCAGATTGACGTTCATTCTTCTAATGCGTTCTTGTGCCAAGTCGGTCATCAATCGCTCGGGCGACAAGTACAAAAACTTAATTTTACCATACACACAATTATCAAAAGTCCGGTCAATTTCTTTGTAGTGCATACCCGAATAAATGGCCACCGCAGGGATTCCACGTTTATTCAAGTTATAAACTTGGTCTTTCATCAAGGCAATCAAGGGCGAAACCACAATACAAATTCCCTCACGACACAAAGCCGGAACTTGAAAACAAATCGACTTTCCACCACCTGTCGGTAATAATGCCAACGTGTCTTTTCCTTCCAAAACGGAGTTGATAATCTCCAACTGCATCGAGCGGAAACTATCGAAATTCCAGTATTTTTTGAGAATTTGTTGTGGTGAGTGCATTTTATTGAATGATGATATTTTGAATATTGAATTATTGGATATTTCTGAATTTCAAATTTAAGTTTTTTATGGATGAAAGTTATTGGAAAAAATAAGTTTTTAGGAAAAAATCGGAAATTCATTTTATCTTATCTAAGCATCAAAAGCCATTGCTTATGACGAAATTTGTTGGCACGAGAATTTTAATGAACCTCCAAAATTTAATAAAAAATTACAACCCAATATAGCATTTCAAAATTGGGTAAAATCTACTCAAAATATTCATACTCAAAAACTCGCATTTCAGGTTTCTCTACAGGACTATACACTTCATCTTCTTGTTGTTCAAAAGGGGTGATTTTGATAATTTCTTTTGTAATTAAATCATGCTTGTCGTATTCAAAAGTAGATTCAGAGGTCAAGCGATTGTAGTAAAAATCCTTATAAGATTGGACTCGTAATTTTTCATCATAAGTTGTTTCAATACGTAAATTTTCTACGCCTTCCTCTTCGATTTTGAATAAAAACGGCAAACCATTTTTATAAAACCGGTTGGTATATTTTGTTATTTCTGACCAATCAACATTTTTTGGAATTTCGTCCCGATAACCAACCATACCAATCATTTCATAATATTTTTTATTCGTATTTTTTTGGTTTAATAAATAGGTAACTGGTTGCAAATTATCATGCACTATTTTGACCAAATACCCATTCTTGTCAAAGGTAAAATAAGTCGTACTTGGGTTCCGTTCATCACCTACTGTACTGATTTTTTTTAGAAAGAAACCATCGTATTCGTACTTTAAAAATGTCGTGTCTTTATACTCAAAGTTTTGACTCCAGTTGTATCGTTCCTCAGTAATGACTCGACCTAACGTATCAAAATTTGTCTTTTGAGTGATAATTTTTCCTTTATCATTGATGTCGTACACCATTCGAGTTTTGACCTTTGCCTTTCGATTTTTTTCATAACCTCTAAGCATTGTTTGATGATAGGCATCCTCTTTTCTTATCGATTTTATCGGTAAACAATTGGTAAAAATAGTTGTAGCTAAAAGAAAAAGTATGATTAGTTTTTTCATCAAATAAATATTTTTATGAAAGTTTTCAGCATTCTGATTCATCTTGAAAATAAAGAAAATTTCAAGGAATCGCAGGTAAAAAATATATTAGACTAAAGCGATAAAACCGAATAAACCATCGATTTTTACTGGTAGTAAATCTGTCGTCTTCGTTTGACCAAACGTGATTGTCGTCAATAAAAATAGTAATACAACTAAACTGCGATTCGTTTTTATATTATTTTGTTTCTGTTTGTATTACCTAATTTAATAAAAATCATTTCGATATCGCTTAATTAAGCACACGATTTACGCTTTCATAATCATGGTAATTCTACTACTGTTTTTATCGACACAAATCAGTAAACCTATTTTAAAAACATTACAAATCATTTCGATATCAAAAAATATTTTTGATCCTTATCATTTATTTTCAATGCTCGTTTTGATAAATTCTTAAAGTATCCTCGCCAATTTTATGGACTAAAACAGGTAATACATTCAGAAAATCAGGAGCTTTCACCCCTTCTTTCAAATAACTTTTCCCAGTAAAAATTCGTGCTTCGTCCCAAAGATTTTGTTTCATAAAACTATTCAATAAAGTCGCTCCGCCTTCAACAATCAGTGAATTGATTTTCATTTCATACAATGTATGTAAAATTGTCGGAATATCGCCGTTGTCTAAGACTTTCGTCAATGCGGCTTGGTTAAAAATATTCAAATCATTCGACAGGCGACTTTTCGTATCAATTACTAATCGCAACGGCTGCGTACCAAACCAAAGCCGATTGGTCAAGGTCGGATTATCAATTTCAGCCGTATTTGTACCGACTAAAATTGCTGCTTCCTCGTGTCGCCATTTATGGACTAATCTTTTAGTCTGCGAGCCAGTTATCCAAACTTGTTTACCTTTTTTTCCAATAAAACCATCACGACTTTGAGCATATTTTAAAATAATATACGGGCGTTTTTTAGTAAAAAAACACATAAAGCGTTTTGCAACTTCCCAACATTCTTTTTCTAGAATACCAACTTCGACCTCTACCCCATTCTTTCGCAGTTTTTCGATACTTTTTCCACCGACTTTCGGGTTTGGATCTTTGCAACCAATAACAACTCTTCGAAATTTATGATCTAAAATCAAGTCAACGCAAGGCGGTGTTTTTCCATAATGATGACAAGGTTCGAGCGTTACGTAAATAGTAGATTCCGGAAGCAAATGACGATTTTCAGGTCGAACAGAGCGGACGGCATTGACTTCAGCGTGAGCCGTTCCGTATTTTTTGTGATAACCTTCACCAATTATTTTTCCGTTATAAACGATAACCGAGCCAACACACGGATTTGGTGCGGTTTTGCCAAGTCCTAAAGTAGCGAGTTGTATGGCTCGCTGCATGAAAACCTCTTGCTGATTTCGCTGTTTTTTTTTCATTTATAAAATACTTCCTCGAATGATGTGACTTATTTCATTTTTACTCATAATATTTTTATTAAAACCTTTTTCGAAACCTCGGGACAAATTTCGCTGATTTTCAATTATCATCAAATAAAAACCTGCATAACCTACGGAAGATATTTAGAACAACTCCTCGTTCTTCGCTTTCGCTAAAATTATCTCCGGAAGCGTAAAACGGCTGCCATATTTTTTCTCGAATTGTTTCGCTCTTTTGACGAAAGTCTTAATACCGTAATCATTAATATATTGCAAAACACCACCTTTGAAAGGGGCAAAATTCCAACCTAAAATACTACCAATATTAGCCTCTGCCACACTCTTAATCGTACCTTCCTCTAACGCCCTTGCCGCATCAATCGCCTGTACAAACATAAATCGTTCGATGATCGCTTTTTCGTCCGGATATTTATTTTTACTATCAAAATGCTCGGATAGTTCCTCCCAAAGCAGCGGTTTTTTGCCCGTATAATCATAAAATCCTGATTGACTGATTGCCCCTTCTCGGTTGAGCTCTTCGACCATTTTTGCCAATACTTTCAACTCATTTTTATGATAATACACGTCACCGAACCATTCTTTCTTTCTACGTTCAAATAACAACAATGTTGATAAGCTCATTTCATCTAAAGTCGCCAAAGGTCCTTTTGGCATTCCGGCTTTCATACCCAAACGCTCAATGACTACCGGTGGCACGCCTTCGTTTAACAACGCCAGACCTTCCATCGCATACATACCATGTACACGAGCCGTAAAAAATCCACGTCTATCTCGAATTATAATTGGAATTTTTCGGATTTTTCGGACAAAATCAAATGCTTTCGCAATGGTTTCGTTAGAAGTTTGTTCGCCCACAATCACGTCCACCAGACGACGTTCTTCAGCAGGAGCGTAAAAATGAATCCCGACAAAATCCTGTGGTTTATTTGATGCTTTTCCCAACCTTGAAATAGAAATATTCGAGGTATTTGTACCAAAAAGTGTAAATTCATCTAAATGTGCATCGGTTTCTCGAATGACACGTTTTTTTAGGTTCAAATTTTCAAAAACTGCTTCGATTACCACATCACAGCTACTAAAATCCTCAAATTTATCAGATATAGAAATTCTATCAAGAATCGTATTTTTCTCAGTCGTTGTCATCTCACCAGCATCTACTCTTCGTTGTAACAATAAATCACAATATTTTCGACCACGTTCTGCGATAGAATGAGAAACGTCTTTTAAAATAACTTCCATCTCGTGCATCGCACAAGTCGTCGCAATACCCGATCCCATACGACCTGCACCGATGATACCGACTTGTTTTGGTCGGAATTTTCCGTAACCTTTTGGACGACTCAAATTTCGCTTAATCTGATTCGTATCAAACCAAAACGCTTTGACCATATTGCGGGTCGTCGTACTCATAATCAATGCCGTAAAAAAGCGACTTTCGATACGGTTTGCGGTATCAAAATCGACTGAAGCCGCTTCGACCATTGTACCTAAAATCGACTGAATTGCAGGAAAATTCCCCTTTGTTCGTTTCATTAACAAGGCGTTTTCTTTAGCAATCCAGCTGGTAATTTCAGGTGACTCTATATTGCCACCAGGTATAATGTATTTTGACTGATCCCATGGTCGTTTATAATCCAAATTATCAAAAATCCATTTTTTTGCCTTTAGAATCATTTCCTTTCTATCGACTGCAATATCATCAATGATTTCATATTTGAGTGCCTCTATCGGTCGATAGATTTTTCCGTCTGTCAAAATTGGGTACGTTTTTTTTAATCCATTTAACCAAACTAAGCGAGTAACACCGCCAGCACTCGGCATAAGACCAAGGCGTACTTCAGGAAAGCCAATACGTGTCTGCGGATGTTCAATTGCGACACGATGATGACAAGCCAAAGCCAATTCAAAACCACTTCCCAAAGCGTTTCCATTAATTGCGGCAACAACAGGCACGCCTAATTTTTCTAATTGTCGATACAAGCCTTTGATCGCTTCCGTATAGTTAAAAATCTCCTGAGCATCTTCAATTTGATGAATATATTCTAAATCGCCCCCGGTTAGGAAGTTCTTTTTATCAGAAGTAATAATAACTCCAATCACCTGATTTTCAGCAACATCCTTTTGTAATTGTTGGATAATTGGCTCAAAAACTCGACTAATTCTGTGGTTAATTATATTCTCCGCATCACCACTCATATCTAAAGTTAGAGTGATAATATCGTCCGTATCTTTTCTGTATTTTATCATGATATTTTGTTTCCCATAATTAGCATTATGCGTTCTCTTAAGAGGGATTTTTTTATAAATTTTTTTAAGGTCTTGTAAGACGGTCCACCGTATAACCTAAATTGTGGATAACAAAACCAGGAATATTCCGAAAATAATGATCAAAACAACTGCTGCAATCCAAAAATTATTGAGTCGATAAACATTATACCATAACTCCATGATGTCCAGCCATGACATAACCGTATCGTCTTGCTTGACTAAGCTTTCTCGTGCAATAAAAAAATATTTGCTACCAATAATTGGCGTATGTTGATTTCGATGTTTTTTCAAAATCATAAAATCACCATTCATAAAAACTTTATCGAACAACTCATAACGACCACCTTCATTTATTAGCATCGTATTACTGCTATTCTCTAAAGTGGACCAGCTGCCCGTCGAAATATTTCCATTGACAACACGCATATAATTACCGTCTTCCCCGAAAATGTGAAGAACAATATTCGTATCATCATCTCTATCACTGATTTCGACCCATCTTTTTTCAATAAAAAACTCCGTCTCGTACAAGTCCTCTCCATAAGGAGCAACGTCCCCCAAAATATATTCGATGTAATCATCCATCGTGTCCAATTCGGGTAAGTCCGTACTCATACTTCGAGCCAACAAATTTTGTATTCCTCCAGCCAAAACTTAGTAATTAGCCCCGAATCCTCGGGAGTGATTAGGAATTGGTTAATTCGTAACTATGACCAATTCACTTTAAATTTTAACAAAAATAGTCATTTTCAAGATTTACTTTTAGTATATAAATAAAAATCCTTTAATTTCGTGCCTCTTATGACGTTCTTATAAAAGAATGTAAAATTCAGAGATAAAATTATTAGTTCGTTAGTCTAAACGAGCTAATCACTAATCACTCCCGAAGATTCGGGACTAATCACTAAGAATATGTTAGACGGTAAAGTAGTCATCGTAACGGGCGGTTCGAGAGGAATCGGAGAATCTATTGTTCGCAAAATGATTGAGAATAATGCAGCGGTTGCATTCACCTATCGCTCTTCGTCCACAAAAGCAGATGCAATTGTAGAAGAATTATCCGCCAACGGAGCCAACATCAAAGCATATCAATCGGATGCCAGCTCTTTCGAAAGTGCCGCACAACTGGTAAAAGACGTTTTGAAAGATTTTGGAAAAATTGATGTGGTCGTGAATAATGCAGGAATCACACAAGATAATCTATTGCTTCGCATGAGCGAAGATCAATGGAACAGCGTGATTGATGTGAATTTGAAATCTATTTTTAATATGACGAAAAATGTGCTTCGTCCAATGTTAAAAGCTCGTAAAGGGTCGATTATTAATATTTCATCAGTGGTCGGTGTCAACGGTAATGCCGGTCAAGCTAACTACGCCGCATCAAAAGCCGGGATTATTGGTTTCTCAAAATCTGTCGCTAAAGAGTTAGGTTCTCGAAACGTTCGTAGCAACGTCATTGCTCCAGGTTTTATTCAAACGGATATGACCGATGTTTTGGACGATAAAGTGAAAGACGGCTTGATGGCTTCTATTCCATTAAAGCGTTTAGGTCAAGGCGACGAAGTTGCCAATGCGGTTTTGTTCTTAGCTTCTGACTTATCAAGTTATGTTACTGGGCAGACTTTGAGTGTTTGTGGCGGAATGTCAATGTAAGACGATGAATAACCACTAAAAATAAGAATGCAGAGCCAAATTTGGCTTTGCATTTTTGTTTAACGCATCAAAACCGATTTAGCGAAAAACCTTAATCAAGACCTTTCTGTCACCACATTCGCCAATAAAAAATCACTTAATACGCCTTTCGGCAATGATAGATTCGAGCGAAAAATAACATTCGGGACGCCCGCCCAAAATGCTGCAATTCCACCTAACTTTAAATCATTATAATTATGAAATTCAATGGTTTTAATATTTTCACTTCTATAATATTGAATTAATTTCCACAATTTTAATGGGTTTAAAAAACTGAATTTAGATGATTTTTTTAAGATTTTTGGCAAACCAATTTCCGTTTTTGTTGCCGTTTTTTCTTTTATAATCTGTTGATATTTAGCATAATACATTAAATACTTCCCTGCTCCGAATAAGCAAATTATCAAACCATGAAAACCATGTAAAAAACCTAACCGAAAAAAATACAAGCCTATAAATTTAAAAAAGCCCTTAAATAAACTCGGTAAAAACTTCGGTACTTTTCCACGTTTTAATCTTTCGACAACACTTAATTTATTGTACTTACTTTGGCGTTGAAAATAGTCAAAAACCGAATCAAAGGAATAATGCAACAAATCGCCTTTCAGTTGTCCGATTTTTTCGCCCTCTTTTACTTTTAAAATTTCATGCACGGCTTTTCCAATCCAAATTGCCGACGATTTTTCCCACAATCTAATTTTTCGGTCAGGATACCAACCTGCAAACCGAATCCATTTTCCATCAAAATTAGTCAAGCGATTCAGTCGATAAGCTTTATATTTTGGAGACTTTTTTATTAATAAAATGGATTCAATCAAAGTGTCAGATAAGATTTCATCTGCATCTAATGACAAGATATAATCTCCCGAAGCCTTTGCATTTCCCCAGTTTTTTTGTTCACCATACCCTTCAAATTTGTGTTTAAAAAATTGGACTTTAGCGTATTTTTTAGCAATTTGTTGAGTCATATCCGTTGAGTACGAATCGACGATAATGATTTCGTCTGCCACCAGTTGAGCCGCATCCAAACATCGAGCGATGTTCGAGGCTTCATTATACGTAATTATAATAACGGATATTTTCATTTTGACAAAAGTAAAAAACTAAACCCAACATTTATCAATTCATCAAAAATATGAAAAAAAGAGATATTGCTATTTCGGATATCCATGGTTGTTACAAAACATTTCGAGAGCTTGTAGAAGAGCGGCTACAATTGACTGAAAGTGATACTTTATACCTTTTGGGAGATTATATAGATCGAGGCCCAAGTTCAAAAGCTGTCATTGACTACATTTTACAATTACAAAAAAATGGCTACAAAGTACTTTGTCTCCGAGGAAACCATGAACAAATGCTGCTTGACGCTACTCATAACCTGAGCATGCTTCGGATGTTCCGTAAATATGGCGGTAAACAAACCCTGGAAAGTTATGGTTGTACCGTGGCAGAACTGCGATATCATCGCCATTTTCAGTTTTTCCAAAATCTCAAATATTACATCGAGTTAGAAGACTATTACTTAGTGCATGCAGGATTTAACTTTCGGACTTCTACCCCTTTTTTAGATACTTATGCTATGCTCTGGGTGCGTGACTGGTACCATCAACTTGATCGAACTATTTTAGATGGAAAAATCATCGTTCATGGTCATACGCCAATTAGAGAAAATCAAATCTTATCCATGAAAGCCGAAATGAATCAAACACTTTTTATGAATATCGATGCAGGCTGTT
>Ga0075467_10004618_pt1 | contig 10131 bp, 11 predicted proteins | sample DEB08_DNA_9_FD_75067 | JGI IMG/M metagenome (GOLD analysis project Ga0075467, IMG submission 75067) | Aqueous microbial communities from the Delaware River and Bay under freshwater to marine salinity gradient to study organic matter... | ecosystem: Environmental > Aquatic > Marine > Coastal ... | reverse complement strand
ATTACCGACTGCTTGGCAGTGCGTGTGACAAACACGGCTTCGTACAGAGAAATCTCGTTTAATCTGCTCCTTTATCCATTGTACGACCAAGATCCAGTCTCTGTCCCTTTCAGAATCGAGATCTTCCCTTGCAACTCTGAGTCTCTGACTACTTCTAACCCTCCTCAACTACTCCTTAGCAGAACTGAGACGACAAATAACTTTGTCCAAAACTCAATTTCTCCAGATTGGTTGAGCAGGTTTGTGTCGAGTAACCCTCAGCGTTGCCCAGTAATCAATTTTGAGTTGTTGGACACATCCAACAACGTTCTAGCCAATCCCTCGGTTGTGCTGAGAAATGCTCTGACTCCAATGTCAACCCGTATTGATGTACGCAACGATGTGGCTATGAGTCTTTCGGTAAGGCTGAAAGGCTCTACTAATTCAAAGAGCACTTACTTTACCTTGAGCATAAGAGTTTGTGGAACAGAAAGTATTTCTCTTGTAAACTCCAACAAGAAGAACTACATCTATGGAGTTGAAACAGGAGATACGTCGTCTATGTCTGACTCAACAAGGTACCTGACTATTTCTTAGTCGACTTTCTAGGGCTGGTTTTCACTATCTCCATTGAGCGATGTTTGTAATGTGGACTAGTACAAGATTTACAGCTCACTTAGTCCAATAACTGAATGGCCTGCAGATGACCTTAGAGTTCAACTCACAGGTTCATTCGGAAGTCACTAGCTTAAAATTGATAAGACTATTGCCACGAATGCAAGGAGTGTGTACCTACGAGCTGTTACAAAAGGTCTGAACACAGCCACTCAGGAAATTGAGTGGGTAATCTGCCCAAGAACAGGAGGAGTCAGAGTGACCAAGCCTACAACTCAACAAACGAATATCATGAACGACCCTGATTCTGTGACTACTTTGTACTAGCAGATTTACCATGGTTACACAAGCACAAGTGCCAATGCTAATTTCAACCAGTGGGCTGTTGAAGACATCTTCTAAGGCTGTGGAGGCTTCTTGAGATACGGTATTACACAAGACCCTAGTGATAACTCAGCCTTGTCGTATCTGCAATACCCTGAACCAGGCTACTCAACTTCCTACTGCAACTCCCAAATTGATAGATGCAGAAAGATTCGAGTGACAAACACGTACACCACTAGAAGGCTTACCTTTAAGCTGAATCTGTACCCTACTTACAATTAAGACCCTATCTCTATTTAATATGTCATTGACATCACCAAATGCTATACCTCTTACCAAGGATCAACTTCACTGAGCGTCAACACTCCACCCAACCTGGTTATTGATAGATCTCCAATTACTGCTAGTTATGTTCAATACAACATGAGGCCTGACTATACCAACTACTGGGTTTCTAACCGCATCAGCGAGTGCCCAATCTTAAAGTTTTACCTCATGGATACCTCTAACAACGCTCTCAGCAACCCTTCAATTATAGTTTCAACTCCAGAATAGGTCTCGAGTTCTTAACTAAGGATTGTTAACGACCAAGCTTTCTCCACCTCTGTAAGAATCAGAGGCTACACACTCTCAAGGAACAACATCATTAATTTGAGCATAAGAGTTTGTGGAGCAGAGACAATCTCTACAGTCAGTTCGACGAAAAGGCAGTTTATCTTTGGTTTTGCTGAAGGAGATCCTTCAAGCATGACTGCTGGCACAAGATACCACTCTATTACTCAAAGCGATTTCGAAAGCTGGTTTACAATCTCTCCTTCATCAGATCCATGCACAATCGACAACTACGAACTGATCGTGCCAAGTCTTTCAGACATCCAGGTCATAGAGGAAACCCAAATAACTCTGTCAGGCTCGCTAGGAAGCTTCGTCCTTAAAGTGGATAGGACCAAGTAGACTGGAATAAGGTCAGTGTTCCTTAAGTCTAGGACTAGAGGACTGAACACAGTCCAGCAGGAAGTTGAGTTCACTATTTGCCCCACTAGAGGTGGTGCCTTCGCAAGAGCAGCTGAGCCATCCCTTTCTGTTTCCATTGATCAAAGGGCTACTGGCACAGCAGCCAACGCAAACTTCCTTGCATGGACAATCGAAGAATAAATTGTAGGCTGTGGAAGGTTCTGGAAGTATGGTATCACCGGGTCTTCAGACGTTCTGTCTATTCTTTAGTATCCCGAGCCCGGAAAAAATCAAGACGTTGACTGTGTTACAATCAACGACTGTCTTTCAGTGCGTGTGACAGACACCTCAGTTGTAAGAGAAGTTGTAGTTCAGCTCCAGATCTTCTTCCACTACGAGTAAGCACCAATCTCTATTTCTCTTTCAATTGAAATCTACCCTTGTAACACTGCTTCATTGACAGTGCCCGTTCAACCAGATAACTTGGTTATTGATCGGGCAGAGGCAACGGGTAGCACAGAACGTTATTACTTGAGCCCAACGTACAAGAACCTACTTGTCTCAAGTGTGCCTGTTCAGTGTCCTGTTGAGAGGTTCTAGCTCACTACTACCTCTGGAGTTGCGCTGAACAACCCCTCGATTACACTTTCAGACCCACAGACTGTCAACATTGCCAAAATCTGGGTAAGGAACGATCAGGCCTTCAGCACAGCTATCAGAATCAAGGGCTTCACAGTTTCTCTGAATGCCTATATGACGCTCAACATCAGAGTTTGTGGGTCTGAGACACTTTAGGCCGTCAGTTCAACGAAGAAGAACTACATCTTTGGAGTTGAAGTAGGAGTAGTGTCTTCAATGTCTGACTCTACGAGATATTTTACTATTCCTCAGTCTACTTTCGAAACCTGGTTTGCGCTCTCGCCTTCCAATGATCCTTGCAATGTTGTCACATACTAGATATACAGTTCTTTGAGCCCTCTTACTGCTTGGCCAACTTCAGAAACAATGGTTCAGTTGACAGGCTCTCTAGGAAGTTATGCGCTAAAGATTGACAAGACTGTGGCCACAAACTCCATCAGCGTGTTCTTGTAGGCAAAGACAAGAGGATTGGTCGTGGCTAGTTTGGAGATTGAATGGGTTATCTGCCCTAAAACGGGAGGAGTCACTGTCACTAAGCCAACGACTTCGGAGGTAAACATCCTTGGGGACCCTGACCCCACAACTATTTTGTACCAACAAATTCAACACGGTGCATTGAATGCAGCCTCCAACGCTAACTTTGGGCAATGGGCGATTCAAGATGTTTATACAGGTTGCGGTAATTTTCTTCAGTACGGAATATCTGTAGACCCAAGTGACTCATCAGCTCTAAGTTTACTACAGTATCCTCAACCAGGCTACTCAGCTTCGTATTGCAACACGTACATCAATAGGTGCAAGTAAGTCAGGGTGACCAATACTTACACTCCAAGGAGGCTTACTTTTTAGCTTAAGTTCTTCCCTGTATATGGTCAAGACCCTATTGCCATATAGTACGTTGTTGACATCACCAAGTGTTATTCATCTTACTAAGGAAGCACCTCTCTTGGAACCAACTCTCCTCCAAACCTGGTCATTGACAAGTCAGCAACAACCGGCAGTTTTGAAGAGTTCAACATGGTTCCAACTTACACCAACTATTGGGTATCAAACCGCATTAGCGAGTGTCCTATTCTGAAATTCTACCTAATGGACACCTCCAACAACGCTCTCAGCAATCCTTCAATCACAATTCTTAACCCTGACGTGGCTGCCGACTCAAAATTAAAGGTCGTCAACGATGCTCACTTCACGACTTCAGTGAATATTCGAGGCTACACTTTATCAAGAAACAACCACATTACTCTCAGCATTCGAGTGTGCGGAGCTGAAAATGTGATTAGAGCCAGCTCAAGTCGTCGCTTCTACATTCAAGGATTTGTGCCAGGCGATCCTGCATCCCTTTCAGACAGTGATCGTTACTTCACCATCGAACAAAACACATTTGCAAGTTTCTTCAGTCTCTCACCCTCCTCCGATCCTTGCACGATAAAACAGTACCAGATCTGGTAAGATGCGAATAGGGCGTGGCCATCAAGTGATTCTTCAGTGCTGCTTACGGGCTCTCTCGGTAACTACAAAATTAAGTTTGACAGAACTCAGGCTACAAACACAAAGAGTGTGTACCTGAGAGCTATCACAAGAGGACTAAAATTCGTTGACTAGCAGATTGAATTCGTTATCTGTCCCTAGTCAGGAGGAGTTTCAGTTGTACCATCTCAAGAGTACTCTCCCACAGTGTTCGACGCTACATGGGGAGGCAAACTTTAATTGCCAAGCTAGTCTCTCTACCAAATGCTTGACGTTGGCAGTGCAGGCACTAGTTCAAATGTTCCTTTCACTCGCTGGTCAATAAGTGACACCTATGAAGGCTGCGGAGTTTTCATGAAGTATGGAATTACAGCAAACTCAACGACCCTTCCATTTTTGCAGTATCCTCAACCAGGGTATTCTTTGTCAGTTCATTGTACGGCAATTACCAGCTGTCTTCAGGTAAGAGTGACAGACACGAGTGCTCCTAAGCAGCTCTGGTTTGAACTGCAACTCTTCCCTCAGTACAACTAGAACCCAATTTCTATACCTTATGTCATTGACCTCACCCCTTGTAGAACTGCCACATTTACTGTACCAACTCAGCCAAGTAACGTTGTACTTGATAAGCTTCTGCAAGATCCAAATACAGGGCTTCCAGTAACTATCTAAGCTTTGTCTACTAAATATGCATCTCTCTTCTCGAACAGCTAGAGGTAAGCTTGTCCGATTTTGACTTACCAGCTCCTAGATAGCTCTGGAAATACTCTTGCAGACAGTAAAATTGCATTGGCATCGGCAAGTGATCCAGCTCAGACCAAGATAACTATCTCTTAGATGAACCACTTCAGTTTAACGGTAAGGATAAAAGCATTCACGATGTCTAAAGATGCCTACATGAATCTGAACATCAGAGTGTGTGGAGCTGAGACACTCACACTTGCAAACTCAGCCAGGAAGTTCTACATCAATGGAATTGTCACTGAAGAGGCTTCTAGCTTGACTGATTCTCAGAGGTATGAATCAATCCCTGAGTCAACCTTTGCCACCTGGTTCAACTTAGGACCTTCAAATGATCCTTGTGAAGTCAATTCCTACTAACTCACAGCAAGCACTGATGATGGAGTTCTTAACAACAATCAAGTCACAATTACAGGCAGTTTGGGCAGCCTTGTTATAAAGATTGACAAAACTAGACCTACAGATACTATTACTTTCTACCTGAAGGCCATGACTAGAGGACAAGTTGCTGCCTACTAAGAGATTGCTTTTGTCGTTTGCCCTTAGACTGGAGGAAGTATAATTACTCCTCCAGCAGCTTCAGAAGTGACTGTTTACAAGCCTCAAGACACCTGGTTGTATCAGTTGGTTGACAGAAGATCATCTGGAACAACTGCAAACGCCAACTTTGCTCAGTGGACAATCGAAGACGTTTATGAAGGATGCGGTGTCTTCGATAGATACTCCATCACTGCTGATAGCTCTACTCTTTCAAAACTGTAGTTCCCTGAGCCTGGTCTGGTTCTGTCAGTTCACTGCATAACAATAACCAATTGTCTGTAGGTGAGAGTGACTGACACTACCGTTTCGAGAAGACTTGTATTTAACATCCAATTCCACCCTGGGTATGGTCAAGAGCTGCAGCAGTTTGTATATACAGTAGATGTCACACCTTGCCGTACTCAGACCCTATCAGTGCCTGTACAGCCCCCTAATCTTGTAATTTCTAGATCCTACACTGCCCTTAACTCGGTCGAGTTCAACATCAACCCAACCTACAAGGACCTGCTAGTATCAACATACCCTTCAGATTGCCAAGTGCTAAGACTGGAGTTCCTCAATGAGGATGGAACCGCTCCAATTGGTGGCGGCAGAAGGCTTCAGAGTTCTTCACCAGTAAGCATGAGCGACCAAAATGATCCAAATGCAGCAAAGCTCCATGTCACTAATGACAGAGGATTTAGCATAACAGTCCGAATCTAGGGCTACACTCTCACTGATGGCGCCTTCATGTCGCTCAACATCAGGGTTTGTGGTGCTGAATAGATTTAACTTACGAGCTCAGACAAGAGATTGTTTGTTAATGGTTAGGTTCAAGGCGACCCTACTGCAATGACTGATTCTCAGAGATACTATTCATTAAGTGAGAGCACTTTGCTATCTTGGTTTACAATAAGCCCTACAGGTGATCCATGTACAATTGATGAGTTCTCAATCTTCTCTGAGTTCAAAGATGAAAGTGGAGAATTAATTGCCTGGCCAAGTACTGACACAACTGCTGCTCTTGTTGGCTCCCTTGGGACATACTAGCTTAGGTTTGATCTCACTATTCCAGATAATACCAAGGTCTTGTACCTTCGAGCACGCACGAGAGGTCTTGTGACTGTCGACCAGAGATTGGAGTACGTTGTGTGTAGAGCGGATAATGCTCTTACAGTCAGGCCTCCAGCTTCATCTTTCTATGCCTCAGTCGATATTAATACTTCGGGAACTGCTGCAAATGTAAATTTCCCAGCATGGAATATTTTCGAAGTGTTCCAAGGTTGTGGAGAGTTCTGGAAGTACGGCATAACTGGAACAGCAACCAACCTGAACCTACTTTAATACCCAGAGCCAGGCAAGACTTCAAGCACAGACTGCCTGACACCAGAAAAGTGTTTGGCCATCAGGGTGTTGGACACAAGGTACACTCGAAAGATATCGTTCAACCTTCTTCTCTACCCACGCTTCGGTCAGAATCCAGTATCTGTCCCCTTCGTAGTTGACGTCACTCCTTGCAGTCCAGCCTAAATGAGCGTTATTGCTCGCCCTGAGGATGTTGTTCTGCCCCTCTCAACGGTAAACAATAACCTGGTACGAATTGATGTCGACGAAATTTACAAACCTATGTTCTCATCGACAATGCCTACCCAGTGCCCTGTCATCTCTATGGAGGCTTTGAACTCCGATGACTCTGCTTTCGAAAGCAATTTTGTGTCGTTTGTGAACATGAATGATGGTAACTACTTCCTTGAAGTTACCAATACCAGAACTGGCATCAAGAGAGTTCAAATTAAGGCTTGCATTTTCACCCAGTGTAAGAGTATCTACTTCAACGTAAGAGTCTGTGGATCTGAATAGCTCCAACTGACCAACACCACCATGTCTACCAAGTTTGTATTCGGTCACTAAGCTGGAAACAGAACAGTCGTTGCGGCCATGAATGAAACAACAAGGTACTTCACAATTAATCAGAATACGTTCGCTGAGTACTTCGAGTTGATCCCAGCTATTGACAAGTGTACTGTTGATCATTATGAACTCTAGACTCTTTCAAGAGTACCAGTGACGAGTGCAAGCTATGATCTTACTTCCCTTACGGGATCTCTTGGCTCGTACTTGTTCAAGATCGACAAGACAAAGAACACCACCTCCCCAACTTCGATCCTTTTGGCAGCGAGGACAAAGGGTCTTGTAATGCAACATCTAACCTTGACCTGGGAGGTGTGTCTCACTACTTCTCTGACTCTTACTTCCAATGCTCGTACGATTGGCTACGTTTTCGACAAGTATGCTGCTGATGAAGGACGAACCAACTCAAAGTTGATTCCGTTCTCTTTGTACAAGAGCATGTTCTCAGTCAAGAATTGTGAGCAGTGTACTCTGAAGAGTTACCGCCTTGTCATTAACGACACTCTCCCATTCACTGGTCCAGAGATGTCTCTGGACAACGACTTCAACCTTGTAATTTCTACTTACTTGCCATTCAGAGCAATGCCTATTTATATATAGGCCTTCTTCAACAACGCTTCTTAGCCAGAGTGCACGTTCATAGAGAGCCAGAAAGTTCTCGTTGACTTCGAAGTGTGTGGCACTGAGGAGGTGATAGTTGCTAATCAAACAGAGTCACTCTCTTTCCACAACTGGATTAACGATGAGCCCAACTATCAGCTAAACCTGACTGCAATGAAAGAAAACTTTACTCTCAACTCCACCACTTGCAAGTTTGTAAAGTGGGAGCTCAGAAACTAGAAGGACTACAGTCTTGATATTACTGGTGAAACTATTTGGTCGCAGTTCATAAAGATAAACACTGCTCGAGACACCATTGAAGTCAATCACAATAATGCGCCAGCAATGGAGAACAACACAGAGTTCACTATCTACCTAACAGCAATAACCAATGGGGCTGTTTACAATTCTAAGGTGCTGAATTTTAAGTTCTCGACTTAGCAAAAGAACCTGTTGGCAATGATATAGGAAACAACATAATTGCTAGCAGAGTAAAGAGCATTTGAAGAGGAGCAAGCAAGACTCGAGGAGCTCGAGAGACTCAAGCCGAATATCACAATCATCGAAGTTGAAGAGCTACCGCCTGAGATTCAACTCGATCTCGGCAAAATTGAGGAGATGAAGAAAATTGAAGACGAAATAGCAAAAGTCTAAAATGAAATTAGTGACAAACAAACAGTCACAATTGGTACCAAACAGGTAAAAATTCCACCTGGACTCGCCAACTTCCCTGTAGTCAACGAGCGAACAGAGAGTATCGCAGACTCAGAGATGGTTGCGGCTCTGTGGTCTACCTTTACAGAGTAGAAGGCCAACCTTGTCATTGAAGATGAGGCTCAGTTAACTGATGCCGAGGATGTGGATTTCGAAGTTGGAGGCATGAGCCGAGATGGCAAAATGGACATTGGTTTTAACTAACCACTGATTGTGCCTCCTTTTTCCAGTGATGACCAGCAGCCTGTTGAAGGTCGACAACTGATCTCTGTGAAAGAGCTTAATGTCACGAGAGACGTCATGGACTTCTAGTATATACCTGATCCTAGTGCTGACGTTTAGGACCTCAGTTATGACGTTTATATCTCTAAATGGAACGAAGAAGGCATCCAACTCCAGATCAACTTCACCGATCCTCTTGCTGTATCACAAGGAAGAGGTAACGACAGAACTCTCATGGCCATCAAGAATCCTGGTTTGTTCGTTAGTCAGAAGTCGGGCAAGATGATATAGGCTGACAAGGCAATGGCAGTCTCCAAAGTTCCCAGATAGGTGCCATCGTTTGTGGATAGCGATAAACTTGAGCTGCAAGCTAGAATTGCATCTATCATTGTCAAGACTCTCCTCATCCTCTTACTTGGGGCCCAAGTATATCTGAAGAGCAGTCTTGAGCCCCTCTGGACGCTCTACTACGCATTGCAGATAATGTGCTACCTGAAGATTTACGACTCGCCCTTCCCTGCAAACGTGTAGGTTTACATGGACCAGTTTACAGGCACCATTGAGTTCGACCTTCTAAATCCTCAGAACCTGGTCTAGCTTTGGGACCCTAAGTTCAAGATCAAAGACTTATTATTTGGTAGTTCAAACAAAATCGTGTTTAATGACGACCAAGAAGCATCAATTTTGGACGACTTACACATCTACGTGGTGTTACTTCTCGTCTTTATTGCATATGTTATACTTGTATTCGTGTTCCGCATGACATGGAAGAGTAAGAGAGACTTGTTCAAGAGGATACTCTCAAACCTGCGCAGAGACTGCTTCTGGAACCATGTCATTAGAGCCTTTACGGTCTCTTACATCAAGTGCCTTATGAGTGTCGGCACGCAATTGAGGTTCGTGCTGGATGGAAATGAATTCCAAGAGCCTCAAGAAATTATTACAGCCATGATTCTAGGAGCAACCTTGCTGGCAGTTCCATTGCTTGCCTGGATCACCCTTTAGAATCACCGAGATGTGCTAGGTGATGCAAAAGTAAAATAGAAGTACAGCAACCTGTATCAAGGAGTTCACTTGTACCGAGACAAGACTAACCTATACTTCTACCCTATCTTTATGGCCAAAAGAGTAGCCTTCGTACTTGTTCCTAGCCTCTTTTTTAACTTCCCATTCATTTAGCTTCAGCTTTTGATTTTAGGTTCATCCTTCTACACCATGTACTACGCTTCAACTCGGCCTCACGAGTCGAAGTCTCGTGTAAGGCTTGAAACCTTCAACGAAGTAATGATGATGCTTGCCTTCTACCACATGCTTATGTTCTCCAAGTTCAATCTTGAGCCAGAAACTGCCTTCTTGATGGGCTACAGCATGGTCACTGTCACCGCTATTTTTACTGGAGTCAACATGGGACTCATTGGACGCTCTACTTATAACAAATGGATT
>Ga0075467_10004617_pt1 | contig 10134 bp, 6 predicted proteins | sample DEB08_DNA_9_FD_75067 | JGI IMG/M metagenome (GOLD analysis project Ga0075467, IMG submission 75067) | Aqueous microbial communities from the Delaware River and Bay under freshwater to marine salinity gradient to study organic matter... | ecosystem: Environmental > Aquatic > Marine > Coastal ... | reverse complement strand
GACCAATGCCATTACAACTTTTTTGGCTTGGGAGAATATCACCAATCAGTTGTACAGGACGTATGCTTCTGGCTTAAGTGCTCCAGGGAGTAACCTTATTCTGGGCGCTAGTTACCAATTTTAAAGGGTTTGTATTGTTTTTTAAGGGCCAGTATCTACCGCATTTTTAACATCCCTTTAAAATGAGGATGGTTTCGTTCTAATTGCTTAATTTTGCCCCTTTCATACCGCATACAAGACCTTAATACTATGAAGTTTGCAGAATATAAAGGATTAGATTTGCCTGGTATTTCCAAAGCTGTTTTACAGGAATGGAAAGACAAAGAGGTATTCCAAAAAAGCGTGGAGCAACGAGAAGGGCAACCTTCTTATGTGTTTTTTGAAGGGCCGCCGTCGGCCAACGGCATGCCTGGAATTCACCATGCAATGGCTAGAACGATCAAGGATATTTTTCCTAGATACAAGACCATGAAGGGTTTTCAGGTAAAGCGTAAAGCAGGTTGGGACACCCACGGTTTGCCTATTGAATTGGGTGTAGAAAAAGCCTTGGGAATTACCAAAGAAGACATTGGCACTAAGATATCTGTAGAAGATTATAACAAAGCTTGTAGAGCCGCTGTGATGCGCTATACCGATGTGTGGAACGACATGACAGATAAAATAGGCTATTGGGTAGATATGGAAAACCCTTATATTACCTATGAGCCAAAATACATGGAGTCTGTTTGGTGGTTGTTGAAAGAAATATACAAGAAAGGCCTAATCTATAAGGGATATACCATTCAACCTTATTCTCCTAAAGCTGGTACAGGATTGAGTTCACACGAGTTGAACCAGCCAGGCACCTATCAGGATGTGACAGATACCACAGTAACGGCACAGTTTAAAGCCATAGAAGAGACCCTCCCAAAGGGCTTACAATCTTTAGACTCACCTTTATATTTCTTGGCATGGACCACTACCCCTTGGACCCTTCCGAGCAACACTGCTTTAACCGTAGGCCCTAAAATTGACTATGTTTTGGTGCGTACTTTTAATCAGTACACCTTTGAACCTATGCATGTATTGCTCGCCAAATCATTGGTAGGAAAGCAATTTGCAGGAAAGTTTGTAGCAGTGGAAAGTAAAGAAGCCATTCAACAATACAACAAAGAAGACAAGAAAATACCTTATTTGGTTTTAGCGTCTTTTAAAGGGGCAGACCTTATCGGTGTCACATACGAACAACTCATGACTGGCGTATTGCCTTGTGATCATCCTGAAAACGCTTTTAGAGTGATTGGAGGAGATTTTGTGACCACAGAAGATGGAACCGGTATTGTGCATACGGCCCCCACTTTTGGTGCAGACGACGCCTTGGTAGCCAAACAAGCTAGCCCAGAAATCCCGCCAATGTTGGTTTTAGATTCAGCGGGCAACAAAGTGCCTCTAGTAGACCTACAAGGAAAGTTTAGACCTGAAGTTGCGGGCTTAGGAGGTAAGTATGTTAAAAATGAGTACTATCCGGAGGGAGAAGCGCCAGAACGTTCTGCAGATGTAGAAATTGCCATTAGACTCAAGGAGGAAAACAGGGCTTTTAAAGTAGAAAAATATGTGCATTCCTATCCAAATTGCTGGAGAACAGACAAGCCTATTTTATATTACCCCTTAGACTCTTGGTTTATTAAAATGACTGAAGTAAAGGATAAAATGGTGTCTTTGAACCAGGAAATTAACTGGAAGCCAAAAGCCACCGGTGAAGGTAGGTTTGGAAACTGGTTGGCCAACGCCAATGACTGGAACCTTTCTAGATCTAGATATTGGGGAATTCCATTGCCTATTTGGAGAACGGCAGACGGCAAAGAAGAAATCATGATTGGTTCTGTAGCAGAACTTAAAGAAGCCATGAAAGCTTCTGTTGCTGCTGGACTTATGTCTAAAGATATTTTTGAAGACTTTAAAGTAGGAGACTATTCAGCGGAGAATTACGCCACAATAGACCTTCATAAAAACATTGTAGACCAGGTGGTTTTAGTATCCAGCACTGGGGAACCAATGCACAGAGAATCAGACCTTATAGATGTCTGGTTTGACTCTGGATCTATGCCTTATGCCCAGTGGCACTACCCATTTGAGAACAAAGAACTCATAGATGAGAACAAGGCCTTCCCTGCAGATTTCATTGCAGAAGGCGTAGACCAAACAAGGGGGTGGTTTTACACCCTTCACGCTATTGCGACCATGGTTTTTGACAGGCCAGCCTATAAAAATGTAGTCTCTAATGGGATGGTATTAGATAAGGACGGAAAGAAAATGTCTAAGCGCCTTGGCAATGCGATTGATCCTTTTGAAACTATTGCGGCCCATGGGGCCGACGCCACGCGTTGGTATATGATCGCCAATGCAAATCCATGGGACAACCTAAAGTTTGACACAGAAGGGATTGTAGAGGTAAAGCGTAAGTTTTTTGGCACCCTGTACAATACCTATTCTTTCTTTAGTTTGTATGCCAACTTAGATCATTTTGACAACAGTGCTCCTCAGATTCCATTAGCAGACAGGCCAGAAATTGACCGTTGGGTGCTTTCCGAACTCAATAGTTTAATCATCAGGGTAGAAGCGGCCTATGAAACCTATGAGCCCACAAAAGCAGCGAGAGCCATCTCAGATTTTGTGCAAGAAAATTTAAGCAACTGGTATGTTCGTTTGTGTAGAAGGCGTTTTTGGAAAGGAGAATACGGACCAGATAAAATAGCCGCTTACCAAACATTGTATGAATGTCTCTTGGTGGTTTCTAAATTATCTGCACCTATTGCTCCATTTTTCATGGACAGACTTTATCTAGATTTGGCTGGCGTGTGTGACCCTAATGTAAAAGAAAGTGTTCATTTAGCGCAATTTCCAGAGGCCAATAGCGCTGTTATTGATTCAGATTTAGAGCGCAAAATGCAATTGGCTCAGCAAACTTGTTCGCTAGTTTTGTCTATTAGACAAAAAGAAAAAATTAAAGTAAGACAGCCCCTTCAGAAAATTATGGTGCCTGTTTCTGCCCTAGTAAAAGCAATAGATTTAAAAGCAGTTGCTTCACTTATTTTATCTGAAGTAAATGTAAAAGAATTAGAAATTTTGGCGGATTCTTCAGATATCTTGGTCAAACAGATCAAGCCTAATTTTAAGACTTTAGGTCCTAAATTTGGTCCTAAAATGAAAGCGGTTGCTACAGCGATACAATCCTTAACATCAAAAGATATTAACCAAATGGAGCTAAATGGCGCTATTGAGTTGCTTGTAGATGGGGATAAAATAGCTTTGGAGTTGTCTGATGTGGAGATCAGTTCTCAGGATATTGAAGGATGGTTGGTAGCTTCTTCAGGCGCATTAACAGTGGCTTTAGATGCTACAATTAGCCCTGGACTAAAATCAGAAGGAATAGCGAGAGAGCTGGTCAATAGGATTCAAAACTTAAGAAAAGACAGTGGCTTTGAAGTCACGGACAAAATTGTTATTAAATTTCTAAAAGACCCCTTTATAGATTCGGCTTTATTAGATAATTTAGAATATATTAAAACAGAAACATTGGCGACAGAAATATTGGTAGAAAAAACTCTAAACGAGGGACTTCCAATTGAATTTGATGAGGTACGCTCAGTGTTATTTATTGAAAAACAAAACTAATATGGAAACAGATTTAAAAAACAGATATTCAGATAAAGATTTGGCAGAATTCAAGGTCCTTATCTCTGAGAAAATAGAGGTGGCTAAGTCTCATCTTGAACTTTTAAAGAGTTCATATATGAATGATGGAAACAATGGTACAGATGACACCTCTCCAACTTTCAAGGCTTTTGAAGAAGGCTCTGAGACCATGAGCAAAGAAGCTAATACCCAATTAGCTATTCGTCAAGAGAAATTTATCAGGGATTTAAAAAATGCCTTGCTTAGAATTGAGAATAAGACCTATGGCATATGCAGGGTAACGGGTAAATTAATCAACAAAGAAAGATTAAAGCTAGTCCCTCACGCGACCCTAAGTATTGAAGCTAAGAACATGCAAAAGTAGTCGTTATTGAAGGTTATATACACAGCAATACTTCTGGTGTTAGCCCTTCATTTATCCTGGTCTCAAAAGATATTATCTAAAGTTTTAGAAGACCCTTCTCTCACCCAAATCCATGTATTGGCCCAAGAAGTCAATACCTTACATTTAAAACCATCTTCCTCCAAGGAACTTCTTGTTTCAGCACGTTTAAATGGAGAGTACAGTCTCCATCAGATGATCGTGTTTACTAGAAAAGGAAATACCTTATTTATTGAACCAGACCTTTCAGCAACTTTTGAACTTCCCAATGACAAACTCAGTGCCCACAAAATATGGTCGGTTGATTTGGCTATTGAAATACCAACATATCTAGAAGTCTATATAGATGGAGGAAATACCCAAATAAATGCTGAGGGTATTTTTGAGAAACTTCAGATCCAACTCAATGACGGATTGTGTGTTTTAAAAGAAGTAGGGAATCAAGTGCGGGTAAATACCATTAGAGCGCCTATTATTTTAAAGCAAAAAAAAGCCATTGTAAATGCTGAAACAACCTATGGAACACTAATTTTACCCAGTGTTCCAAAGGGGCTTTCAGAGATTGTATTGCGGTCCATACACGGAGACATTAAAGTGGTTCCTCTAGACTAGTTTCATTTTAATAATAATGTTTATTTTAGCCACCTAAGTACCTATTATGTTTAAAAAGCCTTTTTTACTCGCCTATTTTTTATTGATTCTGGACCAATGTGTAAAAATTTATATTAAAACACACTTTTTTTTAGGAGAATCAGTAGAGGTCTTTTCTGGTTTTCAAATTTTATTTATCGAAAACGAGGGCGCTGCTTGGGGGGCCAAACTCAGTGATATTTTACCCATTTCAGATGTAAGTGGAAAAATTGCCCTCACCGTTTTTAGACTGTTTGCTATTGTGGGAATTGGTGCGTGGTTTGTAAGTTCTGTTAAAAAAGGTGTGCCACTTTTTTTGCAAATGGCCCAAGCTTTGATTTTTGCAGGGGCCTTGGGTAATATTATTGATTCTGTTTTTTATGGGGTACTATTTAATGACAGTATGTACCAAGTAGCGACCCTATTTTCTGATCAGCCTTACGGCAGCTTACTACAAGGTAAGGTGGTAGACATGCTCTATTTCCCGCTCATAGATACTACATGGCCAGAATGGGTGCCAGTTTTAGGAGGAAATTCATTAAGATTTTTTGAACCAGTTTTTAATATTGCAGACACCGCTATTAGTACTGGAGTAGGTCTTTTATTGGTCTTCAACAAAAAAGCTTTTCCACAGGGATAGGTGTTTTGCGAATTTTCAAAGTCGCTAAATTTGTCTTCTTTTCTGCATCATTTGTCAGAATTAGATCTGAGCTGTATCATAAGACTCAGAATTGTTTATTTAAATTCGTATACCTTAACTGGTGTTACACAGTAATCTAATGGAATATCTGTGGCGTCTAAGCCCTCAATTTTTTCTTCAGGTTCAAATAGGGATAAGCCTATTTTTAGGGTATTTGGTTTGCATTTAGATAAAAAACGATCGTAGAATCCTTTTCCGTATCCGACTCTGTGCCCTTTTTTATCATATGCCAATAAAGGAATAAAGACTACTTCTATTTCTGAAGGGGGAACAGTCAATCCATTTTGAGGCTCTGGAATCCCCCAATGGTTTGTTTTTATTTTGGTATTGTCTGTCAGTAGTATATGCACTATTTCAGTATCGTTTTGTATTCTTGGCAAACAGACTTCTTTATCTCTTCCATGCAGTAATGTGAGGATGAATTCGGTATCTATTTCTTTTTTGGAAACAATACTCAGGAATAGGCTGTAATAGGAGGCATCCCATATAGGACAGTTTAATAATTGATTCCCTATAGCGGCACTTAATGTAGCAATTTCTTCTGTTTGGAGCTTTTTTCTTTTTTCAAGGTAAGCACTTCTAAGGGCTATTTTATTCATAAATTGGGCATTTTAAGCTTATAAAAATACAGATAAAATAAAGGCCCAATAATAATTTCTACTATACCTTTGTAAATCACCTATGGCGGCCAATAGCATTTCTATACAACTCAGTGTACTTCCGGAAACTCCGGGAGTGTACCAGTTTTATGATAGCTCAGATAAGATTTTATATATAGGAAAAGCCAAAAACCTTAAAAAAAGGGTCAGCTCTTATTTTACTTTAAAACACGAGATAGCCAAAACACGCTTATTGGTCAAGAAAATTGTGCTGATCAAGCATATAGTGGTTCCCACAGAGTCAGACGCACTTTTATTAGAAAACAACCTGATTAAAAAATACCAGCCAAGGTATAATATATTATTAAAAGATGACAAGACCTTTCCTTGGATTTGTATTAAAAAAGAACGGTTTCCAAGGGTCTTTTTAACCCGTCAGTTAATTAAAGATGGTTCAGAATATTTTGGACCTTATACCAATAAGAGAATGGTGAAGGTTTTGCTGGAGCTCATTAAAGGGCTTTATCCTTTGAGAACCTGCAATTATGACCTCTCTTTTGAAAAAATTCAAGAAGGCAGGTATAAAAGTTGTTTGGAGTATCATTTAGGGAATTGCCATGCACCTTGTGAGAATTTACAATCAGAGGCCTCATATGCTAAAGATATAGAAGCCATTAGACATATATTAAAGGGCAATTTAGCTGCAGCAATGAAGCATTTTAAAATAGAAATGGATCGTTACGCCGCTGAGGAAGCTTTTGAAATGGCCCACAAAGTAAAAGAAAAGCTGGCCGTATTGGCTGGTTACCAATCTAAGTCCACAATAGTAAATCCTAAAATAAACAATGTAGATGTGTTTACTGTTATTTCAGACCAAACCCATGCCTATGTGAATTTTCTTGAACTTTCTCATGGCGCCATTATTCGGTCTCACACCCTGGAAATTAAAAAGCAGCTGGAGGAGACAGATGCACAAATTTTAGAATTGGCTATTGTGTCCTTAAGGGAGCGTTTTAAATCTATTTCTAAAGAGGTTATCATCCCATTTAAAGTATTAATGCCAGAAGGAATAAAGGCTACTATACCTGTTTTGGGAGACAAACAAAAATTGTTAGCGTTGTCTGAGCGCAATGCCCGTTTTTATAGACAGGATAAATTGAGTCAAATGCGCATTGTAGATCCTGAACGTCATTCTAAGCGTATTTTGGCTCAAATTAAAGAAGATTTAAGGCTTTCTTCGCTTCCAGTGCATATTGAATGCTTTGACAACTCTAATATTCAAGGGTCTAATCCGGTGGCTGCTTGTGTGGTGTTTACCAATGCCAAGCCCAATAAAAAAATGTACCGACATTTTCATATTAAGACCGTAGAAGGACCTGATGATTTTGCCTCTATGGAAGAAGTGGTTTACAGGCGCTATAAAAGGCTCAAAGAAGAAGGCAGTTCATTACCACAACTTATTGTAATTGATGGAGGTAAAGGGCAATTATCTGCTGCTTTAAAAGCCCTTGATCAATTAGGCTTAAGAGGGAAAATTGCTATAGTGGGTATTGCAAAGCGTTTGGAGGAAATTTATTTCCCTGAAGATCCTATTCCCTTGTATTTAGATAAGAAATCCGAGTCTCTAAAAGTAATCCAACAATTGAGAAATGAAGCCCACAGATTTGGGATTACTTTTCATAGAAATTTGAGAAGTAAAGGTGCTATAGTTTCAGAATTAGACGGAATTAAAGGGATAGGAGAAAAAACAGCGACACAATTATTAAGGTATTTTAAAACAGTCGCTAAGATAAAAGAAGCTAACTTAGATGCTTTAATCACTCAAGTAGGTCCAGCAAAAGCCAGCATATTGTATGAGCATTTTCATTAAATATCCTTATTTTTTATTCCTGCGTTTTTTCTTTTTCACCCTATTAATAGCTAGTGTATTCAACCTTCGAGCTCAAACGGCATCAATCAATGAGATTTCGAAAGCATTCGCGACAAGGGATTCAACCGCCTTACAATCAAGGGATAAGCCTTTAAAAGTAGGTTTGGTCTTAAGTGGTGGAGGTGCGAAGGGATTGGCACACATAGGCGCGCTTAAAGTGATTGAGGCCTCCGGTGTTCAAATAGACTATATAGCAGGAACGAGTATGGGGGCTATAGTAGGCGCCTTATACGCCTCTGGATATAGGGCAGAAGAGCTGGATTCTATTTTTAGACAAATTAATTTTAACAGCCTTATTCAAGACGACTTTTCAAGGGAAAGTAAGACTTTTTATGAAAAGGAAGACGCAGAGCGCTATGCCATTAGTTTGCCTTTTGACGGGTATAAAATTTCTTTTCCACAAGCTATTTCTGGAGGACAGAAGGTATATAATGAATTGGTATCCCTATTATTTCATGTAAAAGACGTGAGAGATTTTAACCAATTGCCCATTCCCTTTTTTTGTATGTCAACAGACATAGAGAACGGTGTTGCCATTCGCTTAGATAATGGTTACCTTCCTGAGGCTATTATGGCTTCTGGCACCTTTCCTTCCCTCTTTGAACCAATGGAATTGGAGGGTAAGCTACTCATAGATGGGGGCGTGTTAAATAATTATCCCATAGAAGAACTAAAGTCCTTAGGGGCAAATTTCATTGTTGGTGTAGACGTTCAGCAGGATCTTTCCAAAAGAGGGTCTTTGGGATCTGCTACGGATATTTTGTTACAGATTAACAATTTCAGGACGGTAGAAGCAATGAAAAGTAAGTCTAATAAAACAGACCTATACATTAGACCAAATATGGCCCCTTATTCTATCATAGATTTTGACAAGGGAGCGGCAATTGTAGCAGAAGGAGCCAGAGCAGCTTTGCTTCAAGAGAACGCATTGCTGGAATTATCTAAAAACCAATTAAAAAAAACACCTTTAGATAAAACCTTTCGACGGAGAGATAGTAGGGCAGATACCCTGAAAATTAACTATATAGAGGTGAATGGGATAGTTAATTATTCGGATGATTATGTGAAAGGGAAACTGCGATTTAAGGAAGGTGACCAAATTTTATTCGAAGATTTAAAGCGTGGCATTAATAATTTAGCAGCAACAAATAATTTTAATACCATTCGGTATAAATTAATTGAAAAGACCACTGGATTGGGTTTAATTTTAAACTTGAAAGAAAGTGACAACAAGACCAATATTAGGTTTGGATCCCATTATGATAAGTTGTATAAAAGCGCTGCTTTGCTAAATATTACCCAAAAGAATTTATTGCGAAAAGACGACGTACTCTCCTTGGATTTTATTTTTGGAGACTACCTAAGGTACCAAATAGATTACTACGTAGACAAAGGGTTTAACTGGAGTTTTGGATTGAGAAGTAAGTTGAACGATTTTAATTTTGACATCCCTTATACCGTATTAGAAAATAATTTTAGGGTGCCAGATGATCCTAATTTAAATACGGTGAATATGGACTTTACAGACTTTACCAATCAAATGTATCTCCAGACCGTGTATAAAAACGCTTTCTCCATTTCTTTGGGACTAGAGCATAAGTGGATTAAATTCAGTAGCGACACATTTTTACAAGAAAATACACAAAGCAATGGTAGTTCAGTGCTCACTTTAGAAAAAAGCCATTATGCGAGTAGTTATGGACAATTGAAGTTCGACACCTTAGATGATCTTTTCTTTCCCTCTAAAGGTTTATACTTGGAGGTAGATTTTCATACTTATTTTTTGTCTAGCAATTATAACGGGACATTTAATCCTTTTTCTATTTTTAGATCAAAGGCAATCGCAGCCGTAAATTTCGCTAAAAACTGGTCTTTTGTTTTGGCTCCAGAGGTGGGGATTAAGTCCGGAAGTTCGGGAACTAAATCCCTTGATTTTGCCCTTGGAGGCATGGGTGCTACTCAAACTAATAATTTCATTCCTTTTTTAGGCTATGATTTTATTGCCATTCCAGGGGATAGTTTTTTAAAGATGAAGGCTTCATTAGATTTTGAAATAGCCCCTAAGAATCATTTGATTGTAGCAGCAAACATTGCTAAAGTTACAGATGACATTTTACGGCCTGGATCATTTAAAAGAGCCCCTTCTTATTTTGGCTATGGATTAGGCTATGGCTTTGAGTCTATTTTAGGTCCGGCACAACTCATGTATACTAAATCG
>Ga0075467_10004614_pt1 | contig 10138 bp, 11 predicted proteins | sample DEB08_DNA_9_FD_75067 | JGI IMG/M metagenome (GOLD analysis project Ga0075467, IMG submission 75067) | Aqueous microbial communities from the Delaware River and Bay under freshwater to marine salinity gradient to study organic matter... | ecosystem: Environmental > Aquatic > Marine > Coastal ... | reverse complement strand
CCCCAAAACCCCAAAACCCCGTGCACCATTTGTTAATAAGATGAATGCGTTGTGAATTATTTGTATTAGTTGAAGTAATTGTTTATAAGGGCAAAAACTCAAAGTTGTCAGTGACGGCGATACAAAAGAGTATCACTCCAAGAAAATCCTTACAATTTAAGCTCACCTTTGTTCTCGTTCTATCTCACTGTTATTTACCATTTAGTTAAGATTTCCCGATCACCTGGTTGCTTTTCCATTATTTATTTACGCGACGCTCCTAAATTACCTACTTACTTGATTGACAGGTTTCTTCTGCGCTTTCCGCGTGACTGATTTGAATGTGTGCTGCTTGGTGGCCAGCTCACAATTGTCGACGTTACCCATTCGTGAAAACGGGTCTTGGTTGTTAAACTCTAGACATTCCTTGACCTGTTTGAGAAGTCCCTTAATGTCTAAAGTTCGGGTTTTATCCTCGAGGTGCCCTTGCTACTCTGCTACTGTTTCCAACTGAAGACTCACTCGAAGACGATGAGGAGGACGAGGACGAGGAGGAGGAGGATCCAGAGTTACTTGAAGAGCTTCCGCTTGAGCCAGATGAGGATGAAGAGGAAGAATTTGAGTTGGAGCTAGAGCTTGAGCTTGAGCCTGAACCGGAGCTTGAGCTTGAGCCTGAACTGGAGCTTTGGTTAGAGCTTTCCCCCTGGATGCTCGATGAAATCTCCAATGGTTTGCTGCCTGGTGAAGCGTTCCGCTCGTCATATGCCAATTCCGAGTTGATTAGCTTTGAAATCGTATGTCCACTCGAGCTCATGTCACTTGGATCTGACTTTGATCTAGGTGGACTGGACATGGATGATTCTTGTTAGTCGCTGAAGTTGTCGGCATTGCTGCGAATTCTTCTACTTTTGACTTGCCATTCATCGTTTGAAACTTCGCGTTTTTAAGAAAGGTGTAGTTCCTGGTTTTTCAACTGGGGCAGCTTGCCAACGTGCAAATTCACCATCGACGGGTCGTTAAGCTTTTCTAAGCCTCGCTGGTCGTTCGGCATAGCCATCCATTAGTCAATGTTACTGCTTGCCTGATGACTATTGTTCCAACTCTACGAGTTCGAGATTGCGTCGTCTGCATACTTTCCCTTTTGTTCCTCTCTTCCGCTGTTTTGCTTTCTCGCTGCGCTTTTCACTCCCTCTGCGCGCACCGAAAGCGGCCAATCTGCGTTCATCTGCGTGTTTCGACGCGGATGAACCGACTTTTACTAAACGAGTTGCGAGTCATTCGCCATTTTGTCGACTCCTGAATCCCCTTGCTTTGTTTTTTTCTGCATAGTGTATCCCGAGACGTCTGCGGTGTGTTCTCCCCATACCTGTTTTTCCCATTCTTACACAGGGGGGCCAAACGGTTTTTTGACTTCTTCTTGTTTCTCTAAGTCTTTTTCTTTCATCTCTACCTGTCGGTTCAATAAGTCTTCCTTTGCATGCTTGCTGTCTTCCGAACGATGACTTTCAGACTGACTTTGAGATTTGACTTCTTCACTGACACTTTCTTGCTCCGCGGACTCCTCGCTGATACTTTTCAAAGGATCACGTGGATCACGTATCTTGAAGGGTTTCCTACTTTGCTCGTCTTTGTGCTTGCCTATTTTGTCGACTCCGGTGTTGTGCAGGTGAATCTACTTACTCTGTGTCCTTATTTCTGATTGCATCTTCTTCAGTCTGAGGTCTTTCGAGATTTTTTAGTAGATGGTGACAAAGATAATGATGACGTTGATTGCCAAGTTAAAGTAGAGAAAGTAGAGGAACCACCAACCAAGCTCGTACCTCATCTTTGCATAGGGGCAGTATTCTGTGAAGTTGAACAGGAAGATGCAAGAGCAAAGCAGGCACCACTCGTTGAACATCTGCACCGTGTTGTTCACCCAGTCCACCATCGGCACAACTCGCACCAGGAACTGGCACAGCAGGTTCTAAAAGTAAAGGGACCCTGCCATCTGCACCAGTCCTGACTACCCCAAGAATACAGCGTTGAACGCAAAGAACAGTCGTCTGATGACTAGTAGGGCGATAAACGGAAGGGATTGTGGCTTGTAGTAGTCCACATTCAAGTAGATCGCATTGAAACTTCCTTTGAAGTCTGGTTCCTACAGTCTGTGTTTGTTGCGACGCAAGTACCAAATGATCCAGCACGGGAAGCCAATGATAAAAGGTAACATTGCCAACGAAGTCAGAGAGTTGGCTGTTTCCTCTCCACTTCCGAACTTGAAGTTGTCCCTGAGTCCAAGGAAAGCCCCAATAGTGACTCCTAAGTACGATTCGATCATTGCGCGAAGGACTGAATTGTACATAAGTTTCCTTCTCATCATGGTTATGCCTTCTTTTAACAACTTGGGTAGCCGATGGTACAAAAACCTGTTAAACAGCAGCAGAAGTAACAGTGCAATTGAAAGCAATAATAGTCCCGCAAGAAGCTACATCGCGGTTTCCAAAGTCTTAGATGAACCTACTCCGAAATCAGTGAACTGACTTTTCACAGCATCGGTCCCTTTTTCTTCTTCTTCTTCTTTTTCTAGCTCTACGCTGTCTTGAGTTTCATCTGTTGAGTCTGACTCGGGTTCTTCGGCCTCAGGTTCTTCGGCCTTGGGTTCTTCGGCCTTGAGAACTTCGGCCTCAGGTTCGCCAGTCTCTTCGTCTATTCCCATAATAAAGTTGTACACTGATTCTTTATTAATGACTTTCATGTTTACAACTGAGTCGAACGCAAGCAGCACCTGCTTGAGATTTTCTGGGGTCTTGATGTTGTAAAGCGGGAAGGTGTTCACGATCTGCAACGTATTCAGGATGTTCCAAACGAGTGACATCGACGCCGACATCACGATTTGAATTACAAATGGCAGCCAGAACACGCCTTTCAACACGTTACTGACCGACGCGGCTTAAGTAGCTATCGACACGAGTTCTTCCTGCGATGCTACTTGCGTCGGAATGTTTTTCTCCAACTTCACGAAAATCTCCTTCTCGTCATAATTAACGAGCGCCCGCCCAAAGTTTCGCCTCCAAGGCTGCTTCTGTCTTCGAGCTCTTCTCAAACTTCGTTTGGACTTGGTTTGCACTTTCTCTTCGTCAACACTTTCTGCTGACTCGGTCGAGTTGGTAGCGGTGCTTTCCTCCAAGAAATCTTCGAGTTCATCTTCTTCGTCGAGGACGTCTTCCGGGTCTACCCAGGTCTTGTGTAAGCCCCAGATATCGCGCAACATAAAGAGCTCTCGACGCATCCAGACGTGTACTTTGTCTAGTTCAGGACCTTGTGAGACATCGAGAGGCCTGATGAAGTACAGCTGGGTCAAAATGTAAGTGGGGGCAAACTTAGTCAAGTTGTACGTAAACTCCTGTGTTTAGTCTTCCTCCTCGGACAGCTGATCAAAGACCACGAAGAAGTCGTCTTTTGTCACATTAGTGATGTTTGCAAGCGGCACCACGAAGTCAGAGTAACGGATCTCCATCAAACCACCCGCGTCGATGCTTTCGATGTAAACTAGCAGTTCCTTCAGTTCTTCTACCTCCACTGTAATTTCCCGTCCTTAGTTTGCATCGAAGGTAAAAGCAATAGTGGCATTTGTCGTCGAATTACCGGCATCTGTTGAGTTGCTGGACTGCTCAGTTGTTTCTTGAACTTCCTCTTTCTCAATCTGTTCCGGTGTTTTGACTTGAATTTTGAAGCTAGCTGTCACCTCTGCGCCTCCCTTATCCGTGACAGTGATTTGCACTGTGTAATTCCCAGCTACATCTTCGGTGATTGCGGAGTCATCGACCTTACATATTATTAAGCCTTCTTACTTTTCGCAACTTAAGAATGAGTCTGTTGCCCCCAAGTCTACGGTAGTGGTCACATCAAACTCGTCTTCTTTATCAGACACTGAGATTTCAATACTCTCGTGACTGCTTCCGATTACCACTTCAACAGTCGAAGGCACATTTAAGATCGGGGGCGCATTGCTTTCTGTTTAAATTTCTACTTCAACTGTTATCGTGAACACCTGAGAGTACTCTACTGAAGAGCCCAGAGATGCCTTTATTCTTACTTTGTACTCGCCAGCCAGCTCCGCATCAGTTGTTTGCACACTCAGGCTAGACATAGGGAACTCCACCAAAGCATCGACATTTGTCTCTCCAAATGTCAACGCTAAAAGACCATTATCTTAACGGCTGTCCTCGTCGTAAAGCCAGATTTCATGCGTGATCTCTCCGCAGACTGGTCGCTGATTATTTGGATCCTTGGCGACGCAGAATTCGGACAGACTGTCTTTGAAGTAGCTGTACTCTGTGACACCTGGCTATCCCCCTTTAGTTCCATTTGCGTGGATGGTGAAACTTTCAGGTTATTTGTCTTCGGTGCCTAGTTCAATCAAGGTGTTGCCAACGTCACCATCGCACATATCACAAACGTCAGGAACTGTCACAGTGAATTACTGGTCCATGACTTTACCATCTAATGTGGCTGTGACCCGCAACAGATAGTCTTTAGGTTCTAAAGTTTTGTCAGTGGTCCATGCTGCTACTTGCCACGTCGCGGTCGCAGGGTCTGGTTAAGTGAAGTCAATGTCAAACGGAAGATCATTCATGTTTTTGATTGTTGAGTCGTCGTTCCACTCGAGCACGTGTGTGGGCACACCGCAGGAGTTGACTGACCCACAGACGTCGTCAACTTCGTCTCCAAATCTAGAAACACTTGTCTCTTTTGCATCGCCTGTGAAGTCGAGCACCAAGTCGTCAGGCTAGAAATCAGGCAGCAGAAGTGAGGTTAAGGGACAACTCTTTGTCAAATCTGAACACATGTCGAATTCCACCACAAACTCGTTCGAAAAAGCTTCGCTACCACTGTCGCCATGCGTGGCTTTGATCTTGCAAGTCCATTAACCCTGATGCTCCAAGGAGTCTGAGCTGATGTTAACTGTGTAGCTGGTGCCTGCTCCAACAGTGATCGTAGTGGTAAAAGGAGGAACCACGAAATTTGCATTTACCCGGTCTTCACAAAGAATTTCGTAGTTGGCATTTGCACAAGACTGCGGTAAAGCACAGTTGAACGACATGCCGAATTCAGTAAATGTGGCGTCGAGTCCTGCGGTGGACCCAATGTCAATTTTAGCTGCAGAGAAGTCTGGCTTATTCTCTCCAGAGTCAGTAAGTACAGCGGCGCTGCACACTGAACAGGAAGACGGACCAACGTTGATCACGAAATCGGTGGATACTTGCACACTGCCTGCAGATGCAAACTAGTGAGTTCCTTCAATCACGCAATTGTAAGCGCCAACAGTTTAAGTCAGCGGAGGACTCACTTGTACTTGGTACTCATTTGTATAGTCTCCGATTATTGTGAAAGGCAAAGTAGCTTCTGACCTGACACAAGTTGTGCAGACAGCAGAGACACAAGCTGTGCAGTCGGCACACAGTAGTTTGTAATCTGAGGAACGGCATATTTAGTCAGCACTACTCTAACCTTCAAAAACGCACTAGTCTGTGAGCGAGTCAGGAAATTCAGGCCATGTGCTCGATGAAAGAGTTTAGCCAGCTACGACAGTCATATCATCGGGTTCATCACCAGCTGCCAGTGGGGAGTACACGGTGGAGGAACAGGTGGTGCTCGCATCAGCTGGTGCAATCGGACAGTCGTCAAAGAATTCAATTTGAAACTCTTGTGCTCCTAATGGTTCGAGTGATTACGTATGAGTGGCGACAATCTGGCAATCCCAAGTTCCGACGTCAGTGCTGACGCTCGAGCTGAATGAAGCATCGTACTTGGTTGGATCAACACCATTCTAGGTGAAAGTATACGTGAAGAGAACCTCTGTCTTAGTGGCACCGCCCTTGCTACAGTGCAACTCGTAAGTAGAGTCTTCACAAGAACATCCTGCCACGGTTAAGGTGTCTTTAAATTCGTCGAACGCTTGTGTTTCGGTCCAGGTTTCCCCGATTTTAACTGGTGCAGCAACTTAAAGAGTGTGGACAAGATTGTTTGTATCAACGTAGGAGGTTGATGAACAGTCGCATACTGTATCTGTCACTGTGACAAAGGTGTACTATTACTATGGAGATTGTATAGTTCGAGGAATGGAAGTATTGGATGTTTCTTCTCCAGAGACATAGCATTTGAATCTTCCTACATGCGCCGCGTCTGTTGGGCTCGGGCTCGCTTCCAAGTGAACTTTCTCATTCCCGGCACCGCCAACTACCACTGCAGTGATAAAGTCTGAGGTAGCGTAAGTGTTAGCGCAGAATGAACCGCAACTGTTCGAACTACAGCACTTTTTGCAGCTGACAGTGTACTCGTAGGTCAGACCGCAATCTAGACTATTGCACCTTTGTTTTAATAGTTCAGAGATTCCAGATTTAAAACCGGTACTCGTCACCGTTGTCCCACGAATCACTGAAAAGTTGGCGATGTCCTCCTCAAGTCCTGTAAGCTGAGTCCTATCGCAGGAGGGAGCGGGGTTGCACGTGGTCGTTGCGTCGCCCATGAAGTAGATACCACAGGTGTAAAGCGGTTTGTCTCTCGAAGCAAGAATAAATCTGGATGAATTCCAAGTAGATTACTTGCACTTGTCGCCTGAGCAATCGAACTCAAATGTGGTTAATTTTGATTCTTCCCAGAGCGGGAATAGGGACACGGCTAGATCATCTATGAAATTTATTCTACCGTCGCCGTTGTCATCGCCTGCATTTACCAGTTTGTCCTCGAGTTGAGCTGGGGTCATAAAATATTCTGGTGAGGCGGGATCTACGATGTACATAGAATGCCTTTCTTTTCCTCCTGAAATGTACAAGATCGTTTGCACATCGACAGTTACGTCAACTAGATCGATCACCATAAAGGAGGGCAGCTTATTCCCATCGGGGGCGTAGTTTTGTTTTACTTAACTACAAGTTCCCTCGATGGTGGTCGTATCCTCGTCAAATACATCTCCGATCATGTTTACAACTGGAATTCTGGTGAGCGCAAGTTGGACATCTGCCCATGATGAGTCTGCCCACGGGTGCGCCTGAACTCTTGCGTCAAGAGAAATGATCGGTTTTGAGTAGCAGAAAGTACCGCAGAAAGCCACGTGCTTGCCTGGTGCGGCTTTCCAAGCAAGCCCAAAATCTTGCCTCGGTGGGTCGAACTAGTAGACTTCTTTCATTTTTTCGCCATTTCTATCCGGGACTGTTGATTCATTGGCACTAGCGGGGTAGGAGCCTAATGAAATGAGGTCATCAGTAGTGACCTCCAAGTAGGCTTCCGAAGAGTGAACTTACACAGGCAGCAGGGTTACGATCGAAGGGGGAGGATCATTGAACACTCGTCTGTAGTAGTTGTCAGCCAACGTGTCATACCCGATGCAGTATCCTTCGATTTCATCCTAAGCTTAGTTGAAAAATGAGACAGGGCCCCATCCACCATTTAAATTGTTCTTGGCCCAGTTACCACCGCTTTAAGCAATGTTCCCGGTGTGCTTAAATTGTGTGTTGCCTGAGATGCACAGGTTAGCCTGCAACGGCGTAAACAACAAGGCCAGGAGCAGAACAAGTTTTTGAACTACTCGGCCCACGAAGAATCTGCCGAGAATGCCGTGCTTGGAGGCACGCTGCAGCTGGCAGGAACGTAAGGTGTCCCACATTGACACAGGGAGAGCAACTTGGTAAGTAGTTTGCTCCACACCTATCTCGCAATCGGACTACTTGCCGCGCCGGGCAAGTCCATCAAGGCGTGCGCGTCGCCGAGGGCGCGCAGGCTTTTGCTTTCTATTAGCAACTATCATTTTAATTATATAGTAGTTAACCCAGTCAGTAATTATGGAGCGCCCTGACAAATAATATATAACTCAACCATCTCCGATGACCTTTTCACGGCGACCTAAACTGAACCTCACGACTTGACCGGTGCCCGCCTCTCACTTCTCCCTAACCTCGTACTCCTAGTAACACCGATCGCTAAAGAAAACAATGCCTAAGGGAGCTAATAAGACGGTAAGAAGCACATAAAGTAAGAACCACTCCATTAGGAAATAATACAAGGACTTCCAGAGAGGGTATCTACTTGAATTCTCGAAGTCGAGTTTAAAGAGCGGATCTAAAGTATGATTTAAAAGTCAGCATCTCGGTCTACCTGCGGCGGTTTTCCCGTTTCTGGGCACCGGGGACGGATAGCTGGGTTGGCTGACTGCATAATTGATTAACAAAGTCTAGGTTGCGACGAGACGGTTTGTTTTCAGGAATGAGGAGTGATAACGATTAAATGCGTCTGAGCCAACCCCTTAATTAAAATAAACCAACCCAATACATTTTAAAATTTACTTTAATTAGAATATTTTAAGAATACCTTCATCCAACAAGCAAAATGGTATGCTGCGGAACCCGAGGCTCCAAAAACGCGCCTTTTGGAAAGATGTGGAAGAATGAAGCCGACATTTTTGCTTGTTTCCTCTCAGGTAAGTCTCCCTGGCCACCCACGCAAGCAATCTGCGGACTGCGGCTCTGAACAAGAAGTATCAGGGGGTAATTGCCGAATTGGATTGTGACTACGGCAGTAATTGGTTTAATAACTTGATGACATCGACTTAAACTAATCTGGTTTGCTGTGTTAGCCGCCTAGGAAGTCCTCTAGTTCAACGAATAAAACACAGGCGAAGGCATGAGTGTCCTCAGAAGGAAGTCCACAGCACTACTCAATGGCTCCCAGGTCATTACGCCAGAAGATTTGGCCGCTCTGAAATAAAATCAACAAGCGGTAAGTGATGCAGTAATAATTGAGCTAATATCTTGTGTTTCCCAATAGAGCGACACGAAATTGAAAGACTTGCCCACAAACAAAACCAAAATAGGCCAAAGTTCGTTGGCTCCTTAACCGCCGGCGATGAGTAGCTTCCACAAGTACTTGGAACGCATCCACAACATAATGGACGGGGCTAACCCCAAGTTCAAAAATAAAGACGTAAGTACTCCCTCCCGATTGCTTGCAGACATACATCCATGTATCAGAAAACTTCAATGGATGAATTCTTACTGCAATCTGACAAACGCGGATGCCAATGATCCGACTTGGTTGTTTAATTGTAATTCTGAGACGTGGTTTTGTGTGTTCAGGAAAGCATAGCGAAGTTCGGAAAAGAAATCTAAAACAACGCAGACAGGTTTAAGTTGCTGGTCACGCACTTGTACTTCTTCGACTTCTCAGACCGCGGCGTTGTCCAGCAGCTAGTATAAGATCTCTACGAAAAAGACCAAACTGCAGTCGAGAACGCTCTTTCCATTAAATGCTAGAAGACCGTCGAAGACCTGCTCAAAAAGTACAGGAGTCACGAGATGTGCTCCTTAAATGGCACCTATCTCCGCATTTTTGCAGCCAGTGACGTAAGTCTACAGCCCCAATTCTAACTTCCATTTTGTAGGTGCTTATTAAAGGCTGGTTGGACATGAAGCACATAAAGTCGCTGCACGATTTAATTTTAGTGACAGACTTCTCAATTCAGTCGGAAGCTCTCGAAACCATGCAAGAACTCTTTTTAACGAAAAGAAATAACGACGACTTTGAGGTATTTGTCGAAAAAAACGCACACGAAATTCTCGATATATTTTCCCACATCCAAAACCTGAGTCTGCCCGAAGACACTGATTCAGAGGACAGCTTTTCGGAGTCGGAGTAAAACTCACAGTTCGTAAACGACGGCGCCAACTACTTCGCATTGCGAGAGATGATGAAGCTAGAGTACCAAATGCTGCAGTCAATGGCGGCGAGCCGGGAATTGTTTTCGAACTCGAAGGAGTACCTAGTTTAGACGATGCGCAATATGAACACTTAGAGTGAGACGTGCACCTACGAAGCCATCCTGCTTTTCTCGATGTTCGTCCTCATTCCCAACAGAGCCAGCGAAGTGCAGATAATATTAAAGAATAACGCAGATAACCTGATAGAACTCATTAAAGAATACAAGCCGCCTGCTGACGACGAGGACTTCCCTAAAGTCCAGAAAGCCATTGTCTCCAAACTCAAGCATTTAAAGAAACACTGAAGTGTTTAAAATACAATTTTGAACAGGAAATGGTCTATTTATTTGCCAGATAGCTGCCACGGGGTTTTGGGGTTTTGGGGTTTTGGGGTTTTGGGGTTTTGGGGTTTTGGGGTTTTGGGG
>Ga0075467_10004613_pt1 | contig 10139 bp, 9 predicted proteins | sample DEB08_DNA_9_FD_75067 | JGI IMG/M metagenome (GOLD analysis project Ga0075467, IMG submission 75067) | Aqueous microbial communities from the Delaware River and Bay under freshwater to marine salinity gradient to study organic matter... | ecosystem: Environmental > Aquatic > Marine > Coastal ... | reverse complement strand
GTTTCTTGAGATCGAGCTTGATGCACTTGAGGCTGAAACGCATCACCATAACTTTAGGAGGTACATTATGGCAGTAAAACTGACTAGGGGTAGTGAGAGGAGTATCACGCCCAAACTTAAATCATGGGAAGAAAAAGAAAAAGCTAGAGAAGAAATGGAAGTATTGCTTGAGCAGTACCTAGCTAACAACGGGATCATACGCGAGTACCCCCAAGGCGCGACAGCCCTCAAGCACGGCAGGACTAAGAAGCAGCAGGACGAGTTAGTTAATAAGGGTAAGTCTGGCGCATCCGCTATGCGTAAGAGGGTACTAACGTATGCTCGATAAGATGATGGAAGCTATTGAGAGGGTCGCAGCATATGTGTTTTGGCCCATGTTTACGCTGTTCTTTTTACTTGCAGCCATAGCTGCATACACATTTGTTGAATCTATTTAGGGGCCTACAATGGTTGTAAATAAAAACAGAGATGGGCTTTTTGTTGCCACTGCTAAGAACACAGAAGGTCGATTATGTGCAGGGTTTTCAAGGGACAGGCTACAGGCAATGCTTTTTTGTTTCGAGATACTAACGGAGCAATTAAATGGCCGACGAAAAACAACTTGAAGCAATGGCTATGCTCGAAGAGTGTGTGATTGTGTTTTCTGATAACACGGTATATCACGTTAAGGACAACCAAGTCACACAAATGGAGTGGGTTGGACCTGAGTGTCAAGACTGATTTTAAATTTTACGGCATCTGGAGGTGTGTGAATGAGCGACGAAACTAAAATGGCTGAAAAGCTAACACGTGTCTACTTAAAAATCCGAGATAAAAAAGCACTGCTTGCATCGGAGTTTAAGGAGCGAGAAGAGGACCTGACCCAACAACTGGATAAGGTCAAAGCTGCACTACTAGACTACTGCAAGGAGCAGGGGCTTGAGAGTGTTAAAACTTCTGAGGGGGTATTCTACCGTTCGGTTAGGACCCGCTACTGGACCAGTGACTGGGAGTCCATGCATAGATTTGTTATGGAGCATGATGTACCCGAGTTTCTGGAAAAGCGGTTGAACCAAACCAACGTAAAAACTTTCCTCGAAGAAAACCCCGATGTTGTACCTAAAGGACTCAATGTCGATTCTGAATACATAATATCTGTGAGGAAGAAGTAATGACTGGACCATTTGTACCAATTGAAGGTGTATCTAAGCACTTTTCTGTATCTGTCTCAACAATACGGGCTTGGGTCCGCAAAGGGATAATACCTAAAGCTACTTACATTAAGGTGGGTAACACGTATCGGTTCTCGATTGATGACGTTGCTACCGCGCTCACTAGAGCAGTGGGGAGAGAAGACCACCTAGTCGCAGCCAAGAAAGAACTAGAGCGTCAAGCTGCTGACGCAACCACCACCGTTTCCGGTGTAGATGCAAGTACAAACCTAGACGAAGACTTATAAGGAGAAAAGAATGTCAGACATTACTTTGTTTGAGAACAACGCCCTCGCAAGCAGCGAACTATTTAAAAGCCTACAAGATACAAACAACAACTTGTTGGGTGGCTCTGGTGGAGGCGAGAAACGCCACCGTATTAGTCTTTCAGGGCAGAAATTTAGGGAGTACGTTAACGGGGACCAAGTTTCAGTAAGCAAGGAAGACAACATGAACATGATTGTTGTCGATGCTGCACCCATAGCGCGCACTTACTACGAGGGGGTGTATAGCCCTTCTAACCCTACACCGCCTAAGTGTTGGTCTGCCGATACAAGAGAACCTGCCAAAGAAGTTGCCCCAGAAACACGTCAAGCCACACGATGCATGGATTGCCCACAGAACATTAAGGGTTCAGGACAAGGTGAGTCGCGCGCGTGCAGGTTTTCACAAAGACTTGCTGTTGTTTTAGAGGGACAACTAGATAAAGTGTATCAATTACAGATACCCGCTACGTCTATATTTGGGGATACCCGAGATGGTAACATGCCAATGCAAGCCTATGCACGGTTCCTATCTGCACACAACACTCCCGCCATATCTATTATCACCAACATGAAGTTTGATAGTATGGCTAGCACTCCAAAGCTATTTTTCAAGGCAGTTCGCCCACTTGAGGAGAAAGAGTTAGAACAAGTGGTTGCTTTGAAAGACCATCCAGATACGGCCAGAGCACTTAGGATGACAGTATCCCAGACGGATGGGGTAAGCAAAGAAGCACCCGCTGCCCCTAAAAAGGAAGCAACTCCCCCACCTTTATTTGCGGACAAGGCGGCGAATGAAGCTATTGAGGAGCCTACCAAGGTAGTGAAAAAAACCGCGCCACCCCCCAAGGAGGATAGTGATTTAGGTTCGATTATTGATAACTGGGATGATGAATAACAGTCTATTTACGGCAATCGAACCACGGTACGGTGGGGGTGCTAGCCCCTGTCGTGTCGGTTTAAGCAACGGGTGGACCAATGGAAACGAAGACATTTTTATCGAAGGCACTGAGTAGTGGGGGCTACTACTGTGTATTTGCAGCACGTTCAAGCGACGAACGCAAAGCACAGAAGTTTTATGGATCAATAGATGCTGTTGTTGATGCCGCTAACAATTATGACCAAGAAGGGTACGATGTTTATTATGGGCTGGCTACGTTTAGTGAGGCAGGTTCCCGTAAAGTTAATAACGTAAAAAGACTAAACTCTTTCTTTCTTGATCTGGATTGTGGCCCTAGCAAAGAGTTCTTAGATCAAGAACAAGCTATACAGGAACTACGGCGATTCTGTAAGCACAACAAACTACCGAAACCAACTATGGTCAATTCAGGGCGTGGCATACACGTGTACTGGTTTCTGGAAGAATCAGTGAGCTTGGATGATTGGTTGCCTGTCGCAGAACGCCTAAAGAGGTTGTGTGCACAGCAAGATTTCTACGCCGATCCCGCAGTCACATCAGATGCTGCACGTGTGTTAAGAGTTCCTCACACACACAACTATAAGACTAACCCTCCGTCTGGGGTGGGGTTTTTTGGCCTCACTGCCAAATTTGAGACTGTTAATTTTGATGCGTTTTCGGAGCTGCTAGGGTCCGATCCGATACCAGTTCCTACATCAAACACCCCTATGGAACTAAGCTCGACTATGCAGAACCTAATGGGGAATCAGGAAGCCCTATTTAAGGACATACTAGTTAAGACTAAAAGGGGTAATGGGTGTGCGCAACTAGAGTATATAATCCGTAATCAAGATACTATGAGTGAGCCTTTGTGGCGTGCAGGGCTATCTATTGCTAAATTTTGTAGCGATGGGGGGAAAGCCACACACTTGATCTCTAAAGGGCATCCTGAATACACTGCAGGGGATACGCAACGTAAGGTGGAGCAGATAAAAGGCCCCTACACGTGCGCACGGTTTAATGAGTTTAACCCTGATGTGTGTGGCGATTGCCCTCGATGGGGGGATATAAAATCACCCATATCACTGGGTAAGAAGTTGATAGAGGCCGAAGTTGACCCCGAAGGGAACTATGTAGCGGAAAGCCTAGAGGAGGATGAACCTACGCAGGTTATACCTAAATACCCGCCTCCGTACGTTAGAGGTAATGATGGCGGTATTTATATACGCACCGCTAACGAAGATGGCGAGGTAGAAGAGAAGCGTATATACCATAACGACTTATACGTTGTTAAACGAGTGAGGGACCCTGAACTGGGGGAGTCGTTGGTGATGCGCCTACACCTACCGCGTGATGGGATGCAAGAATTTACACTGCCAATGAGTTCAGTTACGTCAAGCGAGGAGTTCAGGAAGAAACTATCTTCTCAAGGCGTTGCAGTAAAAAGGATGGATGATCTTATGTCATATACACTAAGTTGGGTAGATGAGCTACAAGCCAACAGCACCGCTGACGATGCACATGTCCAGTTCGGATGGACCGACGATAAAATGGATGCCTTTATTGTAGGCAACCAAAAGATTAGACCTGACTGCATTGAATTTAACCCTCCTGCTAACCAAACTGTGGGGTATTTCCCTCATTTTGAACCCAAGGGTAGCTATGAAGTGTGGCGTGATAACTTAAAACTGTGGGACGACGATAAGTTTTTATTGCAGCAGTTCGCAATTGGCATGGGTTTCGGTAGCCCCCTAATGGAATTATTAAACGAGAGCTGTGGCGCAGTAGCGTTCATTAATAACGAATCTGGCACAGGTAAAACCATGATGATGTACGCTACTGCGGGTATCTGGGGCAACCCAAAGAAACTTGTTTTAGATAAAGCCGATAGCGTTGCATTTAAAATGAACCGAGCAGAAGTTATGCACAGCTTACCCACAGGTATTGATGAGGTTACAAACTTAACACCTCGCCAAATGTCTGACCTTATCTATCAGGGCACGTCAGGCAAGCAGCGGGGGCGTATGACATCCAGTGCGAATGTGGAACGGCACCAAGGCAGAGAGTGGGGTTTATTGATGCAGTACACTGCTAACGCGTCTGTTATTGAGACAGTTAGTCGAGGCAAGGCAATGCCGAAAGCAGAGGCGCAGCGTATACTTGAATGCAAAGTCGCGCGCATATTTGACGAAGTAAAGGATAAAGAGATACAAGATACGTTTAAGAGTAACGTGTTTGGGAACTACGGACATGCAGGTCCCCCCTATATACAGTGGGTTATGGGTAATTTAGAAGAGGCAAAAGCCATAGTAAAAAAGGTACAGAGACGGGTCGATGAGAGAGCACAACTAACATCTGAGAACCGTTACTGGTCTGACACAATTACTGCAACAATATCAGGGCTGCTGATCTCCAAGAAGGTTGGGCTTCACGATTTCGACGTTCAGAAAGTGTTTAAGTGGGCAACTACTGACCTAGTTGCCCAAAACAAGAAAGGGCTGACTGAGATGCAGGGTTCAGCGACTGACATAATGGGGGATTTCTTTGCTGAGAACATCAGCTACATACTTCAGATTAAAAGCACCCTAGATAATCGCGGGACACAGGGCAACGGACTTGACGATCACGTGATACCGGAGCAGGTTGCACGGGGTCGATTAGTTGCACGGTATGAAACAGACACAAAGCTGTTTTACGTAAAGCCGAAACCCCTCAAGGAATGGTGTGGTGATTTGCAGGTTAGCTACGGGTCTTTGGTCGCTGATATCCTAACTAATTGTGGGGGTAAGCGTACGAAGAAGCAGCTTACCAAAGGCACTAATTTACAGCTACCTTCCGCCGATGTGATAGTTATGAAGTTTGATGTGGACCCTGAAAATGAAGGTATTGAAGACTTATGACATAGCACCAGATGGTGTGTTGATAGAGATAAACTGGGGGCATATGGATATCGGTGCTTCTATATTTGTACCCTGCATAAATACTGATGGGGCAATAAAGCAGGTAAACAAGATATTCTGTGATAGACACTGGGAGCTGGAACACCGCCTACGTATAGAAGGGGGTAATTTAGGGGTACGTTTCTGGCGTACAGTGTGATAAAGTTCGATGGACAGCATGGTCCACCCTCCAAGACTGTCTGTCGTTCTCCATGACCCTCTCCGGTGCGCCGTAACACTGGAGAGGGTCATTCTACTTCTAATCCTTCTTATTCCACAGTTCAAACAAGACTTTAATTTTTTCTTTTATTTGCTCAATATCTGCATGCATTTTTGCAAGCACAACGACTAGTGTAACGAAAGCTACTGCAATGGGCCAAACTACTCCTATAGCGTCCATGAATTCCATGACCAATCACTTTTTAAATATTAACAAGATAGCAGTTATCATAACTACTTCATCATGTTAGGGGGTGTGAATCCGTTACGTACTCCGTAAACATGATCCTGCGCAAGCCTTCGCATGGCGGGTGACAGCACTACGCCATTATGCATAGTCTCAGAAGTCTTTATGTGTTGTTTTAATGATTTTATGATTGACTCTTTGCTTAGAGAAAAACTAGGATGTTTAGAGTTAAACTTCCCGATCTCGATGTCTATCCGTGCAATCTCATCCCAATCGCCCATTCGCATTGCAATGTACATCTTCTTTGTCAATTTGGACCGCTTATCTGATACGGCACTATCTATACGCTTAACTCGTTGGTTCTCTTCTTGGATGCGTATGTATTCTGCGGGGGCAAACCCAAAGAATTGTGCAAACAGCTCACCACCCGTCATATCGTCGTAAATAGGATCAACACGGCGTGAGTATATACCTTCGTCACGTTGGTACCGATTGAGTGCTTTATACCCATTGGATATCGCTGTGGGTAGGACACTCTCTATACCACGTTCGTATTCGCCGTTTCCAATGTCAGTAATCCCACGGTTTAGTCTCTTGTATATACTAAACGCAGGGCCACCAAGATAAAACCCGAGAAACTCTTCGGGTGACGGTTCAGTATTGTAGCGGTTTTCTTGGATTAGCAACCCAGTTAAGCGTATACGTGATGACACGTCAGCACCTACGCCTGCTTGGTCAAGAACTTGGTTAAACGGACCTTTGTACCAACCCTCACCAATATAATTACGTACGATAGTATCAAAATCGTCTTCCTCATCGTCTAAGAATAAGTTAGATAACACCTGCATAGCGCCATATAACGGTATTCCGTGCACCCCTGAGAAAAACAAAGCTGAACCATGTATGCCGATCATCTGCCGCATTGCAACGCTACCTAGAGATTCAGCAACGGCAGCAGATAGCCCCTCTGCCTTTTTAGCCTCGACAAAAGTGTTTTTTAACTCCCCCATAGTTTTGAACATGTTGTAGTACATACGCAGCCCGTAGGTCTTGTACATCAATGCTACGCGGCCCAAACCTTCCTGTGCAATGCGCGGTGCGGTTTCTAGCGTGGAACCACCGTTGTACTCTTGTGTATCGTACAGCGCGTCTACCGCTGCTCTATCTTGGCGTTCTCTTAGGGGCATTTTTGGGTTTTCTGCAGTGACACGCTCCAAGGCAAGGTTGTACGCAGCAACTGCTGTAACTTGACGGTTGTACCGTTCAGACTGGTTAAACACTAGAGCGGAGGCCCCTGTGCCAAAATCAATACCGTTGGCTATAGATTGCCCTAAACCCCCGCGTTTCGCGGCTCTACCACCCTCTTGTAGGCCTAACTGATCAAATATAAAGGATCGGTTGAGGTGTCCCCGTCCATACATTAACTGCACTAGGGGTGCAATACGCTCTAACTCTTTCACACGGGCATCGGGTACGCCTAGACCTTTTTTAACTACAAAATCACCGTTGTCAGTAATGTCATAGTAAGAGTCAAGCCCGTGTGCTATTGATATTTTCTTTGTCGCTGCACCCAATTTACCACGTATGCCAGTCGCTTCTTTGATTGTTTCAGCGTTCATTCTAGCACCTGTCACAATATCCGAGGCACTCATAATCTCATCATAGGTCTTCTGGTACCCGTATCTTGCGCCGAGCATGGGGAAAACAAACATTGGCATCTGGAATAGCTGCACTGCGGCAGAGGCTATGTTGCCACCAAGTGTCCACACAAACGCAGTCTGGTTAGCAAAACGTACATATTCTTCAACACCTTTATTTCTTGCCCCATACTTAGCAAACTCAATCCGTGTTTGAAGTTGTTCCCCAATCTGATTAAATTTGTAGTCCGCACCCTGTGGTGGCTTTGCCCTGACTTCAGCAAGCTCGGCTTCAAGTTGCTGGAACTGCGCAGTGTACTTCAGCTTCACAACCTGCCTTGCAAGGTCGAAACCTTTAGTCTTCATTGCATAAACTGAGTCTGTCATATATCCCGGCGTACCCTTACGTCTTTGCAGGGACTTAGCGAACGATGACTCCGGGAGTGCATCTATAAACAAATTCATGATATCAGCTTTACTTTCGGCATAAGACTGCTTTTCCGCTCCGGTTAGCGTTTTACCATTCGCATCAAGGACTTTAATGACCTTGCCGACAAAAGAAGTGGAGGGGGCATTATTAAAATCGTAATCAGTAAAATCACCATCACCTGTCTTAACAGAGCTTTTTATAACTTCAGGGTCAGCGCGTAACTCTTCTGCTAAACGATCCCGCTGCGCCTTGCTATCCATCATCTGGAACACATAAGTATCGCGCCCGTCTTTGGCGTTTTTGAAGCTATACTCGATCTTGTATCGACCCTCACGTAGCAATGGGAAATATACATCTAGCGCTTTGTTCTCAAACAATTTAGCAAATACTTCGGATTTAAGCTCAGTGGCCGCAGCAGGATTGTCTTTAAGTAGCCTATCAATACGCCCATCAATAACTGCTTTCAACTCCTTAAACTGGGCGCGGTACATGTCACGCATCGTGCGGTAGGCCTTCTGCCCATCAGCCCCCAACGCTTTCCAGTCTTTGCGCTGTGCTTTCCAAACGGCCCCTAAGTCATTACCACTCTCATCAGTCTTACCTTCGTAATCACTAAAAGGTTTGGTAGGGTCTACCTGATAGATAGTAGCACCGTACTCCTCACTATATATTAAATCGTCCAGATGCTTCTGACCTTCTTGGCCTACTACTGCATGCCATTTATCTATGATCTTAATTTGTTCCCGTACTTTGTTATATGCATCCCCCATTTCCCCTCGCATAAAGTCAGCGGACTCATAAAACTTAGTCGCTACATCCCCAAGTTTGCTACTTACACTATAGGCAGTGTCAGCTAACGCTTGCGCATCAAGCAGTTTAGGTATTAGCCAAGACTTTGCTTCCCCCGCGCTGCTCATCAAATTGCTTGCCATATCCCCAAACTTTTCCCTCCCTTGTGCAGTTAGGGGCGGTTGGCTTACAGCTTTCTGAACGGCCCCTACGCGATCCATTACTCCTTTAACACCTTTTGTGGTGGCGTCCATAGCTAGTTCGTTTGCGTTACGGTATTTAGGGGCAGGAGCAAGAATACTGTCTATCAGATCATCAGCTATTGTTTGGGCTGATTCGAGCTTCTTAGGTTTCATGCCGACAAGCCTGCGTAAGAAGTTAACTATAATATTGTTGAGCCGCTGTAGTGCATTGCTCTCACCTTTAGGGTTAATCTGCGCTAGTTTTGCACGGAATTCGGGGTTTGATTGAGCTTCAGCAGCAAACTCTTTCAGGTCTTTGGCACCATATGCGGTATCAAGATAGTCTTTAACGTCTTCAAACAACTTGTTGAGCTGTTTGGTCGTACTATTATTTGGGTTATCAAGCGTAGCAGCAGTTGCTGCATGGCTCATTTCATGGAGTAGTACATGAGGGTTCATGCCGATTTCAGAGTTTAGCCTGATTGTGTTGGTCTTAGGATCAAACGACCCTGCATCCTGCAAATCTTTAACAACTTCTACTTTTGTATCCCCCGCTACGCTAGCAAGTTTACGGGCTAGATCAGACACTCGCGTACTTGGAGATGTTCCAGCTAGAAGTAGCAACGCCTGCTTTAAGTTGTTATCACCCAATAACCCACGCACACCGGGGTGTAACGGTGAGTCAAGCTCTGTAACCGATTCGGGTGTTAGAGGTAGCAGCTCAGAAATTTCTTTCTTATCATCCAGAAACTCTTGACGGGTTTCTGCTTCCATTTGGTCATCAATTGCCTTCGCTTTTGCTGCTGCAAGGTCTTGGCGTTTCTCATACTTTTCTAGGTAGGACGGGTTCTCGCTTCCAGAAGGAGTTTCATGTTGCATACTGAACAACACAGCCCTTTCGGTATTTAGAGTCTCCTCAATCCACTTATTAACATCTGCTGATAAGTTATCTTTAGCCCAGTCAAGCACTCTCTGTGCAGGCACTCTACCCGTGCCTTGATAGAAATCGATCTCACTTTGAGCCATGCCTGCAACTGTACGGAACTGCGTACTTTGATTTGCCACATCATAGATGGCTAACATCAGGCCGTCCGATATGCGCGGGACCTTGCTTAGATAAGTTTTTACCGCCTTGACTACTTTATCTCTAGCTTTTGCAGGGCCATCTAGCACTGTAAGTGCCGTATATAAGTCCTGTACGGTAATTGGTTCTTTCTCCCCTACAGTCTTGGGGAACGTCAGCCGATTTCCAACCTCCTGCACCCCTACAGATTCCTTCTTAAACCGCGCGGTAACCTTATCTTCGGCTACCTTCCTTTCGGAACTGGTATCAGAGTCTTTACTTTTAGGCTTGGCTTTAGGCTTGGCTTTAGGCTTGGCTTTAGGCTTGGCTTTAGGCTTGGCT
>Ga0075467_10004610_pt1 | contig 10143 bp, 7 predicted proteins | sample DEB08_DNA_9_FD_75067 | JGI IMG/M metagenome (GOLD analysis project Ga0075467, IMG submission 75067) | Aqueous microbial communities from the Delaware River and Bay under freshwater to marine salinity gradient to study organic matter... | ecosystem: Environmental > Aquatic > Marine > Coastal ... | reverse complement strand
TTACTCAACTATTTTAGCGACGACGCCCGCACCAACAGTACGACCACCTTCACGAATGGCAAAACGTAAACCGTCTTCCATTGCAATCGGGTGAATCAAGGTCACTACCATCTGAACGTTGTCGCCCGGCATAACCATTTCAACACCTTCAGGTAATTCACACGCTCCAGTCACGTCCGTTGTACGGAAGTAGAACTGAGGACGGTAACCTTTAAAGAATGGGGTATGACGGCCACCCTCATCTTTTGACAACACGTAAATTTCACCTTCAAATTTAGTGTGCGGCTTTACCGAACCAGGCTTACACAATATTTGCCCACGCTCAATTTCTTCACGCTTAGTACCACGCAATAGAACACCAACGTTCTCGCCAGCACGACCTTCGTCAAGCAACTTGCGGAACATCTCAACACCAGTACAGGTCGTCTTGGTGGTATCTTTGATACCCACAATCTCGATTTCTTCACCAACCTTAACAATACCGCGCTCAACACGACCCGTCACAACGGTACCGCGACCAGAAATTGAGAACACATCTTCAATTGGCATCAAGAACGGCTGATCAATCGCACGCTCTGGCTCAGGAATATAGCTATCTAACGTCTCTACTAAGGTTTTAACCGCTGTGGTACCCAAACCATTTTCATCTTCACCGTTCAACGCCATTAAGGCAGAACCAGAAATAATAGGGGTGTCGTCACCTGGGAATTCGTACAGATCAAGCAGCTCGCGCAACTCCATCTCAACTAGCTCAAGCATTTCAGAATATTCTTCCGAACCAAAACCACCACAATCGTCTGCTAACAGGTCAGCCTTGTTTAGGAATACAACGATAAAGGGAACACCAACCTGACGCGACAACAAAATGTGCTCACGCGTTTGCGGCATTGGGCCATCGGTTGCACCACAGACTAAAATAGCGCCATCCATTTGAGCCGCACCGGTAATCATATTTTTCACATAATCGGCGTGACCAGGACAGTCAACGTGGGCGTAGTGACGAGCAGGGGAATCGTATTCTACGTGCGAAGTCGCAATCGTAATACCGCGCTCACGTTCTTCTGGTGCATTATCGATACCGTCGAATGCTACTGCTTCGCCGCCCCAAACTTCTGCACAGACGCGCGTTAACGCCGCTGTTAATGTCGTTTTACCATGATCAACGTGACCAATCGTGCCCACATTGACGTGGGGCTTGTTACGTTCAAACTTTTCTTTTGCCATTGCGAGCGTCTCCCGTTAATAGTGCGCACTTGATCACATTACAGCCAATACAAAACTTATTGACCGGTCAAACAAATAACAGCTTTGATATAAAATATCACTCAACTGCCCTAATAAAATTAAGAGGCCAACATTAGCAACCCCCAAAAAACCTTTCACCAAAATCCATAAAAAAGCGCAGAATGGGGAGTGGAGCTCATGAGCAGATTCGAACTGCCGACCTCACCCTTACCAAGGGTGTGCTCTACCAACTGAGCTACATGAGCAATGCAAGCCTCAATTAACCCCATCACAACAGCAAGGAGTGAGCAGCCATAAAAAACATTCAACCCTACAGAACACCTTCCCTAAGAACCAAAACAAACTGGAGCGGGCAGCGGGAATCGAACCCGCATCATCAGCTTGGAAGGCTGAGGTTCTACCATTAAACTATGCCCGCAAACTATGCCCGCGGAAAAAATACCCGCAAAAACGAGAGCAACTGTGCCCACGGACCTTTTACTCTGGACTAAGTCACCAACCAAGAAATGCGCTACATTCTTAAAAATTGGTGCAGGGGGGTGGATTCGAACCACCGAAGCTTTCGCGTCAGATTTACAGTCTGATCCATTTGGCCACTCTGGAACCCCTGCTCTAAACTTAACCTACCGAGCCTCTCGACTTAACCTGCCCCAAGGACAAGCTCCTATTTTTTTTGCAGCCAAAACATAAAATGCTCAGACTTGGCCGCCACCCAAAGCAGCGGGCGAGGCATGACACAAAAAATAGCGGCATAGCTGCCCGAAGGCGGCGTATCTTCCGCTCATTAAGGACAACTGTCAACTGTATTGTCCAAAACATCGATTTCACTACCCACCAATAAAGGGCGTGCAACGATATCGCACCTTGGACATTCAATTCACCCACCCAGAAGAGGCAGGAAAACTCAAAGACTGAATCTTGACCGCGCGACCAATATCACGACACTCAAGCAAACGGCCTTCTAAAAATGGAGCTGGCGATAGGAGTCGAACCTACGACCTGCTGATTACAAGTCAGCTGCTCTACCAACTGAGCTACGCCAGCTTTTTTACGAAGCTGTACACTCCGAAGTAAATATCGGCCGTATTCACACCAACCAAATTTACCCCTCCAACCTGAAGAAAACTTTCTTCCCCAAAACCGGAGGCGCGATTCTAGAGAAACTTTCAGTAAGACGCAACATCTGAACACAAATTTTGTCGTTTCTGCATGTATTCTTCCGACGAAAGTAGCTCTGCCCAACGTTCATCGCTCAATTTAGCCGCTTCTCCTTGAGGTAAAAACGCCCAAATCTCTTTTTGCTCTCTTGGCACACTGACGATTTCGGGCTTATAACCTTGGCGACCAATGCTCGTTAACATGACTTCAGCACGCTCTTTACTGGAAAACATGCCCAAGGAAATTCCGTTGGCAAGATTACCAGATGGGATAACGTAACTATCTATACCCCGATTTTGCAATTCGCTCAATCGGCGCAAGGCATCTTTTCGAGACTTTTCTGGAGGTAAATGCAACCAATACCCAGGCGGGCTATCCACAACAAGATTCTTAACTTGCGCCGACAAACCTAAGGACTGCAAACGCTCAACAAAATACTCTGCCTTTAACAAACGCTTAAAAGAGCCCACCAAGGTACATAGCGGCTCTGTGATCAACAAGCCTTGCTGAACCGCGGAAGGCGTCGACAAGGGTTTCGGAGGGACAACCCTAATACTCTCAACCTTCTCTGTCGCAGCCACCTCAGACAGCAATACAATCGCCTTTACTGAGCCCGCCAAGGGAGAGACTTCACTCAACCCAGAAGAATCTGAGGAACGCTTATCGGAAAACAACTGAAAATACACAAAAACGGCTATATTTAGCAACACCAAGCTCACCACAATCCAACGCATAGCTAACTCTCTTTGAATTATTTTTTTAAATTACTGAAAAATCGGACTTGAGCAAAGCATCAACATTCATGACAAATAAAAGACAGACCCTCAAACACCAAGTCTGGCCTCAACAAAACCTCACCCACGTCACTTGATCTATTTCGATCTGACAGATACTTATTGAACAAATCTGCCACCCCACTCGAACCTCCGCCCGCCATAACCACAACCGGCTTTTTAGCCCCCGCCGCTAGCAACTCATCTAATGAGACGACCACCAAGGCCATCAACATTACTTGTAAGCCAGAAGAAACAGCCTGCAAGGTATTCTGACCCAAACAAGGAGGGTCATCATAGTTGATTGAAGGTAGCTTTACCCTATCTGTATCACGAAACAATGCGTCACGCATCAATTCCACCCCCGGGACAATATAACCACCCAAATGCAAGCCGCTACCCAGCACTAAATCTACCGTGCATGCACTACCCGAATCGACAACCAAACAATCATGACCCGCATGATTAAAAGCAGCAACCATAGCTGACCAACGATCAGGACCCATTTGAGAAATATCATGATAACCATTCACGACACCGGCACACTCGACATGGACCTCAGCAAAACTCGGCTCTATCCCCCAACGCTTACCACACCAAGCACTGAACCTCGATCTCTCGCCCCGAATCACAGTAACAACATTGACGTACCGAGGCGAAATCTTAGCAGTCGCAAACACATCATCGTAATTTATTTTTGCATTTCCCACCCCAGCATACTCAAGAGAGCCGGCAACTAAAACCTTATCATCATCACGTAAGCGCCACTTAACATTAGAATTACCAACATCAACCTCAAGAATCATTCCCCTGTCTCCAAACGTAATGATAATTCGCCACCATAAAACGACTGCTGAACGCCATCAACCTCAAGCAATAGAGCGCCATTATCAGCCACTCCGCAAGCCACTCCTATCGTCTCTTGACTGCCGGATACAACCCTAACTCGCTGACCTAAAAACGCATCTAAAGCCTGCCACTCAGCTTTATAACCAGCAAAACCGTCATTTGCATAGGATGACAACAACGAGACTATTTGACCGGTAACATCAGTAGCCAATTGAATACGAGACACTCCCGCAACCAGAGACTCCAAAGCAATCCATGGCTGATCTATTTCCTGCTTTTCGGGCATCCCTACATTAAGACCTATGCCGACTACAACCTGACAACGGCCCGCAGGATCACCTGTCATTTCAAGTAAGATACCACCCAGTTTTTTTCCATCCAACAAAATATCATTCGGCCACTTCAAGGTGACAGACCCTACCGCCAAACCCTCAACTACTCTGGCAACGGCGACACCCACTGCCAAACTTAGCCCTTCCAGAGCTGCCGCCCCCCCCTCGAACTGCCAAGCAAAAGAGCAATATATATTACAGGCCAAAGGACTAACCCACTCACGACCGCGACGGCCACGACCCTTACGCTGATATTCAGCAAAGCAAACATAAGCCTTACTAGCACCAAGCGTTAAGCTTTTCTCTAAAGCGTGATCATTAGTCGAATCAACAGCAAAAAGAACATCTAATGCCTCAACATTTCTAGCCACTCCACTAGACAAGGCCGAATAAACTAATTTTTGATCCAGTAAGTCAATTTTTCGAGAAAGCCGATAGCCCTTTCCCCTCAAAGAAATAACCTCCAGACCAAAATCGTCCAACTTTTGAAGCTGTTTCCATACCGCCGCTCGCGACATATTCAGATGATCACCAATCTCTTCTCCCGAGTGGCAACCCCCATCTGCAAGTATTCTTATTAAAGATTGCTGTGTGGCAGAAATAATTTCCACGCCTATAAATCCACTTGCTGGTGAATATATTCTCGGCGATAACGAGCCCCCAGACTGGTTAATACTTCATAACCAATCGTACTACCATAGCGAGCTAAATCATCGACCCCCTGAGACCCATTTAATACTTCTATGCAATCAAGCGCACCAACAACATCAGTCACATCAAATATAATCGAATCCATAGAAACCCTTCCAACAATAGGCACCTTAAGGCCTGAGCACCAACCATACCCACGACCACTTATCAAGCGTAACAATCCATCCGCATAACCTCCAAACACTGTAGCCAAACGCATTTCTCTAGGCGCAACAAAAGTAGCCCCATAACCGACCGGCTCACCCCTAACAATTGTGCGTATCTGCATCACTGGTAAACTGAGACTAATCACCGACTGCATTGGGTTAGATTCATGAGGCGTTGGGTTAATTCCATATAGAGCAGCGCCGGGACGACACACATCAAAATGAAAGGACTCGCCGAGAAAAACACCCGATGAATTGCTTAGACTAAGCTCAATACTCGGATAGAGTGTTTTTACTTGTTGAGCCGTGGATTCAAAACGCTTAAGTTGGATTTCGTTTAAGGAATGAGCGCACTCGTCGGCACAAGCTAAATGGCTCATCAACATTTCAGGCTGCAACTGCTCCGCTACCTCTTGCGACGAAAGCACTCCAGTAAACTGCTCTGGCAAAATACCCAAACGATGCATCCCCGTATCCACTTTCAACACGCAGGGTAATTTAGCGCCTTTGGCACGACAGTAAGCTAGCCACAACTCAATATGGGCAGAGTCAAACAAAACCGGCGTCAATTGATGCAAGCACCATTTATCACATAAACCATGCGCAAGGCCGCCGAAGACAACAACAGAGGCCCCCTCTCCGATAGCCAAGCGCAACTCAACACCTTCATCCAAGGTTGCCACGAAAAATCGTCTGCACCCCGCTAGCTGCAGAGCCTTCGCAACAGGGGCAACACCCAGCCCATAGGCATTCGCCTTAACAACGGCGCCACACTCCACACCCGAGCCATTCTGCTCAACATAAGCACATAATAGAGCCCAGTTATCCACAATTGCAGTTAAGTCAATTTTAAGTAAGCCTGTCGATGCCATGCAGCAGTTTCTCTAAATGCGTAAAAACAAAATCAACTCAAAGCGACTATACTAAATCAAATAAGAGAAACTAGGAACACAGCATACTATGAAATATTCTGCGATATACCTGACTTTATTGATAACTCTACTGACCATCACCACAAGCACATCTGCAAAATCATATAAGATTGCCATTGTCAGCAGCTACCATCCTGAATTTATTTGGACCTCAGAAACAAATGAAGGCGTATTAAAAGCTTTGAGAGAAGATGGGCTCATAACGAGCGATGCAGACGAAATAGAGTTCACAAAAAATGATTACTTACAAACGGATAAGCTAACACTGCGCAAATGGTGGATGGACAGTAAGCGCAAAAGCTCTTTGCCTGAAATCCAGAAAGAAGTCACTCGTATATTAAGCGATCTTGCCGATTTCAAACCCGATATTATTTTAACCGGCGATGATAATGCGACCAACTACCTAGGCAACTATTACATAGACTCATCTACGCCTTTGGTTTTTTGGGGAGTAAATGGCAGCCCGATGAAATATGGCCTACTTGACTCTCTTACCTTACCTGGCAGAAATATTACAGGGGTATATCAGGCAGACTATTTAAAAGAAAGCGCCTTCTTTTTAAAGAGCCTTTTACCAGATATAAAAACAGTTACGATATTATCAGATGACTCCGTATCTAGCCGCGCCAAAGTTAAAAAACTTCAACGGCTCCAAGAAAACAATCAATTACCCATAAAAATTATTGATAGCATTGTCACAAATAAACTTGAAACCTGGAAAAAAGAGGCCTTAGCAGCAAGCCAGATGACGGATGCTTTTTTTATCCTAAATCATAACACGCTAAAAGATAGCGAAGGAAAACCTGTAGACAACATGAAAATAGGAGCTTGGTATTTACGAAACATTAAAAAGCCGGAAATAAGTTATGAACAACACTTTATTGTTGAAGGTATGTTTGCAGCCGTAAGCGACTCAGGTGTAAAGCAGGGTTACGGCGCAACAAAGATAGCATCGCGCATATTGAAGGGCGAAAACCCTGGATCAATACCCGTAACTGCCCCCAAACGCGGCGACTATGTTGTCAATAGAGAGAGAGCCAACATGCTCGGTGTCTATGAAAGTATAAAAACCAACACTTTGATAGAGGCATGGGTTGAAGAAGCTTTAGCCTTAAAAAAATATAAGAATTAATTTAAATGATTTCATTTTTTGGTGCAAGTCACTCAATACTAAAGCAGTTAATTATAATTATTGCAGGAGCATGTATAGTCTCGGCGTTAATTTCAACTATAGGGCATTATTTTTTCACGGAAAAAATGATAGAAAACTCCATAAAAAAACAAATGGAATCCACCTTAACACTGACGACCGAGTACTTAGAAAACAAATACTCCGAGGAACTCAGTTATGATTTAAAACTATTGAATTCGTCAAGTGAAATAAACAAACTATTAACTAGCAGTAAAGACGAATACTTCATTCACCAGCAAAACGTTGAGAAACTATTCCTTTCATTTTCGACAAGTAGAAATGACTTATATCATGACATAAGACTAATAGACATTTCAGGCAAAGAGCTAGCATTAATCCGAGAAAGAAAAAGAATAAGAGAGTTAGAAACCGTTGTAAGCTCACTACCAACACCCTCCAACCTAATGATAGGTGAGCTTTTTTTAAAACTAAAGAAATCAGAAGCTGGCACGATTAAATTCAGCAGACCCGCTTTTAACAATGGGAAAATATATTTTTTTGCAGGAATAGCTAAAAAAGACCCTGACATTGGTGGTTTTGGTGGGGCCATCATAATCACCTTTACTCTTGACAAATTCAAAGATTACCTCAACAACTTCAAAGTATTTGGGTCATCTTTGGTTTGGCTTTTTACTCACTCAGGGGAAACAATCTATAGTGTTAATGAGGAAAACACTATCAATCCTTTTCCATATTTATATGACAACAAACCTACCCCCAAGAACCTAGTGATTTATAAATCAACCAAGAAAAATGACGACTCCATACAAAACATCATTCAAACAGTAATTGTTTTACCTCCCAACGCCAAAAAAGAACTATTAAAAAACCTTATTACTTTTACATTTATAATATTATTAACAATCGGAACCCTAGGCCTTATTGTCGCTGTATTTACTGCAAAAAAAATCGTATCACCAATAAGCACCCTAACTGGGTTAAGCCAGCAAGTTGCTGCGGGAAACTTTGATGTTCATGTACCGATACGAGGACACGATGAAATTGCAATACTAAGCCAATCTTTCAACATGATGATTGAAGAGCTTGAAGGACAGAGTTATGAATTAACCTTACTGGCCAATGAAGACACTCTAACTGGCCTTCCCAATCGCAGACAATTTGAAGAGAATATAAACCGAGCAATTAAACAATGTAAACGATCTGACCAATCGATAGCACTACTTTACATTGACCTTGATCAATTCAAATACACCAACGATACATTTGGCCATCCCGCCGGAGATAAATTAATTTGCGATGTAGCATCTCGACTAAAGAAAACAGTGAGAGAAACCGATTTAGTGGCCAGGTTAGGAGGGGATGAATTCGCAATCATATTAGACCCCCATAAAACAATGGAATTCACCGAAAGTGTCGCAAAAAAAATACTAGATGAACTTGCAATACCGTTTGAAATTGAAAATCATAAAATATTCTCAGGTGCCAGTATAGGCATTAGCCTATACCCAACTCACGGAAATAACTCTACAGATATCGTTAAAAATGCCGATGCAGCAATGTATCATGCAAAACAGTTAGGTCGAAATAATTATCAATTCTACTCTAAGAGTATGTCACATGACTCAAATGAAAAAGTGATTCTTGGCGCACTAATTAGAAATGCAATAGATAACGATGAACTGGTTATGCATTACCAGCCCAAAATATGTCTAGCATCAAAACAAGTAATTGGGGCTGAAGCGCTACTACGCTGGAACGGAGATACTACAGTAAATATATCTACAATCAAGCTAATCAATATTGCTGAAGCCGCAGGATTTTCAGACAAGATAGACATATGGGTTATTGGCGCTGTTTTGAAACAAATACAAAAATGGAAAAGAGACAATATTGAAGTGTTACCTATATCAATCAACGTATCAGGTAAAATGTTAGAAGAAACTAAAATTATTAGCATTCTTCAAGGCGCATTCAAAGAATACTCGATTGAACCCGAGCTAATTGAAATAGAAATAACAGAAAACCACTTAATTGCAAACTATGCCCAAGCCAGAAAAACGCTTAGCGCACTTCATCAATTAGGAATACGTCTTGCTATTGATGATTTCGGAACCGGTTATTCCTCACTATCTTATCTAAAAAATATCCAAGCAGACACCTTAAAGATTGACAGAAAATTTGTCACTAACACACTAAATAATGACTCAGACAAAGCGATTGCCACCGTCATTGTTCAACTTGCATCGTTATTGAAAATGCACGTTGTCGTAGAGGGGATTGAAACGGAAGCTCAAGCAAAGTTTTTTGAAAGCCTAGGCGCTGATAGCGCCCAAGGATATTATTTTTCAAAACCGATCCCTAGCGATGAGTATATAGAACTTATTAAAAATAGTTATGAAGCTTAAAAATAATATCAATCCAGTATGATTCCCAGAGCATTACCACTAATAGAGACAACCACGTTAACTTATAGATCACGAAACCCCTTACCCCTAAATCTCCTAGATGTGAGTGTACGACTGTAACAACCACATAATATTTGCGCTGATATTGACCCACAGATATAGAACGAGACAAAATAAACACGCACTACTTACGAGAGAGCACGACATAGAGCAATATAGTGTCTAATAGCTACACTAATCCAATTGCAAAATTGATGACGATAAAGTGCGTAAAAATATAGGATCTGATGAGCCATTTTTCAAACAAAAAAAAACGCCCCGACCAATTGGTCGAAGCGTTCGGAATAAAGCTTGACGATGACCTACTCTCACATGGGGAAACCCCACACTACCATCGGCGAGGTATCGTTTCACGTCTGAGTTCGGGATGGGATCAGGT
>Ga0075467_10004600_pt1 | contig 10158 bp, 7 predicted proteins | sample DEB08_DNA_9_FD_75067 | JGI IMG/M metagenome (GOLD analysis project Ga0075467, IMG submission 75067) | Aqueous microbial communities from the Delaware River and Bay under freshwater to marine salinity gradient to study organic matter... | ecosystem: Environmental > Aquatic > Marine > Coastal ... | reverse complement strand
TTTTTTCGACGACGTTTTTTCAGGCTGTTTTTTCACTGGAGTAAAATCACCACGGCGAATTTTTTCACGTTCACTATCTACAGATAATTCTGCAGTAACGTCACCATCATCTTTTTTGGGTTTACGACGATGTTTCTTTTTACTGGCTAGCTGACTCACACCGACCAATTCAAAATCAACTTTTCGATCATCCAAATTTACGGCTGCCACTTGCACTTTCAATTCGTCGCCCAAACAAAACACCTGTCGAGTGCGTTCACCGACTAAACGATGATGCGCTTCTTCGTAGCGATAATAATCCGACGGCAACGAGGTAATATGAATTAAACCCTCTACATAAACATCTCGCAGCTCTACAAATAAACCGAAGTTAGTGACGGCGGTAATAACACCTGAAAACTCTTGCCCTATATGCTCTTGTAAATACTCACACTTTAACCAGCTCACCACATCACGAGTGGCTTCATCGGCACGCCTTTCAGCCATCGATGTGTGTTCACCTAAGCGCAACATGTCCTCTATGTTATAAGGATAAATGTGTTTCTTGGCGATCACTTTTGCACCTTTAACTCGCTCGACATGATCGGAATGGTGACGACTGCGAATCACATGGCGAAGAGCACGGTGTGTTAATAAATCGGGATAACGACGAATCGGCGAAGTAAAATGTGTGTAAGCAGAATATGCCAGACCAAAATGCCCTTTATTTTCCGGATGGTATACGGCCTGACTTAAACTCCGCAGCATGACGGTTTGAATCACTTTCGCATCAGGGCGATCGGCAATGCGCTCTAGCATTTGCTGATAATGCTTGGGCTCTGGTTTTATTTTTGCGCCAAAGCCTAAACCTAACTCAGCTAAAAACTTGTTTAGGTTTTCTAACTTCTGCTCTTTCGGTCCATCATGAACACGATACAAACCATCTAGCTCATGCTTTTCTAAAAACTTGGCGGCGCATACATTCGCACATAACATACACTCTTCAATTAACTTATGAGCGTCGTTACGTTCAACCGGGATAATACGTTCTATTTTACGCTGATCATCAAATAAGATACGTGTTTCTGTTGTTTCAAAATCAATCGCACCACGATTTTCACGTAGGCTACGTAATACAACATACAACTTTTCCAGTTCATCTACATGAGGTACAACCTGCTGATATTCTTCTCTTAGTGCGTTGCCTTCCGCTACATCTTCGTCACTTGTAGAATTTTTTCCAGCGCCCTCATCCCCAGTTTTCATGGCAGCTAACATTTTGCCCACTTTGGTATAGGTTAAGCGCGCATGAGAATGAATAACGCCTTCATAAAACTTGTAACCCTTAATACTACCTGCCGCACTGATATCAACCTCACAAACCATCGCTAAGCGATCGACATGAGGGTTCAGTGAACACAAGCCGTTAGATAAGGCTTCGGGCAACATAGGTAACACAAAATCGGGAAAGTACACTGAAGTACTGCGCACTTCGGCTTCTTTATCTAAAGCGCTGCCTAGGGACACATAATGTGACACATCCGCAATAGCGACATAGAGTTTCCAGCCACCAGATTTTTGAGTTTCGCAATAAACGGCATCGTCAAAATCACGGGCGTCTTCACCATCGATAGTAACAAAGGGTAAATCGCGCAAATCCACTCGATCTTCTTTATCGGTATCAATCACCTCCGTTGGCAATTCAGCTGCCTGAGCCTTTACTTCTGCAGGCCACTGATGAGGTAAATCATGGGCACGAATCGCCACATCAATTTCCATGCCGGGCGCCATATGATCCCCTAGCACTTCGATCACTTTACCCATGGCAGGTGATCGACGGTTGGGATACTCGATAATATCAACAATCACAAACTGATTATTGGTTGCGCCGAGGGTGTTTTCTTGTGCGATTAAAATATCTTGCGTTAATTTTGGATTGTCCGGCTTAAGATAACCTACGCCTTTATCATCAAAATACCGCCCTACGACTTGCTTAGTATTACGCACTAAAACTTCGACAATTTTCCCGTCTCTTCGGCCGCGAATACCATCTGGCGCAAGGCGAACCAACACTTCATCGCCATTAAATACTTGACGCATTTGTCGATAGGCTAAATAAATATCGTCACTATTATCGGTTGGAATTAAAAATCCAAAACCGTCTTTATGAGCTTGAATACGCCCACGGATCAAATCGAATTTAGAAACACGCGCATAAGCTTGCTTACGATTACTATGCACTTGCCCATCGCGCTCCATCGCAAATAAACGTCGGCGTAATGCCTCCTTTTGATCATCATCGTCAAGCGACAAAACCTGTGAGAGCTGCAGATGCGTTAATGGCCCTACAGCTTTGTCGAGGGTATCTAAAATATGTTCACGGCTCGCTATCGGCTTGTCATACTTGTTAGATTCTCGCTTAGCGTGAGGATCGGAGATTTTTTTGTTATTTTTTTTTGTTGTCATTACATTCACTTGTATTACGACGATACGTCGCAATTTTCATTTAAGGTTATAAAAAAGGTGTCGGCTAAATAATAAAGTTTTTATTATGCCTTCAGTGTCTTCGGTCAGTATTTTGACTATCGAAGTGTTGTGAAAAAGGCTTGTATTGGACCACTTTCACGTAAAAATTATGATAGGTATGACTATACCCCAGCGCACAATAAACATCCATTAACATGCCCTGGAGTCTGTCGAGCTTAGGGGGAATCTACTGCGGCATAAAAGAACAGGTAAAGAAGAAGGTGTGAATTGGCAGGAAGCAATGAATATAAGCATGTTATTAACGTGCTTATATTCATCAACAATCAAATATTACGAACTAAACGGGTGACGTATTACAATAGTTTCTACGCGATCTGGACCTGTTGATACTATGTCGGCAGGTGCGCCCACGAGTTCTTCTAGACGCCTAATATAAGCGATGGCATTCGCAGGTAAATCATCCATTGATTGTGCGCCAACCGTACTTTCGGTCCAACCCGGCATAGTTTCATAAACCGGAACAATGCTATCCCAACCCGCACTATCAAACGGAATATTTATCGTTTGCCCTTCGGCATTTTTGTACGAGGTACAAATATTGATAGACTCTAAACCGTCTAGCACATCTAACTTAGTTAAACATAAGCCCGATATGGAGTTAATACGAATTGCGTGTTTAACGGCAACAGCGTCAAACCAACCACAGCGACGCTCACGTCCTGTTGTTGCACCAAATTCATGGCCTTTTACACCCAAATGCTGTCCAACTTCACACGACAATTCAGTCGGAAAAGGTCCTGACCCTACACGTGTTGTGTAAGCCTTGGTGATACCCAAGACATAATCAATATACATTGGGCCCATACCAGAACCCGTAGCCACGCCGCCCGCTGTAGTATTCGACGACGTCACGTAAGGGTAAGTGCCGTGATCAATATCGAGCAATGAACCTTGCGCACCTTCAAATAAAATACTTTCACCGGCTTCGCGGGCAGTATGTAAGGTATCGGTAATATCCAATACCATTGGCTTTAATTCTTCTGCCCACACTAATGATTCGGCCAGCACGGTATCATAATCAACCGCTTCTACACCGTAATAATGAGTTAACGCAAAGTTGTGATATTCCATCACTTCTTTTAATTTTTCAGCGAACGATTGCGGATTAAATACATCACCTAAGCGCAAACCACGGCGCGCTACTTTATCTTCATAAGCTGGGCCAATACCGCGACCGGTGGTGCCAATTTTATCGTTACCGCGTTTAATTTCTCGTGCCTGATCTAAGGCAACATGGTAAGGCAATATTAATGGACAGGCAGGAGATAAGCGAAGGCGATCACGTACTGGCACACCGCTAGCTTCTAAGCCGGCCATTTCTTTTAATAGCGCATCGGGAGCAAGTACCACACCATTACCAATCATGCACTGTACGCCATCGCGTAAGATACCTGACGGGATTAAGTGAAGAACGGTTTTTTGCCCGTCGATAACTAAGGTGTGACCTGCGTTATGGCCACCTTGAAAACGTGCTACCAGCGATACTTGATCGGTTAGCAGGTCAACAATCTTGCCCTTACCTTCGTCACCCCATTGAGTGCCTAATACGACTACATTTTTACCCATAATTTTTTTGTCTCTTTAATTTCTTGTATCTTATTTGTGTCTTTTTCTTGTGCCTGCTAAATGCACATCGCACGCACTACGCGTTTAACGCCTGCACTGCATAATTGCCATCAACCAATACTAACCGTCTATCGCACTGTAATTCATTCATATTGTCTACTGCTACAGATAAGCCACATACTACCCGCTCACCTTGCTGGCGTAGCGCTTGAACCGCTAACCATTGCCCATGCTCGCTAGATGCTGGCGCATAAACACCTAACACTTCCGCAGCTAAACTGACTTCCGACAAACGCATCACTGACGTTAAATTCAAACCAAAGCCTGTAGCAGGGCGAGATCGACCAAACGCTTCACCGATGTGATCATAACGACCACCATTAGCGATAGCATCTCCGTAGCCTTCAGCATACGCAGCAAAAACAGTACCTGTGTGATAATGGTAGCCTCGTAATTCGCTCAGATCGAAATACAAGTTAATGTCGGGATAACGATGTGCAATGGCATTTGCTACTTCGATAAGCTCGTCTATAGCCGCATGCGCTTCGGCTGGAGCTTCACCCAATATTTGCTGCGCTTCACTGAGTACTGATATATCACCGCTGAGAGTGGTGAGCGCTAACAGCCAATTACCGGCCTCTTCTGATGCTATATTTTCTTTAATCCACTGCTGAATTTCGACCTGATCTTTCGTTTGCAACAAATCAAATAACGCCGATTCTTGGCTATCACTAATGGCCAACGACTCGGTCAACGCCTGATAAATACTCACGTGGCCTAAATCGAGCGTGATCGTTTCTACGCCGACTGCGGTCAATGACTCGAGCAGCAGGGAGATTACTTCAATGTCAGCTTCTAGACCAGCTTCACCAAATAGCTCCACCCCCACCTGTAATGGTGTACGAATCGCCAATGGCGATTTAGGCTTAGCATGCAAGACATGATCGGCATAACACAAACGATTAACACCGTTGCGTTGAAAACTGTGGGCATCCATGCGCGCCGCTTGCGGCGTCATATCGGCACGTAACCCCATGGTCCGACCCGATAATTGGTCAGTCACTTTTAGCGTGAGCAACTCTAGATCTCGCCCAACACCACTAAATAAAGATTCAGTGAATTCCAGCAATGGCGGAATAACTAATTCATAACCCCAGCAACGATATAAATCGAGCAACTGTCGACGTAATTTCTCAACGCCTTGAGCCTGAGCGGGCAGAATTTCTTCGACACCATCGGGTAATAACCAACGATCTACATTGTTCATAATTAATCTTTTTAGGTAAATAAATACAGCAGGATTAACCCCAACCCCATACTGAACAGTCCCATAATACGCAATTGCCGATCACTAATAGAGGCGAGCTGCGCGACTAAACTGCGCCACTTTGAAGGATATAAAAACGGAATGATCCCTTCAATAATAAATAGCAAGCAAATCGCTTTAAGTAGTGATTCCCACATAGCAGTAATATAACAATAGGTACAAGGTCTGTTTAAGAGATAGCGTTAGCAGATAAGACATTCGGAGCACAAACCAATCACACATTAGTAGTGCTGAGAAACCGGTAAGGCGAATGATACACCTCCATATACCACTATCGTAAAAAAACCGAGCGTTCATAACTCGGTTTTTCGGATTTTACCACTTTTTACACGCTATTGCGTGCTTTTTTATGATATTAGCAGTTGTAGCATTAGCGATATTAATCGCTGTTTTATTACCGACACTGCTTACTGATGAGCGCTGCGCTAGTTAGGGCTACCGTGCTGCACCAGCATCAAAGTCACCCTTACTACTTTTCAAGTAACGGAAAAAGTCGCTATCAGGATCAATTAGCATAATGTCGCCTTTATTCTGAAATGTTGTTTTATACGCTTGTAAACTACGGACAAAACTATAGAACTCAGGGTCTTTACTATAAGCCGACGCGTATAAATTAGTCGCTTTTGCATCACCTTCACCGCGTAGTAATTCCGCGTCACGATAAGCTTCAGCTTCAATGACAGTGCGTTGGCGATCAGCATCTGCACGAATAATTTCAGCCTGCTCTTTACCTTTCGAACGGTATTCACGCGCTTCTTTTTCACGTGCTGCACGCATACGGTCATAAACCGAGTTACGTACTTCATCAGGTAGATCGATACGTTTAACTCGAATATCAACCACTTCTACGCCTAGCTCTTGACCAACTGTTAGGTTAATCGTTTTGACCAGCGAAGCCATTAGCTCATCACGTTCACCGGATACCGCTTCATGTAAAGTCCGCTTACCAAATTCGTTCCGCAAACCATCACTGATACGCACCGCTAAACGGCGGTCAGCAATATTTTCTATGCCGCCTGTTGAGGTGTAATACAACGCAGCGTCAGACACTCGCCATTTTGCATATGAATCTACCACTAAACGCTTGTTTTGCACAGTAAAGTAGTTTTCTGGTGGCGCATCTAACGTAAGAATTCGCGAATCAAAATATCTTACTTCATCGGAAAATGGCAGTTTAAAGTTTAAACCCACTTCGGGGTGAACTGGTTGTAACTTACCAAAGCGCAGCACTACTGCTTTTTTGTATTCCGGCAAGACGTATAACGATGAATTAATCACTAATAATGCGATTACCCCAACGACAATCCCAATAATACCTTTTGTCGACATTAGCGTGCTCCTCGTGTGCGGCTGGCTTGATCTTGACGCAATTTCTCAATGACTAGGTCACTGATTTGACGGATATCATCTTCGCTTACGCCAGCATTAGTGCTACCGCCAAGAGAAGAACGGCTTGCCGCTTGCCCTGTCAGCTTATCCAGCGGCAAGTACATCATATTGTTGCCCCCTTCTACATCAACCAACACTTTAGAACTGTTTGCCATTACTGACTCAATCGCATCAATATATAATCGTTCGCGCGTCACTTTCGGTGCTTGATTATAAGCCACCAATAGCTGATTAAAGCGGTCTGACTCACCGTCTGCTCGCGCAATAACTTGATCGCGGTAAGCGTTAGCTTCTTCAATAGTACGCTGCGCCAAACCACGAGCTTCTGGAACGATACCGTTAGCATAAGATTGCGCTTGGTTTTTTAAACGTTCCTGATCTTCTTTAGCTTTAACCACATCATCAAATGCATCTTTTACCGCTGCAGGTGGCTTACCTTCTTGTAAGTTAACCCCTACAATATTGATACCAGTACCATAGCTTTCTAGATAATCCTGTAAGCGCTGACGCATTTCTGAGGCAATCTTGCCACGACCTTCGGATAACACCTGATTTAACTCGGTAGAGCCCACCACGTGACGCAAAGCACTATCTGCAGCATGCTGCAAGCTAACAACAGGATCGTTAACATGAAGAACAAACGATTTAATGTCAGCGATGTTGTATTGAATAGTCACTGGCACTTCAACAATACTTTCGTCTTCAGTCAACATTAACCCACCAGCGACATATTGACGCTCGCCAGTCACATTATGCTCAATCACTTCATCAATAAGAGGTGGATTCCAGTGTAAGCCTGCACCGACGATGCTATGGAACTTACCGAGCCGCAGTACGACGGCTTCCTTTTGTTCATCTAATTGGTAGATACCAAATGCACCATACACTAGTGCCACAACAAACAGACCCACGACAACCATAGAACCAGAAACACCGCTCCCACCGCCATTACTACCGCCACCTTTGCCACCAAAGATACCGTTTATTTTATTTTGAAATTTTTTCAGGGCTTCATCCAAGTCAGGCGGGCCATCATTCTTACGATTGCCACCCCAAGGGTCTTGGTTGTTACCACCCGGTTCATTCCAGGCCATAATATTCTCCAGTTGTGATTAAAATCGTTACTATTTAGTCGTTATAGTAGTAGTTACATTCATAGTGATGTTTGTCGTTATATCTTATTTGTTATGCTGGCAATTATGCTTTACTGGTGACATCTTATCCACTGTTAAGTCCCTATACCCTAGCACCCATATCAGGTCGAAACAGCTAATCATTATGCGTAGAGTTATACGCTGATAGCACTCATTGTGTCGATAATAATGATTCCCATTCTTCGCTGCTACTCAAGATGGGGACGATACCTGACCATTCCAAGTCCTTCTCCGCAATCCCTTCACTACCTAACATTTTCAACAGTTCCATTTGTGGAATACTGATGCTTACATGGCTGTTACCAGACTCATCATAAGACTCCTTTTCTACTGCTTCAGCACTATAAAGCTTGGCACGCAAACGCGACAATGATGATGATATTTCTACAGGAAAAACCAATATACCTTCTGCCATACGACCACCTAAGCACTCAGCTAAAGCATCAAATAACAAATCGATACCTTGTCCTGCTTGAGCTGACAGCCAGACTGCTATTGGCTTACCTTGATCATCCCTATCGATTCGTGGCGCATGCTCCAACAAATCGATCTTGTTGTAAATTTTAAGTTGAGGCAGATCCGCTGCGCCAATTTCTGTCAGCACCACACCTACCTGCTCGATATTACGTGGGCGCTCTTCATCGGCCGCGTCGATCACATGCAGTAATAGCGTTGAATGCGCAGCTTCTTCCAGTGTTGCTCTAAACGCTTCAATTAACCGGTGCGGCAAATGACTAATAAAACCTACTGTATCCGCTAATACCGTCTTTCCCACATGAGGAAGTTTAATTTGTCTCATAGTCGGATCAAGTGTCGCAAATAGCTTATCTTCTGCATAAACACCTGCATCGGTAATACGATTAAACAAGGTGGACTTACCCGCATTGGTATAACCCACCAAGGATACAGTAGGTGTTGACGTCCGTAGACGTGAACGACGGCTTTGATCTCGCTGCTTACGCACTTTATCTAAACGGCTTTCTATGGCTTTAATACGTACGCGTAACAAACGTCGATCAGTTTCTAACTGGGTTTCACCCGGACCACGTAAACCAATACCGCCTTTTTGTCTTTCTAAATGCGTCCAGCCACGAACCAAGCGAGTCGACATGTGATGCATTTGCGCCAGCTCAACCTGTAACTTACCTTCATGAGTTCGTGCACGCTGTGCAAAAATATCCAAAATCAAGCCAGTTCGGTCCAGCACACGACACTCGAATATTACCTCGAGGTTGCGCTCTTGGCTGGGGGTCAGAGTATGATTAAAAATAACGATTTCAGCTTCATGTAATACCACCAACTCACGCAACTCTTCAGCTTTACCTGAACCTACAAACGTTTTGGCGACAATAGCCGAGCGTTGACCTGTCACAAATTCAACAGGGTCACCACCTGCCGATAGGACAAGCTCTTCAAACTCTCTGGGGTCATCGCGAATATGGGAATTGGGGAGCTGTAAATGAACAAGGATAGCTCGCTCACCGGACTTAGGACGGTCAAAAAACAATGAGGACTCTCAATAAAATAGTCTTATTACAATAATGGCTGATGGCAGCATAGCACTAGCGCATCAGCCAAGAAAACGAATCAAATCACCTATTAATCGTTTTCGGCTTCGTCATCATCATGCTCTATCATCGGTACGCGCACGGCTCTTGCAGGTACAACCGTAGAGATAGCATGTTTGTATACCATTTGGCTCACGGTATTTTTTAACAATATAACGAATTGATCAAATGATTCAACCTGACCTTGCAGTTTAATACCGTTAACCAGGTAGATGGAAACGGGGATGCGTTCCTTACGTAGAACATTTAAATAAGGGTCTTGTAGGCTTTGCCCTTTTGACATGGGATTCTCCTTGGAGTGATAAAAGTAATTGTTGCATGTGTTATTAATACCGGCGATGGCTTTTTGTCACCATTAAACCTGCAATAAGTATTTGCAGCGTTCGGTATTGTCGTGAAAAAAACACACATTTCTTATATTGCTTTGTGTTTTTTTGATAAATTTTTTACCTATTTAATACTATAGCAGTAAAACATAATCTTAAGACATCATACGAATAAAAAATCAGCATTAATAATCAACTATTTTTACCGTCATGGAGCATATGAGCCCAAAATGGTCAAAGTTCACAAATAACTCAAGACTTTAGCTAGGTTTTCCTTAGGTTCTACGGCTAAAGTCATAGAA
>Ga0075467_10004598_pt1 | contig 10159 bp, 7 predicted proteins | sample DEB08_DNA_9_FD_75067 | JGI IMG/M metagenome (GOLD analysis project Ga0075467, IMG submission 75067) | Aqueous microbial communities from the Delaware River and Bay under freshwater to marine salinity gradient to study organic matter... | ecosystem: Environmental > Aquatic > Marine > Coastal ... | reverse complement strand
CGTCCGTCAAAAGGTCGCCATGTTGCGGCCTTTTGATTTTTGGGTGCGCCTCAGTTCAGATTTGCACCAAATAAATGCCTATCGTTTTCCCTTATATTGGCCCTAAATTAGGGCATTCCCTGATACCCATTTAGAGTGTTAAATGTATGATTATTCCAAGCAGGTGAGGAGACTTGTTTTAGGTGACTTAAGACACAATCTAAATGTCGCCACATGCACGACCCTATAATAAGCAAAACGTGAAACGGCTAGCACATTGTGCTGGCCGTTATCGCTTCTAATGGGCTTAAACTGGGCCAAATATATTCCATGCTTGAAGATCAAACTAAAGAATCTATCAATCAACACAGTAGTTGGCGTTTTAGTTGCTTTTGGGTCGTTCTTTTAAGCATCATTGCGATTGCTTTAACTTTGCTACCCATTCTTTTTGCTAAAGATTTGGCTGAACGCATGATTTTTGGGTGGCCCGCTCCCTTTTTATTGGTCGCGTTTGGTTTGCCACTTCTTTACTTGCTTATTGTGGGCCTCTATGCATGGTTAATGCATGCTCGTGAGCAAACTGAATCATGAGTGAGTCGCCATTAAATGAGGTTCACGCAAGTTATCAGGGTAGTCAGCTTCTTCCCTTCAGATCATCTTTAAGTCGCATTTATATTATTTTCGCCTTAAGTTTTCTGTGTTTAATAGGGCTCTTGGCAGGTTTTGAAGCTTTAGGTATGCCACGTGAGCGCATTGGTTACCTATTTTTATTTGTCACCGTGGTGCTGTACGCCACAATTGGTATTGTCTGTCGCACCTCTGACCCCGTTGAGTATTACGTAGCGGGGCGACGCGTCCCCGCGCTATACAACGGCATGGCAACAGCCGCTGACTGGATGTCTGTGGCATCTTTTATTGGTTTGGCTGGAACCTTATATTTAAAAGGTTTTGATGGTCTGGCCTTTGTCTTGGGGTGGACGGGTGGCTACGTTTTATTAGCCTTATTTTTAGCCCCGTACCTGCGACGTTTTGGTGGCTACACCATCCCTGAGTTTTTAGCAGCCCGTTATGGTGGTGAAATGCCTAGGCGAATTGGGGTGCTTTGTGCCGTCGTCTGTTCATTTTCTTACCTTGTGGCGCAGATCTACGGCGTCGGTTTAATCACCGCACGTTTAACAGGCATATCTTTTGAGCTAGGTGTTTTCATCGCATTAGGCAGTATGTTGGTAAGCTCTTTTTTAGGGGGCATGAGAGCGGTCACCTGGACTCAGGTTGGGCAATATATTATTTTGTTGATCGCTTATTTGGTGCCGGTGATTTGGTTGGCTGCGAAGCAAACAGATCAACCCATACCGCATGTGGCTGCCAGTAGTTCCTTACAGCAGATCACTGAAAAAGAAAATGACTTTGGGGCAGACCCTGCCGAGGCTGTGGTGCGGCAGTTTTGGCAAGCTAAAGCCTTAGTGATGCAAAAGCAAATTGACGAGTTGCCTGCCTCATGGAATCAAGAGCGTGAAGCGTTAAAAGCGCGTTTAATACAGGCCCATGCGCAGTCTGCATCCATGTTTGAAATACGTAAGATTGAACGTGATTTGGCGAACTACCCTGAGTCAGCACACGCGGCAAATGCGGATTGGGGACGAGCTCGTGATGCATTTATAGTGAGGGGCGCGCCGTTAAAACCTCAAGCACAACCCTTCTTTTCACCTCAAAATGAAGGGCCTAAAAATGGTTTGCTCACTACGCTTGATGTTGACGGAGAAAGTAGCCAACTCAATTTCATAGCATTGATGTTCTGTTTGATGTGTGGCACAGCAGGTTTGCCGCATATTTTGGCACGATCCATGACAACACCGACAGTCAGTGACGCGCGAAAATCAGTTTTTTGGTCACTACTATTTATTTTATTATTGTACTTTTTAGCCCCAACATTAGCCATTTTTGTTAAAAATGAAATTTACCAAAATGTGGTGGGTTTGCCCTTTAGCCAGTTGCCAGACTGGGTAAACTCTTGGGCAGCCCTTGATCGTGCTTTGGTTGACATCACCGACATCAATACTGACGGTATTGTTCAATTAGGTGAAATTCATCTGGGTAATGATATGGTCGTTTTAGCGGGCCCAGAAATTGGCGGCTTGCCATTTGTGGTGTCAGGCTTGGTGGCTGCCGGCGCCATGGCGGCAGCGCTGTCAACTGCTGATGGTTTGTTGTTGACCTTATCTAATGCCTTATCGTTTGATTTAAAAACAAAATGGCGTGCCCCCAGTGTTTTGGCGCATCGTCAGGTCATTATTTCAAAAGTATTTCTTTTGCTCGTAGCCATGTCGGCTGCTTGGGTGGCCACGCGTATGCCCGCCGATATACTGTTTATGGTGACCGCAGCTTTTTCTTTCGCAGCGGCATCCTTTTTTCCAGCATTGGTTTTGGGTATATTTTGGGCACGCAATAATCGATGGGGTGTCAGTGCTGGTATGGTCGCAGGCCTCGTCGTGACGCTGGGTTATATGGGTAAAACCCAACCCTGGTTACGCGACGTTTTATTTGATGTGCCGTACAGTGAACCGATTCGCTTATGGTGGGGTATTGCGCCCAGTGCTGCTGGGGTGTTTGGTTTGCCAGTGGCCGTAGCGGTCATGGTTATCGTTTCTCTATGTTCGCCAAGGCCAGATCAAGCCTGTCAAGCTATGGTTAAACGTTTGAGGGGGTAACGGCACTAAAAGATGGCACTAAAAGTTGGTTATCCATGTCCGAATTCTAAGTTGCAGTTCCTAGCAACACTAAAACAGCCCCGGCTCCCCCTTCTGCATTGGGGGCCTCTATAAACGCGTTAACCCCAGTCATCTGGGTGAGCCAATGTCGGCTATGGTGCTTGAGCCTGCCATGCCCAGAAACTGACCCCAAACCTTGGCCATGAACAACTCTGACACATCGAATGTTATGTAGCTGAGCCTGTTGAATAAACACAGACAAACGGGCACGGGCCGTGTCGACTGTCATGCCATGCAGATCAAGACTGGCTGTAACAGGCCAAAAACCACGTTTGAGTTTACGCAACGTCACGGCTGAAACGCCAGATGTGGAATATTGAGTGATGGGTGGGGCGTCTTCGGGCGATAAATGCCCATCAGATATATTAAATAAATTGGTGTCAAGATGGGTTTGACTTTGCGCCGCTTCGCGTTTAAGTTTTTGTTTAGCGGTAGGCTTAGGTTGAGGGTTTGCTAAATCGACCCTTTGGCTACGTGCAGCCAAAGGAATTACCCCCTTAAACGCTTGGTTTAACAACGCTATGTCGTCAGAGGCCAGGCCAGAAAGGGGGTGAGAAATATGAGAGGGCTTAGTTCGTTTCAGCATTCTCCAACCAACGCTGAGCATCAAGGGCTGCCATACAACCTGTTCCCGCACTGGTGATGGCTTGGCGGTAAACGTGGTCTTGCACATCACCAGAAGCAAACACGCCTGGTACAGACGTTAAGGTAGCCATACCTTTTAAACCACTTTGCGTCACGATATAACCATTTTCCATCTTTAAATGGCCTTCGAAAATCTGCGTGTTAGGCTGATGCCCAATTGCAATAAAGACCCCCGTGACGCTTAAAGATAGGGGTTCTTGACCGCTCGTACTTCGTAACCGCACACCCGTAACACCAGACTGGTCGCCTACGACTTCTTCGAGTTCACGAAATGTTGCTAAAGTCATCTTGCCTTCTTTGACCTTTTCATGCATTTTGTCGATCATGATGGGTTCTGCCCGAAATTTATCGCGACGATGCACCACCGTTACGTGACGGCAAATGTTTGAAAGATAAAGGGCTTCTTCGACGGCAGTATTCCCCCCCCCGACCACCACGACATCTTGGTCGCGATAAAAGAAGCCATCGCATGTTGCGCAACCCGATACACCGCGACCCATGAATGCTTGTTCTGAAGCTAAACCTAAATATTTAGCAGAGGCACCGGTTGCGATAATGAGTGCATCGCAGGTATATTGGTTACCCCCATCACCAATTAGACGCAAGGGGCGAGACGAAAAATCAACTTTAGCAATATGATCAAATATGATCTCGGTATTGAAGCGTTCAGCGTGCGCTTTAAATCGAGCCATTAAATCAGGGCCTTGCACACCGTCAACATCGGCTGGCCAATTATCAACCTCTGTGGTGGTCATCAGTTGGCCACCTTGTGCTATGCCGGTAATTAAAACGGGCTTTAAGTTGGCCCGGGCAGCATAAACCGCTGCTGAATAACCGGCAGGGCCTGAGCCTAAAATCATAACTTTTGCGTGGCGTTCAGTCGACATAATAACGATTAACCTCGTATTTGACCCAATAGGGAATACTCAAATTATAATGCTCATATGTCTAAAGCCTCATCAGTAGCCCCGCGTTCCGCTCGGGCCTCGCGTAATACCCGAAATGGTCCCTCACCGATGCAGTTAAAAGTGCTGGGTTTTTTAAAAGAAGCTCGATGGGTTTTGTTTTTTGCCCTAGCGGCTTGGCTCACGCTCGTTCTGTTTAGTTGGCACCCGAACGATCCCAGTTGGTCGCACGTCACTCAAAACGAGCAACTTCAAAACCGTGGCGGTATATTGGGTGCCTATGCCGCTGACGTGTTGTTGTATTTGTTTGGGTTTTCGGCTTGGTTATGGGTCGTGTTGTTGATTCAACGGGTCTTGGCAGGTTACCGCCGTTTATCTAAACACATTCGCGCTCGCGGCGAGCCCGAGCCTCTTGAACGCGTTAGGTGGGAAGAGGCCATAGGTTTTATTTTAATGTTCGCTGGTACCGTGGGTCTTGAGTCGCATCGGTTAGCTTCTATGGGTATGCATTTGCCCAGTCACTCTGAGACAACGAGTGGTGCAGGGGGCGTGATTGGTCAATCTTGGGCAAGTCTATTGACACACTGGGTTGGCTTTACAGGAAGCACCTTAATTTTTATTGTCTTAGCAGCTTTGGGCGCGAGTTTATTTTTTAGGTTTTCATGGTTAAGTCTTGCTGAACAAGTCGGTGCATGGCTCGAGCAAGGCTTTTTTTGGGTGCAAAATACATATCATGCTCGACAAGATCGTCGGGTGGGTGAAACCGCGCTGGTTGAGCGTCGCGAGCAAGTTGATGCTCGTCAAGAGCAAACCGTCCATGCTACCCCCGTGCGTATTGAACCCTCAGTTACAACCGTGCAAAAATCAGATCGGGTCATTAAAGAAAAACAGCAAACGTTGTTTCAAGACCATTATGGTGGAGCCCACCTTCCAGAAATCAGCTTGCTTGATCCGCCACCTGAAATGGTTGAAACCGTTTCACCTGAAACGATTGAGTTTACGTCTCGCTTAATCGAAAAGAAATTATCAGATTTTGGCGTGCAGGTGGCTGTGGTAGCTGCCCGAGCAGGCCCGGTTATCACGCGATATGAAATTGAACCAGCGACGGGTGTGAAGGGCAGTCAAATTGTTAATCTGGCCAAAGACTTAGCCCGGGCGTTAAGTTTAGTGAGTATTCGGGTAGTTGAAACCATTCCGGGTAAAAACTTAATGGGGCTTGAGTTACCAAACCCGAGACGCCAAACTGTGCGTTTGTCTGAAATATTGGGCTCACAAACCTACCATGCGAGCCAATCTGTGGTCACCATGGCGTTGGGCAAAGATATTGCGGGTCACCCCGTTGTGGCTGATTTAGCCAAAATGCCGCACTTATTAGTTGCGGGTACAACCGGTTCGGGTAAGTCGGTGGGTATCAATGCCATGATTCTGTCATTGCTATACAAGGCTGATGCGTCACAAACACGTTTAATTTTGATTGACCCCAAAATGTTAGAAATGAGTGTGTACGAGGGTATTCCACACTTATTAGCCCCCGTCGTAACCGATATGCGTCAAGCAGCCAACGCACTAAATTGGTGCGTAGCTGAAATGGAAAAGCGTTACCGCGTGATGAGCAAGATGGGTGTCAGAAACCTAGCTGGCTTTAACAGCAAAATTCGTGATGCCGCTAAAAATGAAGTCATCATTCCCAACCCCTTTTCCTTAACACCCGATGCACCAGAGCCATTGCATGAGTTGCCGACCATTGTTGTGGTGATCGACGAGTTGGCTGACTTAATGATGGTGGTGGGTAAAAAAATTGAAGAATTGATTGCTCGATTGGCTCAAAAAGCACGGGCCGCCGGCATCCACTTAATTTTAGCGACGCAACGACCAAGCGTTGACGTCATCACTGGTTTGATCAAAGCCAATATTCCGACTCGCATTGCCTTTCAAGTGTCATCGCGTATTGATTCTCGCACCATACTTGATCAAATGGGCGCTGAAGCGTTACTCGGCATGGGTGACATGCTTTACATGCCGTCAGGAACTGGTTTGCCAATACGTGTGCATGGTGCCTTTGTTTCAGACGAGGAAGTACACCGAGTGGTTAATTCTTTGAAAGCGCAAGGCGAACCCGATTACATAGAGGGTTTACTAGAAGGGGGCGTGGCGGGTGAAACCGGTGACGGCTTGAACCCCATAACCGGCTTGGTTGATGCTGAGTCAGACCCTATGTACGATCAGGCAGTAGGTATTGTTCTGAAGAACAGGCGTGCTTCAATTTCTTTAGTACAAAGGCACTTGCGTATTGGGTATAACCGAGCGGCAAGGTTACTTGAACAAATGGAACAATCTGGGGTGGTGTCTGCGATGCAGTCAAATGGTAACCGAGAAATTTTAGTGCCTGCTGGCCCGCAGGACGCAGCATGACTGTCCTCACATCAATTAAAGGCCTGACGGTTGTTGCCTTGAGCTTATTAGGTGCAACATACCATCGTTCGGCAACGTTCATTTTGATTTCTTTACTCATGCTTTCTGGCCCTAACGCTTGGTCTGCTACCCCCTCTGCTATTGAGCAGTTGAGGAATTTTGGTGTGCAGGTCACTTCGGCAGAAGGGGCTTTCACACAACGAACATTTGGTGCACAAGGGCAAACTGCACCTGACCAAACGGGCACCTTTATATTCGAGCGTCCCGGCCGGTTTCGCTGGCAAGTCACTGCGCCATATCGACAATTGATTCTGACAGACGGTCAAGATTTATATCAATATGATCCCGACTTGAGCCAGGTCACGGTGCGTACAGTAGGCAACTCCTTGGGCGATTCGCCCGCTGCAGTATTGTTTGGTAATGGGCAAATAGATGAAGCGTTTACGCTGTCGCCACTGCCTGATCAAGATGGTTTGGTGTGGTTGAGGGCCGTGCCCAAACAGTCTGACTCGGGTCTACGTCAAATTGATATGGGGTTGCAAAATGGCTTGCCTGTCAAGCTATTATTAGAAGACGGCTTTGGTCAAACCACTCAAGTTGACATCACTTCTCTGGTTCCAAAAGCCAATTTGCCCGCTGATACCTTTGCATTTAAGCTTCCGCCCAATACTGATTTGGTGCGACTGCAATAAAACGATTCATCTACAGACGACTCATTTTAAAGACGAATGAACTTAAATCAAGATAGCGTTACACGTGCAAAATAAACCAACCCCCCCGCTAGCGGAAGCCTTAAGACCTCAGTCTATAGACCAAGTAATAGGCCAGTCGCATTTGTTGGGGCAGGGTAAGCCTTTGCGGTTGGCTTTTGATTCAGGCACCCCACACTCAATGATTTTATGGGGCCCACCTGGCGTGGGTAAAACCACGTTGGCACGCCTGACTGCAAACGCCTTTGATTGCAAGTTCATTGCCTTATCTGCCGTTTTTTCGGGTGTGAAAGACATTCGTGCCGCAATGGATCAAGCACAAATTTATTTGGCTAATGGTACCCGTACCATTTTATTCATTGATGAAATTCATCGCTTTAATAAAGCGCAGCAAGACGCCTTATTGCCTTATGCTGAATCGGGCTTAGTCACTTTAATTGGCGCCACCACTGAAAACCCCTCATTCGAAGTGAATTCAGCCTTGTTATCGCGGGCGCAAGTTTATGTGTTGCATGCTTTAAGTGAAGATGAGCTTGGGCAACTTGTTCAAATAGCTTTGCAAAAAGCGTTGCCGCACATAACGTTAGACGCAGCAGCCATAGATACTTTAGTAGGGTATGCCGATGGCGATGCCAGACGGTTATTAAACTTGCTTGAACAGGTCAATAGTGCCGTGGGTACTCATGAAGAACAGGTGTCTGATGCGGTTCACCATATTGACGCGGCATTTTTAGAGCAAGCATTGAGCTTAAATGCCCGCCGTTTTGATAAAGGCGGTGACAATTTTTATGACCAAATTTCAGCCCTACACAAGTCTGTGCGAGGCTCAAGCCCTGATGCTGCGCTGTATTGGTTGACCCGTATGCTGGATGGTGGGGCTGATGCCAAATATTTATCAAGACGTATTATTCGCATGGCCTGGGAAGACATCGGTTTGGCAGACCCGCGAGCATTACAAATTGCCAATGAGGCAGCCTCAACCTACGAGCGTTTGGGCTCGCCAGAAGGTGAGTTAGCGTTGGGTCAAGCCGTAATTTATTTATCAATCGCTGCAAAAAGTAACGCGGGTTACAACGCCTTTAATCAAGCGATGGCTTTTGTCAAAAAAGATCATTCACGTGAAGTGCCCATGCATTTACGCAATGCGCCTACGAAATTGATGAAAACATTGGGTCACGGCCATGAGTATCGGTATGCTCATAACGAGCCAAATGCTTACGCAGCGGGTGAAAGCTATTTGCCCACAGACATGCGCGAGCCAAATTGGTATCAACCTACTCCCCGAGGTCTTGAAATTAAAATTACTGAAAAGTTGGCCTTTTTGAGAAAATTAGATCAGTCGGTTCAAGAAAAAAATACCAAGATTAAGAAATAACGGAATGTATAGGGTATAAAGCAACCTAAGGGTTAACCTTTATTCTATTAAGAAAAATGTATAATGAACAAGTTACTTTTGATTTTGATGATTTAATTTAAATGACAGATAATTAAAAATTATTGTTTTTATGCGTGTTTTAATTTGAATGTTTTAAATTTGTTTAGCAGTTGATCATGTTTTAATCAACTTTGTTTGCAATCTGATATTGAGGTTTTACACATGGAATGGTTTGAGGCTCTGCACTTAGCGCGTCTACAGTTCGCGTTTACAGTTGCGTTTCATATTATTTTCCCCGCCTTTACGATTGGCTTAGCCAGTTATCTATTTGTGCTGAACGCAGCGCATTTATTCACCCGTAAAGCCGTTTACCTTGACTTGTTTAATTACTGGAAGAAAATTTTTGCACTTTCTTTTGGTATGGGTGTCGTGTCAGGCATCGTCATGAGCTACCAGTTTGGCACCAACTGGAGCGTGTTTGCAGATAAAGTAGGCCCTATTTTAGGTCCTCTGATGGGCTATGAAGTCTTGAGTGCGTTCTTCTTAGAGGCAGGCTTCTTAGGTGTGATGCTATTTGGCCGTGAGCGTGTAGGCGAAAAGCTGCACGTATTTGCCACAGGCATGGTGGCCTTAGGCACCTTTGCTTCAGGCTTCTGGATCTTGGCCGTGAATAGCTGGATGCAAACTCCTGACGGTCATGCAATCAACGCGGTGGGCCAGTTTGTACCTGACGACTGGTTTAAGATTATTTTTAACCCATCATTTCCGCATCGTTTGTTGCACATGATGTTGGCGGCTTACTTAACCACTGCGTTTGTTGTGGCATCTGTGGCGGCGTTTCACTTGTTGAAAGTCAAAGCCGGAAAGTTGACGCCAGGTTTTAGCATCGATGCCGTGAAGAAGATGTTTTCCATGGCAATGTGGATGGCGGCCATTGTTGTGCCCATGCAAATTTATGCAGGTGATGCGCAAGGCTTGGACACTTTAAAGTACCAGCCACTCAAAATTGCTGCGATGGAAGGTCACTTTGAAAACCAAAAACCTGCTGGCCTCGTCTTATTTGGAATACCCAATCAAGAAGAAGCCAAAATGGAATACAAGGTTGAAATCCCTGTTTTGGGTAGCATCATTTTGCACCACAACACAACTGAAGGCTTGTTGGGCTACGAATCTTTCCCAAGGTCAGAGTGGCCTCCGATGGCGCCACCCTTTTACGCCTTTAGAATCATGGTGGGTATTGCCTTCTTGATGCTAGGTATGGGCATGTGGAGTCTTTGGTTGCGTTACAAAAAACGTTTGTATGACACGCCGCTGATGCTTAAAGCAGCTGTCATGATGGGCCCAGCCGGGTTCATCGCTGTCATT
>Ga0075467_10004596_pt1 | contig 10164 bp, 9 predicted proteins | sample DEB08_DNA_9_FD_75067 | JGI IMG/M metagenome (GOLD analysis project Ga0075467, IMG submission 75067) | Aqueous microbial communities from the Delaware River and Bay under freshwater to marine salinity gradient to study organic matter... | ecosystem: Environmental > Aquatic > Marine > Coastal ... | reverse complement strand
GGACGTAAAGACAGCGCTGCGGTGTCGTTCTTTTGGATCGGCACGGTCGGTGCGGTCATCACCACTATGGCAGGGATGGGCTGGTGGGAGCCGATGATCGCCACGGATTGGGCGTGGATGGCGGCTTTATGCGTCACGGGGGCCACTGGTCATTACATGCTAATCCGCGCTTATGAGGTGGCCGAAGCCTCGGCAATTCAACCCTTTGCCTACCTGCAACTGGTCTTCGCCTCTGCTCTTGGAATCACCGTCTTTGGTGAGGTGTTGGAGCCGCATGTAGCGATAGGGGCTGCGGTGGTGGTTGGGGCAGGCCTGTTCACCCTGTGGCGGGCGCGTCAATCTCAGGCAAAAATCTAGACCGCTTTGGTGAACACCAGTGAGGTTGGCCCTTTAAACCCGGGATGGCTCATCGATCCGGTTTGTTTAAACCCGAGTGCGAAAAAGATGGCGTGATTTTCGACAAGTTCGATCCGTGATTGCAGTTCCAGCTGGGGCAGGCCAAGCGCCTGCGCCCGCGCCTCGGCATGGTCAATCAAGATATGAGCATAGCCTTTGCCTCGCAATGGCGGGTCCACCGACAAGCGCCCCAGATGCAGCGCATGCGGCTTTGGCGTAAGAACCACACACGCACGGGCTGGGCGGCCAATCACCCAAACCTCTCCTTTATGCGTGGCCAAATCCTGCGCGGTCATTTTATGCAATGATGATGGCGGGTCAATGCGCCCTTCCATCCCGGCAAACGCACGTTTGATCAGCGCCAGCAGCGCATCCCAATCATAGGGTTCTTTGGGGTGAAATGGGGTCATAGCAGTTTCCTTGGTCGGGGGAGACTTTCCGCCCAGTGCCCTGCCCGGTCAAGTGATTTTCGCGAGCCTGCGACTTGATGTTGGGATTTATTTCCATGAAGCAATTCATCCCTTGCCATGACGGCCAACCCGACCAAATACTCGATGCCAATCCCAAACTAAGTTCAAACCCGCGGAAGTTGGCCGTAAAACGCCAAGATGTTGTGGATAAGCCGCTCATCACCGCAGGATGCTGGGGGTTAATGGGTTGACACATTCCGTGAGGGGTCAGACCATCGCAGACCATACAGAATCAACGGTGCCACGACTTTGCGTTTCAACCGCCTTCGCCTCAACGGCTTCAAAAGCTTTGTCGACCCCACGGATTTGATCATCCATGAGGGGCTGACAGGTGTGGTTGGTCCCAATGGCTGTGGTAAGTCCAACCTGCTTGAGGCCTTGCGCTGGGTTATGGGTGAAAACCGCCCAACAGCGATGCGCGGCGGCGGGATGGAGGATGTAATTTTCGCGGGCACCTCCAGCCGTCCCGCCCGTAACTTTGCCGAAGTAGCGCTAGTGATTGACAACCAAGACCGCCTCGCGCCGTCTGGATTTAACGAGGCGGATCAGATCGAAATCACCCGCCGCATCACCCGCGATGCCGGATCAGCTTACAAAGCGAACACGCGGGATGTACGGGCGCGCGACATCCAGATGCTGTTCGCCGATGCATCGACTGGCGCGCACTCCCCTGCGCTTGTGCGCCAAGGCCAGATCGCCGAATTGATCAATGCCAAGCCCAAAGCGCGGCGTCGGATTTTGGAAGAAGCTGCTGGTATTTCTGGCCTTTACCAGCGCCGGCATGAGGCTGAACTTCGGCTAGCGGCCACGGAAACCAATCTGTCCCGTGTCGATGATGTGCTTGAGGCGATGGCCGCCCAGCTTGGCACGCTTGCGCGTCAGGCTCGCCAAGCGGCGCGTTACCGTGAAATCGGTACCGAATTGCGCCGGACGGAAGGGATACTCTTGTTCCGCCGCTGGCGCGAAGCCGACATAGCCGTAAATGAGGCGGAAACCCTGCTGCGTGACCGTTTGGTCCAAGCAGGCAAGGCCGAAACCCTGTCCCGCGTGGCACAAGACGCGCGGGCCAAGGCCGAAGAAGGCCTGCCGTCAAAGCGCGAAGAAGAGGCGATTGCCGGAGCTATATTACAGCGCCTGACAGTGCAGCGCGACACTTTGAATGATACTGAGGCCCGCGCGCTGCAAACGATCGACACGCTGCGCAGCCGCATCGACCAACTTGCCCGCGATATGGAACGTGAATCTGGCCTCAACCGCGATGCTCAAGACACAATTGACCGGCTGGCGTGGGAGGCCGAACAACTAACCCGCGCCACTGACGGGCATGATGAAAAGCTGCGCGAGGCCGCCGAAGCCGCACGCGAGGCTGGCGCTTTGCTAAGCGAACGCGAAGGCGGCATGTCGGATATGACCGAGGATGTCGCCCGTCTTGCCGCGCGTCACCAATCTGCTGGCCGTTTGCTGGCCGACACGCAAAGTACCGTGGAAAAGGCCGAAAACCAGACTGCGCGTGCCAAAGACGCCTCAACCGAGGCATTGGAATTTGAGTCTCGGACCGCCGAGGCCTTCGAGGCCGCAGAGATCGCCCAAGAAGAGGCCTTGGCATTGGCCGAAGCAACCGAGGAGGCGCTGCTAAGTGCCGAGGAGGCCCGCGCTGAAGTGCAAACCCGCGAGGCCGATGCGCGCGCCATGCGGTCCGAAGCCGAGGGCGAAGCCAATGCGCTACGTGCCGAGGTGGCAGCGCTTGGTCGTTTGGTGGAACGTGAATCTGCGGCAGGCAGCCAAGTCCTTGATCAATGCCGTGTCGAGCCAGGGTATGAAGCCGCCCTAGGAGCGGCGCTGGCCGATGATTTGCGCGCGCCTGCGGTAGGTGTTGATGCCGTCTCAGGTTGGGCCGCGCTTCCTGATTATGATGAGAATGCCGCATTGCCGGCTGGTGCCACGCCTTTGGGGGAATGGGTGCGTGTGCCCGCCGTTTTGCGCCGCCGTATCGGCCAAATCGGTCTTGTAGCCCGCGATCAAGGGGCGGCCCTTCAACCCGCTTTGCGCCCCGGTCAGCGCTTGGTAAGCGTTGAGGGCGATCTGTGGCGTTGGGATGGGTTTCGCGCCGGAGCCGATGATGCGCCATCAGCGGCAGCCTTGCGGTTGAAACAGTTGAACCGGTTGGTGCAGCTAAAGCGCGATCTAGAGGATGTAGCCGCCCGTGCCGATGGTGCAAAGCTGGCGCATGAAGCGTTGCAGGCGCGACTGGCAGATCTTGCCCGCGCCGATCAAATGGCCCGCGACGCCCGCCGTGCCGCCGATGCCCGAGTGACCGAGGCGAACCGAGCGCTTGCTCGTGCAGAGGCGGACAGGTCGATTGCTGGCGGCAAGTTGGAGGCCGCACGCTTGGCGGTAACCCGCTATGATACCGAGGCAACCGAGGCCCGCGCCACGCTGCGCGATGCTCAGAATGCAGTTGAATCGCTTCCTGACTTGAGTGCCGCGCGGGCCACCGTCGAGGCGTTGAAAACGACGGTTGAAGCCGCGCGGATCACGATGATGATCCGCCGGTCTGCGCATGATGAATTGCGGCGCGAAGGCGAGGCACGGTTGAAGCGGCGCCAAGAGGTGACCAAGGAAATCTCTGGCTGGAAGCACCGCTTGGAGACGGCGGAAAAGCGTAATCAGGAACTGGCGGACCGCAAAACCCAGACAGAAGATGAGCTGGAGGACGCCCAAGCCGCGCCCGAGGAAATCGCCATCCAGCGCGAAGAGCTTGCCGATGCGATGGGGGCGGCAGAGGCGCGGCGGGCTGCCGCTGCGGATGCTTTGGTTCAGGCGGAAACCGCGTTGCGAGAGGCGACCTTGACGGAACGTGAGGCTGAGCGTTTGGCCGGCGAGGCGCGTGAGGCGCGCGCCCGGACCGAGGCCCGGCATGAGGCGGCAGTGGAAGCGCGCGAGGCGGCTTCGGTGCGGATCCGTGAAGAGACAGAGTGCGCGCCTGCCCAGCTGTTGGAAACGCTTGATGCGGATCCGGACAAGATGCCGGATGTGGAGCATTTGGAAACCGAGGTCAGCCGGTTGAAACGGCAGCGTGAGGCTTTGGGGGCGGTGAACCTGCGGGCCGAAGAAGATGCAAAATCGGTGCAGACGGAGCACGACGCGCTGGCCTCGGAAAAGAACGACCTGGAGGAGGCTATCAAGAAACTGCGCGGCGGGATTGCAGGGCTGAACCGAGAAGGGCGTGAGAGGCTTTTGACGGCGTTTGAGCAGGTCAATAACTCATTTGGAACCCTGTTTACACATCTGTTTGGTGGGGGTGAGGCGCGGTTGGTTTTGGTGGAATCGGATGATCCACTGGAGGCCGGGTTGGAGATTATGTGCCAGCCACCTGGCAAGAAACTGGCGGTTTTGAGCCTGCTGTCGGGGGGAGAGCAGACCTTGACCGCGATGGCGCTGATCTTTGCAGTTTTCTTGGCCAATCCGGCCCCGATTTGTGTGCTGGATGAGGTGGACGCGCCTTTGGATGATGCCAACGTGACCCGTTTTTGTGACCTCTTGGATGAGATGACCCGCCGGACCGAAACGCGGTTTTTGATTATTACCCACCATGCCGTCACGATGGCAAGAATGGACCGTTTGTTTGGGGTCACGATGGCCGAGCAAGGGGTGAGCCAATTGGTCAGTGTGGACCTGAAGCGGGCAGCGGCGATGGTGGCCTGAGGTCGCGCATGTCCGCGTGCGGACATTTTTGCAAGCTATTGTTTTTGCATAAAATACAAATTTTTGTTTACCAAATCTTAATGCGTGCACACGCGTTCCAGCGGGGATGTTTTGCGCGTTCTGGGGCGTGTTCCCGTGCGATCAGGGCCGGGATTTGGATATTTAGGAACAGAAAAAGGCGAGGCCGCGTTAGAGTTTGCGCAAGGGGTCACCGGGGCGGAGGGTTCCGTCTTGTTCCACCGCGCAGAGGACGCCGCGCAGGCGCAATTCGGGGTGATCGGTGATCCAGTTTTTGGCGGCGGCGCCGCAGCGCGCTTTCCATTTTACACAGCCTTCATTGAACAGGTTAGAGACGCGCAGGATAGCGGTGCCGGCTTGGAGGCGCGTGCCTTCGGGCAGGTTATCAAGGCTGGTGTCAATATCTGCGATAAAGCTGTCGCCGGGGTGGGTGGTGTTTTCGCGGTCGGTCCAAATCAGGTTCAAGACCCGCAGCGGCAGGATTGAAACCTGGATATTCGGGTCGGGTGCGCCGCTGGGCAGGCGCAGCCATGGGTCGGATAGCCAGCGGTCGCCGATGATGCCTTGCGCGCGTGTCAGGTGCAGCGCGTCGGGGAACGTGCGTTCGTTGCGGCTGGGGCGCAGGCACAGGCTATCGATCGTTGTGTCGGTTTTCGGGGCTGCGCGCACATGGGACATTGCTGCGGCGAGTTCGGCTTTGGTCACGGTCATATCAAACCCATCTTGGCCATGGTTTGGCGCAGGTTGAGGGTGGCGTTTAGCAGGGCGCTTTCGGCGTGCAGTTTGGCGAGGGTTTCGGGCGTGGCGGTTTGGGTGGCGGTGTAAAAAGCGTCGATCTCGGCATCGGTGGCGGTCAAAAGCCAGTCTTGCAAGGCGGGATTGTATTGGTAGGCACCTTTGGTCAGGCGGAATTGCAGGCGGGCGCGCCAGCGTGCGGGATCTTGAGCATGGAAATGCAGCAACGCAATGCCTTGGTGAAAGTCGCCACCCGGCACGCGGCTGCCGGCGCGAAAAGCACCGTGCAAGCGGGGTTCAAACCGCGAGAGGCCGGTGCGGAAAAAGCATTTTCCAGCGGCGTGGGACAGGACGCCGTTGGTGAGCAAGGGCGCGTAGGGGCCGAAGGCGCGGGTGCGGGCGGAGTCATTCCTTTGGCCGCCCAAGGCAGCGCGGAACCGGGTGGCGGTGAAGATGTCATCGGGCAAGGCGGGGTCATGCAGCGCCTCATAGGGGGCCATGCGGAGCATGGGTTGGTCGGCGGGGAGGGCGCCTAGGGCTGTAGGGATGGAAGTGTTAGGCAGAATGTATTCGTCAACGTCGATATGGGCGATCCACGGCAGCGCCTCGGTTTTGTAGACCCGGTGCATATTGCGGCCTTGGCGGTTTTGGTGCCGTTCGGGACGCTTGCCGATCAGGTCCATCCAATAGGTGGTGCTGCACAGGGTGGTGGTGATTTGGGGGTGGTTGAAGTGCTGTGCAGCAGGGTCATCGGGGTCATCGAAATGCAGCCAGATATGGGTTGCCCCGAGGTTTAGGTGATAGGCGGCAAAGGCTTGGACCTGTTCCAAGGGGGCTTTTACGGTGGTGCAGATGCCCCATTCGGGGGTTGGGTGGGGCATAGGCTGACCTGCGCAATAGGTGTTGTTCTGCAGAGTAGCAGGCTGCGTGGGCGAGGCAACGGCGTTGTGCCTTAGAGGCTGGCGACGACCGCGACCACCAGCAGCATCAGCCCCCATGCGCGCCACAGGGCGTTGCAGGCGGCGTCAATCTCGGCTGGGCCGGGGGTGCGGGTGCCAGTGGGCCAGACCCACGGGAAATCCTGCATTTTGCCATCGTAGCTGCGCGGGCCGGAGAGGGCTGTGTTTAGGGCGACGGCCATCGCAGCCTCGGGCCAGCCTGCGTTTGGGGAGCGGTGGAGGGGGGCGTCGCGCAGGAGAGGGGCGGGGTCAAACTGCAGGTGGCTGATCGCGATCAGGGCGGCGGTGAGGCGGGCGGGGACGAGGTTGAGGAGGTCATCAAACCGGGCGGCGGCCCAGCCGAACTGTTCATATTTGGGGGTGCGGTGGCCGATCATGCTGTCAGCCGTGTTGGTGATTTTATAGAGCATCAGGCCGGGGAGGCCGAGGAGCAGGAACCAAAAGGCAGGAGCGATGACACCGTCTGACAGGTTTTCGGCGGCGCTCTCAATCGCGGCGCGCGAGATGGCGGGGGCGTCGAGCCCTGCCGTGTCGCGGCCTACGATCATTGCCACGGTGCGGCGGCCAGCAGGGAGGGACATGCGCAGGGCATCTGCCACGGCGCGGACATGTTGGACGAGCGATTTTTGGGCAAGCAGGATTGCGGCGACGACTATTTCAAGCAGGCCGAAGTCGGGGATGGCAGCGATGAGCGCTCCCAATATCCACGCGCCGAGGCCGAGGAGGACCATGGCGAGGATGCCCTTTTGTTTGCGCGACTCGCCGTGGTTGAGGCGTTTTTCGGCTATGCCGACCGCGCGACCCATAAGGACGGCGGGGTGGGGGAAGCGATCCCAAAGCCATTTGGGTTCGCCCAAGGCGGCATCAAGCAGGAGGGCGGGGAGGAGGAGGGCGGCACTCATGCTGTCAGGGCCGATTGGAGGCGCGACCAATGGTCGGGGGTTCCGGGGAGGCCAAAGCGGATCCAGCGGGTGGAGTAGGGGAAGATGCGCGTCCAGATATGGTGGCGGGCGAGGCGGGTTTGCAAGGCGGCGGCATCGGGCGTGTCGTAGAGGCGGAAGAGGGTGGTGCCGCCGACCACGGGCAAATTGAGGAGCGCATCGAGGCGTGCGGCATCGGTGGCAAGGCGGCTGCGGGTTTGGGTGGCCCAATTTTGGTCGTTTAATGCGCGGGTGCCGATCTCAATGGCAGGGCCGGAGACGGCCCAAGGGCCGATGCTTTGGGCCAACTTGGCGATCAGGGCCGGGTCGCCAATGGCAAAGCCGAGGCGCAGGCCTGCGAGGCCCCAGAATTTGCCGAAACTTTTCAGGATGATCGTGTCGGGGCGGGTGGCGTGGGCGATCAGCGAGGCGTCGGGGGTGACGTCACAAAAGCTTTCGTCGATGATGGTGGTTTGGACGAAGTCGCTTGTCTGCCATTGCCGCCCGTCGGGGTTGTTGGGGTGTACGATAACGCGGGTTTTGGCGTTGTCGGTTATGGCCCAACCTTGGGCCGCAAAGGCGCGGGCGTGTTCGTTGTAGGTAGGGCCGGGAATGTGGACGGCGCCGGGCGCGGTGATGCTGGGCATGCGGGCGATAAGGGCGCTGGCACCGGGGGCGGGTAGGATGGCGGCGCCGTCGGGGACGGCCCAGAACTGGCGGGCGGCGGTTTCGAGACGGGCGAAAGCTGCGGTGTCGGGCAGGGCGTTCCATGCATCTGCTGGTAGGCTTCCCAGCGGATAGGGCGTGGGATTGATGCCTGTTGACAGGTCAATCCACCCTGCGCGGGTGCCACCAAATTGGGCGATTGCGGCGTCTATTCCGCCGCCATGGTCTGCTGTATCGGCCATCTTCTTCCCCATCCTTCATGCTGCCCAGAAACCTGATTTTGGCGGCAAGGGCAACGTGGCTTTTCTGCCGCGCTGGAGGGAAAGTGAAAATCTGTCACAGGGTTGTCTTGATTTTAACCAATTTAGGGTCAGACTGAAGTGTGTTGGAAGGACATATCATGCTGGAATTTTTGCCAAAAGAGATTCGAGACGGGTTGGCCGCCGCGAAAAAGCGCGATCAGGTTCGGAAATCAAGGTTACGGGTGCAACTGGGTGAGGCGGTTTTTCCGATTCTGCGGATGTGGGATGGGGGGATTGCGTTGGATGCGGACCGCACGCCGCACTTGCGTGGGTTGATTGATGTCTATGACGGGGCCAACTAGGTTTTCCAGTGTTTGATCATCGCATCAACGGTTGAGAATGGTGAGTTGATTTGTGAGTTCAAACGCTCGACCGCCGTAACGGACAAGGCCGCTCTGGATTTTTGGCGCGATGAGAATGCTCCGGTCGGGTATTTGCCCAAGCAGTAGGGGCGCGCTATTTGCCGCGACCTTGAAAGCGTTGCCACAGCCAAAGCAATAGAACAGCGCCCAGAATGGCGCTGACGAACATGGCGACGGCACCCGTTATCGTCACAAGGATGCGCAGAATAAGCCAGCCTACAACCGCACCGACCACGCCGATGGCGATGGTGGTGGGGACATCTGCCTGAACCTTCATAAGGCGGGTTGCAAAGAACCCGGCTGCGGCCCCGATAATAACGATCAGCAAAATCATGGGCATGGTGATGGCCTTTTTGTCGAGTGCGTTGTGGGGAATGCTAGCAGGAACCGGGGCAAAGGGTAGGGGGATTGGGTTTTTGCGCGGCGGGAGTTGGCTTGGGCGTAAGTTGCGTGACCTTTAGGACAACACTTTCGGCAAGCTAAAACCACGCAGAATTTCTGAAGTGTCACTGGGGCGCTTGCCTTCGCGCTGGGCTTGCAGGATGTCTACTGCGCCTGTGCCGCAGGCGATGGTAAAGCCATGCAGAACTTGGCCCGGCGTGCCGCTGCCACTTGATAGCTGCGAGCGGAGGAGTTTGACGCGTTCGCCCGCGATATCACACCACGCGCCGGGAAAGGGCGAGAGGCCGCGGATTTGGCGGTCGACGATGGTTGCGGGTTGGGTCCAGTCGATGCGCGCCTCGGATTTATCGATTTTGGCGGCATAGGTCACGCCTGTTTCGGGCTGGGGTTCGGGGGTAAGGTTAGGGAGTTGGTCGAGGGCTTGGACGATCAGTTCCGCGCCCATAGCGGACAGGCGGTCATGCAACTCAGCAGTCGTTTCTTGCGGCCCGATGGGAGTTTCGCTGCGCAGCAAAACCGGGCCGGTATCCAGCCCTGCCTCCATCTGCATGATGCAGATGCCGGTTGCAGCATCGCCTGCCAGAATGGCGCGGTGGATGGGGGCGGCACCGCGCCAGCGCGGCAGCAACGAGGCGTGGATATTTAAACAGCCATGCTGCGGAGCAGAGAGAATATTCTGCGGCAATATCAAGCCATAAGCGACGACGACGGCAATGTCAGCCTTGTGTGCCGCAAAGGCCAATGCTGCATTTTCGCTGCGCAGCGAAACGGGGGTGTGAACGGGCAAGCCAAGGGCTTCGGCACGGGTTTGGACGGGCGAGGGCCGGTCCTTTTTGCCGCGTCCGGCGGGGCGGGGGGGCTGCGAGTAAACCGCGACGATTTCGTGCTCTGCGGCAAGTGCATCAAGGATCGGGACCGAGAAGTCAGGGGTTCCCATGAAGATCACGCGCATCGGGTTTTCCTTTTGGGGTTTGGATTTGGATTCGCGGGTGGTGGGGTGGGTGCAACCCACCGCTATTGTGATTTGCGGGCCTTGCGCAGCAGCATGTCACGTTTCATTTTGCTTAGGTTATCAAAGAACATTTTGCCGTTCAGGTGGTCGATTTGGTGTTGTACGGACGTGGCCCAAAGGTTCACGAAATCGCGGTCTTCGGTTTCGCCATCGGCGTTCAGGTAGCGAACGGTCACAGCACGCGGGCGGGTGATTTTGGCGGATACGCCGGGCAGGT
>Ga0075467_10004594_pt1 | contig 10170 bp, 7 predicted proteins | sample DEB08_DNA_9_FD_75067 | JGI IMG/M metagenome (GOLD analysis project Ga0075467, IMG submission 75067) | Aqueous microbial communities from the Delaware River and Bay under freshwater to marine salinity gradient to study organic matter... | ecosystem: Environmental > Aquatic > Marine > Coastal ... | reverse complement strand
GCCCGCGCCATAAGCGTGGGTGCCACGCCCGCCGTGCGCCGCGCGCTGGATGCAGGGCCCGTACCGGTTGAACACATTGAGCGTCCGTCGCCGTCGCCGAAGCTGCTGCTGGAGGCGCTTCGCCCGCACCAGTGGCTCAAGAACCTGTTGGTGTTCGTACCGCTTTTGACCAATCAGGACTTCAGCGCCGCCGCCATCATCGCCAGTTGTCTTGCGTTTGTGGCGATCAGCATCGTGGCATCGGCAGGTTACCTGCTGAACGATTTGCTGGACCTGTCCGATGATCGGTCCCATCCGCGAAAACGCAACCGCCCGTTTGCCTCGGGGCGCTTGCCGGTCGCAACCGGCAGCGTGATGTTACCCGTGCTGCTAACCATCGGGATGATGATTGCATTGCTGGTTTCGCCGCTTCTGGCAGGGGTGATCGCGATCTACTTCGTCTCGACGACGGCCTATTCCGTCAAGCTCAAGCGGCATACCCTGATCGATATATGCATGCTGGCGTTTCTCTACACAGTGCGGATCATCGCCGGCGGCATGGCAATCGGCGCGGCGCTGTCGGTTTGGTTGCTGGCTTTTTCCATGTTCATCTTCTTTGCACTGGCCGCCGTAAAGCGGCAGGCAGAATTGGCCGATCACGATGGGGCCGCATCACGGACCAATTCGCGGCGTGGTTACCGGCCCGAGGATTCGCCTGTTGTGACGCAGATGGCGGTATCTGCGGGATTTGTGGCGGTTCTGGTTCTGGCGCTTTACCTGAACGAACCGGTTGTGCAGGAAAACTATTCGTCGGCGTGGCTGCTTTGGGGGGCTTGTCCGCTGTTGTTGTTCTGGATCAGCCGGATGGTGTTGATCGCGGGACGTGGCGAAATGCATGACGACCCGCTGGTTTTTGCGCTTGAAAACCGGACCAGCAGGTGGACGTTGACGATGATGTTGGCGCTGTTCGCGGGGGCTGCGTTGATATGAGCCGCAATGCTCTGGTCTTGCGCTATGCGAGCTTTGCCGTGATCGCGGTAATGGCCAACCTTCTGGTGCAGCGGATCGTGCTTTGGGGAGCCACAGACGTCACGTCCAGCCGCTTTGCCATGGCGCTGGCCATGGGAACGATCGTGGGTTTGGTGGTCAAATACCTGCTGGATAAGCGATGGATATTCTATGACACGTCCACGGGCGCGCGGGCGCATGGAACCAAGTTCACGCTTTATGCGGCAATGGGGCTGATCACGACAGCCATCTTCTGGATCACCGAAACCGCGTTCTGGATGATCTGGAGCACGGATATCGCCCGCGAGATTGGCGCGATCTTGGGGTTGAGCGTGGGGTATGTCACGAAATACTGGTTGGACCGCCGATACGTATTCCGCGATGCCACCGGGGTGCAGGGCGCATGACCCGCCTGTCTGGCTGGGGCCGCTTCCCCGCTGTCGAGGCCAAGGTGGTGACCGCGCGAACCACCGCAGATGTCGCCCGCCAAATCGCGGCCGGCCCGCTGATCGCACGCGGAAACGGCCGGGCATATGGCGACAGCGCGGTCAATGCGGACAGCACGTTGGCCATGCGCGGGATGAACAGGATCCTGCGGTTTGATCCCGATACCGGCGTTTTGGAGGCCGAAGCCGGCGTCTTGCTGGCCGAAGTGATCGACGCGTTTCTGCCTCGCGGCTGGTTCCCCGCAGTGACGCCGGGCACCAAGTTCGTGACCCTTGGTGGTGCCATCGCGGCGGATGTGCACGGCAAAAACCACCATTCGGAAGGCAGCTTTGGCCAATTCGTCGATTGGCTGGATGTGATGGGCGCGGATGGGACGATCACGCGCTGTGCGCGAAATGGCAATTCCGACCTGTTCGACTGGACCATCGGGGGCATGGGCCTGACCGGGGTGATCGTGCGCTGTGGCGTGCGGCTGAAACCTGTGAAGAGCGCGTGGGTCATCCAAAACACGATCGTCGCCAATGGTCTGGACGCCGCGATCGCGGCCTTCGAGGACAACTTGAATGCCCCCTATTCCGTGGCATGGATTGACACGCTGGCCACGGGTGACGCCTTGGGCCGCAGCATTGTGATGCTGGGCCACCATGCCGCGCGGGCCGAGTTGCCACCGGACAAGGCCGCGCGCCCCTTCTATACAAAGCGACCGGGGACAAAACGCTTGCCTTTCGATCTGCCGGGGGGGCTGCTGAACGCAACCACGGTGCGCGTGATGAACGCCGCGTTCTTCTGGAACGAGAAGCGCAAGCCCCGGCGAAGCATTGTGGACTGGGACCGGTATTTCTATCCTCTGGACGCGATTCAGGATTGGAACCGCGGCTACGGTCGCAAAGGGTTCATGCAATTTCAATGCGCCCTGCCCCGCGCCAGCGCCGCGCTGGGCCTGCGTGATCTGCTGCAGGCGGTCGCGGTATCCCGACAGGGCAGTTTTCTGTCGGTTCTCAAACGGTTCGGGCCGCAAGGCGGGCGGTTTTCCTTTCCGGTCGAGGGCTATACGCTGACAATGGATTTTCCGGTGAATGACAGGAGCCTGACGCTGATGGATACGCTTGATCAGATAGCATTGGCGCATGGAGGCCGGTTTTATCTGGCCAAGGATGCACGCCTTGGGGCCGCAACGCTGGCCAAGGCCGATCCGCGGGCGGCCGAATTCGCCACGCAGCGGCAGGCAGCCGGATGGGCCGACGCCTTTCGCTCGGCGCAATCCGAAAGGTTGGGGCTATGAGCGGTGGTCCGGTTCTGATCATCGGCGCGGCGTCGGATATGGCCCGTGCGGTTGCGCGCGCCTATGCGCAACGGGGCCACGCGATACAGTTAGCCGCGCGGGATGTGACGCGCTTGGAGGATGACGCCGCCGACCTGCGCACGCGGTTCGGCGTGGAGGTAAGCTTGCATGCCGTCGATGCGCTGGATCTGGCCAGCCACAAAGCCTTCGTTGATGGCTTGCCCCTGCCCGGCATCGCGGTCTGTGCGGTTGGCGCGATGGGTGATCACGGTGAAAGTCTGGCCGACACCGAAAAAGCGGCGCTGGTGATGCGGTCGAATTTCGAAGGGCCAGCCAGCATTCTTGCTCATCTGGCCAATGCAATGGAACAGCACGGACGGGGTACAATCGTCGGCATCAGTTCGGTGGCAGGCGACCGGGGCCGCGCCAGCAACTATGTCTATGGCTCTGCCAAAGCCGGGTTCACCGCCTTTTTATCGGGCCTGCGCAATCGGTTGGCCCCACAAGGCGTGCACGTGGTGACAGTGCTGCCGGGCTTCGTCGCGACCGCAATGACCGAAGGCATGGACCTGCCCGCACGTCTGACCGCCCAGCCCGAAGAGGTGGCCGAGGCAATCGTGAAAGCCACCGCAACCGGACGAAACATCATCTATGTGCGACCGATCTGGCGGCTGATCATGGCGATCATTCGCAATATCCCCGAACCCATCTTCAAGAAGACCAGTCTTTAGATCGGTACCCCGGTTTCGATCAGATAAGCGCGAAAATACGCGCAATGCATTCAAAATTGGGCGGATATCCGCCCAGACTTGATGACGATCGTCAAGGAGTGTCTCACGTTGTTGTGGATTTAATGCGTTACGTGTAGCCCCGTCGCCATGACAGGGACAGTGTCGGCGCGACCAAATGCGCACCTAGCAAGCAAACGGGTCCATTTTTTGGATAGCGCCGAAGTGGTGATCTCCACGCTGGTGGTGTCCGCATGTGTGACCGCAGTCTGCAGTTTTGTGATCTTATCGACCGTGTTGGCGGCCCGCGAAGGACCGACACCCACGGTGGATTTGGCAAGTGTGGATCATGGCATTCGCCCCATTGCACGCCCCACCATTCCTGAGGCGCTGCCGGAACTTGGCTTTGCCGACGACGCGCCGCAACTGCGCGTGGCACCCGACCTTAGCACCAGCGCGGCACTGACAGATGATGCCCCGGCAGACAACATCGGCGAGAGCCGGGGGGTCGTAGTGCGGGTGATCGAAGGGTCACCGCCCGTCTTGCCCTTGCAACGCCCCACACCTGATTTTGAACTTGTTCAAGTGGCCCGCAACATCACCTTTGCCCGCGCGTTGCTGTTGCCGACACCGACGCAGCGGCCCGTTCAGGGTGCCCTGCCTGTCACAGAGGCCGCACTTCGCCCGACTGTTCGGCCCGCAAACCTGATTGTGCGCAGCCAGCAGCCTGATGCCGCCACGGTCGAGGTTGCGCGTGCCGACGTGGCCGCCGAGGTCATCACCCCGGTCCGCCTTGACACCACCGCCGTCCCGCGCTGGTCCGCCACGCGCGGCGGCAACAGCTGTTCCGATCGGTTGGCCCGCGCCATTCCTCGCCGTCCGAACAGTGCGGCAGGCGGCACAGCCTTCATGGCCGAGCTGAGCGGCATGGGTGGCGGTGACCGTGACAACCGCATCATCGCCGCTGCGATGGACGGAAACATGCCTGCTTTCATGCGTGATCTTCAGCCCGTCACGTTCTCGGGTCTGACGAGCACAGGGCAACAGGCCGACATTACCATCTGCGTCACGCCCGATTATCTTTCCATCGGATCGGACGACGATTATGTTCGCGCGCCCCTTGGATTGCCTGCCGCACTACGGGTCGCCGATGCGTTCGACATGATGCTGCCAACCACCCGCATGGTCGACGCGATCTATTCGCAGGCCGATGTCCGGCTGAGCCCGCAACCGATGGAGCCGACATCGCAAATGTCATCCACCGACTATTTCATGCGCCACGATGTGACGCTGGACGCGCAGTTCGCGCAGGCCGGGGGACGTGACGGCTTGCTGGTCGCGGGGCACAAGAAAGACGTCGTGCTGACCAACCGTTTGGACAGCGCGCCCGGTCGCGTGGCGATCTATGGATGGCATCTTACCAACGGGAACCCGATCCAGCCGCTGTCGACCGTACATGGCGAATATTATGCGGATTACAGCCATGGTATCCGGCTGGTCAGTCGCACCGCCTATATCAACGGGCAAGCCGTCGATCTGCGGTCGCTGTTGACCGATGGGCAATATGCCAGCCTGCTTAATTCCGAAGGACCGTTGAGCGGCGGAACCATCCGCCTTGCCGCGCTGAACTGAAGCGCACAATCGGTTCCAAACGCAAGAACGCCCCGCAATCGCGGGGCGTTCTTGCGTTTCGGGCCGGTGTCAGACCGCTCAGTTCACGTCGCGGAAACAGCGAAAACCAAGATGATAATTGCTGTGGCTGGCCGTCGAAAGAACACGGCTGCCATGCCAGAACGGCGCGCGCCAACGGGTCCAATGTTCATGGGCGCGGATCGTATCCCAGATGAACCAGCTTCCCTTCATCTCGGTCACACCAAGCACACTTGAACCACGGCTGGCCATTTGATCTTCGGAAAGGGGCAGGTTCATGTGTTCGGCCGCGTTGCCATCGATGTCATAGGCACCCAGTGGGCTGGCGCATTGCGGAAATGAGCCGGCGGGATAGGTATTGGAGCCACAGCCCGCGAAACTGCCGCCATTGCAGCCGCTGGTCTTGGAACTGCCGGTGGCACAGACCCCGCTTTGCCATTGGCCAATCGAGTAGCTGGCGTTGCCTGCATTCCGGGCATTATGCCAATTGCGCATGGTGTTCACCGCGGCTGATTCACCCATCCCCCGGATCATGTCAAAGGGATAGTCGGGCGGCAAAAGCTGCCCTGCGGCGGCCCCTTCCCATTCGTGGGCATCGCCGATGCGCCCGCCTTCGGCTGCGCAAAGGGCTGCTGCCTGATCTGCGCGCACCCACACGACGGGATAGGCGAGCGGAATATTGGGGTATTCGAACATATCAACGCATACGGTTGCGTCTGCCGCCGTCTGGGTCGCCGGATCATAGAGCGGCGCCATGTAGGGACCTCCGCAGATCCGCTCCCATTGGCGGTTCCGATAACTTTCGCGCACACTGTCCACGGTGCCGCCCAAGCGTGCGGCCGCTTCCTCAGCGCTGAGGGGGTGGCGTGTCACGGCAGGGTTACCTTGCCCGATAACGGACGAACCCGCGAAAATCTCGCGGACGCGGCCAATTTCGGCGGCACTCAGCCCGCGGACCTGTTGCAGGTCACGAAACAGAGCTTCGTTGTTCTGATCGAGCGTCTGAGCCCCCGCAACCGTCGTCATCAACCCCAACAGCGCCGCGCCAATCCATGTCCGAGCCGTCATGTGAACTTACTCCCTCCGCAGTAGATAGAAGAAATCGCGTGTATCAGAAAAGCCGACGAACCGCGGGATCCGCGTACCGTCATCGCGCCGTTGGTCCACGTCGGCCATGTTCGATACCAGATGCTGGATCTCGATATCGTCCTCGCCATGGATATAAAGCGCCATATAGGTCAGTTCGGGTGCGTTCATGTCCAGCAGCATAGCATAATCGCAGCCATAGGCCTGAAATACCCGCGCCATGCCCGATGGCGTGGCCGAGCTGAAATAGCCATACAAGATGAACTGCCGATCGGCGACGGTGCGGATACAGGCACCCCCGCGCAAGGTCCGCAGATCGGCGTTCGCCGAGCCGGACCAGTTGCCGCCGCCCCAGCTTGTCACCCGGTCGCCGGGCACACCGTCTTCGATCAGCGGGACGCCATTTTGCCGTGCAAACGTCAGGCCCGGCAGCAGCATGTCATCGCCCTCGGTCCAAGTCCGCATGGCAATGGTGCCGTCATCCAACCCATACATGGTTGACAGGTTCGGCCATAGCCGCGAGAGCACCACGCCATTTTGCATGAAGCCATAATGGTGCCCCCAGTTGAACGACGCATAGTCGCCGAACCGGAACGCGCCGTGCTGGCGTTTGTACCCGCCCGCGAAAATCGCGGCGACACGGTCCGTCAAGGACGGGCTCAACATGCCGACCCGCACCAGCGGATCGGTGGTGCCGAACCCATCTGGGCCATCACCCTGATAGTGGCGGCCGCTTCCGCTGGGCCGTGGGGACCAATCCACGCGAGGATGATCAACACCCACCTCGTAGCCGATGTCAAATTGGCTCATGTCGAAGGCCACCAGATAGACGTCGGCATTGCGTTCGACACCGTCCAGCCCATTGGCACCGGGAACCTGAAACACCTCGTCCGCGATCATGCCGGGCTGCATGATGCTGGCGTAGATACCGGGGGCGTCTTCAACGGCATACCATGCCCCTGCCTCCATCCCGCCGCCGTCCGTACCTTCCAGTTCGAACCCGGTGGCCGGGCGCATCACGGGGTTGCGGCTCAGGTTTGCACGGCCCAGCAATTCGACGACATCGCCGCTATCTTCGGTTTCAAGGTCCTCGGAGGAGACCATGAAGGCATCCTCAAAGAAGGCGCCCTTGATCAGGTTCACGATGCTGTCGCCGAACAAGATATTGTCGCGCAAGAAATCCGAGACCGCTTCGCGAGAAGATCGGTTGCCCGAGACACGGTTACGCAAATAGGCCGACCAATCGCAGATCGGCGCGTAAGGCAGCGAGCTTTCGCGCGCCTCATCAAGTTCGCCCTGCCACGGGCGGCATTCCTCGACATCGCCACCATCGACCACCAGAAGCGCGGGATCATCGCCCTGAGACAAACCGAATTCCCATGTTTCCGGATCGGCATTTTCCAAGTGGTAAAAGACCGAGCGGCCGCTGGGCGGTGTGATTTCAAGGATGAACCATGAATTCGCGTAAGGGTTCATCGACACGAGGCGATACGTCGTGCCATCGCCGGCGGTGGCCGATTGTTCATTGCGAAACGGTTGCAGCGCGAAAATGGATCCCGGCACATCCGCACGGTAAACCGCCATCTGTTCGGCGATCTGCGCCTGATCGGGCGGCGCGATACCCTGTGCTGTCACGGGAATCGCAAAAGCGCATGCGCCAATGCATGTCGCGTATCGAAGAATGGTGTCGACGTAGGCACTCAATCGCAAGGCAAGCTCCATCCGCGGGTCGCGGCGTAAGGCACCGCTCAAAGGTCTGACTAAAAAGGTCTGACGGAAACGTTGCAACAGAAATGCCCTTGGCGCAACGGGAGGGATGGCGCAATTGGCCTTCAAGGGCATTCAAAAGCGCGCCGCGTTGTTCCCACGCCTCAATTTCGGGCTGTCAAAATCCTTCGCCGGGTCGGTTAACCACCTGTTAACCGCGACGGTCCTACCCATATGAGGCACGAGCAGGGCAATCTGTCCGACTCACCGGGGGAAAGAAATGTCGACGACGTCACCACGCTGCCATGCGGTGGACGGACAGCCAAGGGATACGGTAACGGCAAGGCAAGCTGCCGATCAGGCCTGCAAGTATCCGATCCGGGCGGGTTTCAAGTGATGGATGGTTCCGGCTTTCAGAACCCCGCCGCCGAAGCGCGCGAGCATCTGGAGGCTGGGCGCAACGGTCTGGCCCTGCAAGTCGCGCGCGGGGCCCTTGATGATGATGATCACGATATTCACCTGTGGATCATCCGCCTACAAGCCGCAAGCGCCTTGATGGACAGAGTGGAAATCGCGCACACTCGCGACTTTCTGGAAGGCCTGCCGCTGCAGCCCGCCATCTTGCTTCCCCTGCTTAATCAGGCCTTGATCGAGGGTAATCTGCCCCGTGCGACCGCGTTGATCGCGGCCACCGATGCATCTGGTTTCGCGCGCAGCGCCGCCGCCGCCGAAGCGCGTGCAACGATTGCAATCGCACGCGGCGACTATGACGGAGCGCGCGCGATACTGGTTCAGGCGATCGACCACTACCCCGGAGCTGCGGCACTCTATCTTTTGTTGGCAAGATGCCAGATCGCAACCGGTAACCTGTTGAGCGCGCGGGACGTACTGGAGCGGTTGCTGCCACGTGCAGCGCCGCTGCCAGCGGTGGAAATGTTGGCCTCGGTCAGGTGGGAAACCGGATCGCCGGCGGGTGCGCTGTCGCTTTTGTCTGATCATCCCGGTGCTGTCGCGGGTTCGGCTACCGCAGGGGCCATCGCCATTCTGGCCGCGCGTGACTTGGGTGATCTGGTGACGGAAATGGCATGGGCGCGAAAGGCACTGGCCTTCCATCCCGACGATCGCGTCTTGCGTAACCTGCAATGGGACCTCGCCGCCCGGATCGGGACGGAGGCGGCCAGCCGCGACATCATCGCGACACAAAGAAAGATACCCGAAGATCAGGGCGTGCCGACGCCTGCCGATCTGTGGGCGCGTTCGCAGACACACCCGGACGACATGACCGCCGCCATGGCCTGCCTTGCCGTGACAGGACCCGGCGATCAAACCCCGCCAAAGCTGCCGCGCGCGCCTGTGGGCACAGTGCGGATCCCTGCCCGGTTCATCCAATACCGGGACGACACGCAGCCACCGGCCGCCTTTGCCGCCGCAATGGCCGCGACCGCCATCCAGAACCCCGGATTTTGCTTTGTTCAGTTCGATGCCTCCACGGCGCTTGCCTATCTGAACGACCATGCCGAGGCATCGGCGGCGCGGGCGTTCGCCGCAGCCAAGGACCCCAGGACGCGCAGCGATATCATGCGGCTGGCGGCGCTTTGCCATTCGGGCGGCATCTGGCTGGATACCCGGTATCAATGCCTGACCCCGTTCGATGACTGGATCGACCGAAGATATGAAATGGTCGCGCTGCAAGAACCGATGTTGAGCATTGGCGGGCCGGTTCTGGCCAGCGCACCGGGCCATCCGGTCATCCGCGCTGCCTTGGATCAGCTTGGCCACGGCAGCGGTTCGATGACCTCTGACTGGGTTGAAGCCGGTGCCGGGTTGTTGAGCCGCGCGCTGGTGCAACACGGGCTGACACCATCGGGGGCGCTGATCCCCAACCTCGTGATAATGGCACAAGATCGAACCACCGCTTATATCGCCCCCGTCATCGGCTGAGCCTTGCCGCGCCGGTGCCACCCCGGTTATCTGTCTCAGCAGCAATAACAGAAAGGCGGCAGCGATGCAGGTCACCCGGCGCGCATTTACATGTGGTGCAGCAGCCGCATTGGCGGGGTGCGTTCGCGCGCCCGGTGGAGGTGGTGCGGTTCAGGCCTTTCGCGCGCAACCAAACGCGGCGTTCGACGTCTGGATCGCCGATTTTCGGCCGCGCGCTGCCGCCGCAGGCATTTCCGATGCGGCCCTGCGGACGGGTCTGCGCGGCGTGGGGTTCTTGCCCGACGTCATCACCCGCGACCGCAATCAGACCGAGTTCCGCAGGAGCGCCGAAGACTATCTTGC
>Ga0075467_10004590_pt1 | contig 10173 bp, 7 predicted proteins | sample DEB08_DNA_9_FD_75067 | JGI IMG/M metagenome (GOLD analysis project Ga0075467, IMG submission 75067) | Aqueous microbial communities from the Delaware River and Bay under freshwater to marine salinity gradient to study organic matter... | ecosystem: Environmental > Aquatic > Marine > Coastal ... | reverse complement strand
TCGACGGTGGCCACTACTTTAAAATGACACTGCAGGGCGACCTCCGGTTTCTGCCTCTCGGCTGGCATGCTTTAGCGAGCCACTGTCGTATGCATAAGATCAAAACCGAGCCGACACGACCTGCGCTTGAGATTTATCACCAGGACCCTGGTGCAACCGATAACAGCAATCAACAGCTCACCACACTTTTCCTGCCCATCAGGAAATAGTGCATCACGGCTGGTACTGCGAAACGGCATTGCGCCAGTCGGTGATGCTGTTGGTAGTGCCGCGGGCGCAGATTTACCTGGTCTCCAGCTTGCGGGGACGAGGTTTATTGAGTCTTTCTGCGCGGGATACCCCGGGTAATCCGGACCAGGCCATATGCTTTTGTTGGCAGGAAAAAAAATGGCTGGTCCTGGTGGACCAGCCAAAATGTCGTAATCGACAATATAACCAAAGGAGGACATCGTGAGAGAGGTTAGGTGTTTTTAACCTTAACACGAGTCTAAATATAGGACATTATTTATAAAAATCCAGCTTTTTTTTGATAAACGGTATAAAAAACAGTATATATGGGCACTGTTTTTGATCTCTTTTGTTACATAATCTCCTTAACTTATTGATTAATATCGTTATTATTGGATTTTTTGATAAATTCCCGGAATAATATTTATTGCAATTTTTTTCTACTTCCGGGTCAAGCGCCGAATCAGGCTCGATGTATCCCAGCGACCGCCGCCCATTTCCTGCACTTCGCCATAATAATCATTGACGATTCGAGTCACCGGCAGGTCCGCACCATTGCGCGCGGATTCTTCCAGACATATGCCGAGATCCTTACGCATCCAGTCAACCGCAAATCCAAACTCGAACTCGTCGTCGAGCATCGTGTTACCGCGATTTTCCATTTGCCAGGAACCGGCTGCACCCTTGGAGATGACATCGACAACCTTGTGACCGTCAAGCCCGGCACACTGGGCAAAATTGAGTCCTTCGGCTAAACCCTGCACCAGCCCGGCTATACAGATCTGGTTGACCATCTTGGTAAGCTGACCCGCACCCACTCCGCCGAGCAGTTCGGCTGCCCGCGCATAGCTCATGATCACCGGGCGAGCCGCGTCGAACGCCGCCTCGCTGCCACCCATCATCACCGTGAGAACGCCATTTTCTGCACCCGCCTGACCACCGGATACCGGCGCATCAAGAAAAGCAACATCTGCCCGCTCGGCTATTTCGCGCGCTACATCTGCAGATGCAGTGGTATGATCAACCAGAATCGCGTCCGCCTTGCAGCCAGCCAGCACCCCGTCATCGCCGTACACTACCGAGCGTAAATCGTCATCGTTACCGACGCACATGAAAACGAAATCAGCAGACTCAGCAGCTTCGCGCGGGGTCAGTCCGTGGCTACCACCGTATTCTTCGCACCACTTTTCGGCCTTGGCGGCGGTACGGTTGTAAACCCGGGTTTCATAACCGGCCCTGGCCAGATGTCCAGCCATGGGATAACCCATAACACCGAGGCCGATAAAGGCCACTTTCTGCTTACTCATAGGAACTCCTGTGTGATTTGATAGCGCGATGAAACAGGCCGGATTTTACACCAGGCTGCCAGCCGCTGGCCACTAGCTCATTCAGACCGCTTGCAGGTTGGCCATGCTCGCGATCAACCACTTGCTGCCGGCCGTCTCAAAATTTACCTGCACCCTGGATTGTGCGCCCTGACCCTCGAGATTAAGCACGATACCATCGCCAAAGCGCGCATGATTGACCTGCTGGCCTACATGTAATCCCGTTTCTTCCTGTGCTCGATCCTGGCCCATGCGCGAGGGGGCCTGCATCACCGGCCGGCTGAACTGCGCCTTGGGGCGAATCTCCTGTTTCAGCTCGTCCGGGATTTCGCGCACGAAACGCGACAGCATATTATAACTTTCATTGCCATACAGCCGCCTTACCTCGGCGCTGGTCACCACCAGCTGCTCACGGGCACGCGTAATCCCGACGTAACACAGGCGGCGCTCTTCCTCCATCCGTCCCGGTTCTTCGCTGGAGCGCTGGTGCGGGAAAAGCCCCTCTTCCATACCCACCAGGAATACCAGCGGAAACTCGAGCCCCTTGACCGAATGCATGGTCATCAACTGCACGCAGTCTTCCCAGGCGTCTCCCTGTGCTTCACCGGCTTCGAGTGCGGCATGCGCCAGAAAGGAATCAAGAACCGACAGATTTTCATCGATCACCGCATCGTATTCAAACCCCTTGCCGGCACCAACCAGTTCCTGCAGGTTCTCCAGCCGTGACTGGCCCTTTTCGCTGCTGTCCTTCTTGAAGTGCGTGTCGAGACCACTCATCTCGATACCCGACCGAATTTGCTCACCGAGTGGCAATTCGCCCAGCTCGCTGGTCATGCGCCTCACCAGATCGACGTAAGATTGCAGCGCACTGCGCGCTCTTGCACTCAGTTTTTCCTCGCTGACCAGCTCAAGACTCGCATCCCAAAGAGGTATCATGCGCGCTCGCGCATGTGCGCGTATTTCATCGATGGTTTTCTGCCCGATGCCGCGCGGTGGATGATTGACGGTTCGCTCAAAGGCGTTGTCAGCAACCGGGCTCGATATCATGCGCAGGTAGGCGAGCGTGTCCTTGATCTCGGCACGTTCAAAAAAGCGTAACCCGCCATAGACCCGATAGGGTACTCCGCGGGTCACCAGGGTTTCTTCAAACTGTCGTGACTGCGCGTTGGATCGATACAGCACGGCCACCTCGTTACGGCTGCGCCCATCGGCAACCCAGGCCTCGATACGATCGATAACGAAGCGCGCCTCGTCCTTCTCGTTGTAGGCCGAGTAATACAGGATCAGCTCACCCTCCGCACTCTCGGTCCATAATTCCTTGCCGAGGCGCGACTGATTGTTGTCGATGAGCGCATTGGCGGCCTTCAAAATTGTGCCGGTGGAACGATAATTCTGTTCCAATCTGATCACCTGGGTATTGGCAAAATCCTTTTCGAAGTGATGGATATTCTCGATGCGCGCACCACGCCAGCCATAGATGGACTGATCGTCGTCGCCAACCACGAACACCGGCGTCTCGGGCCCGGCCATCAGGCGCAGCCAGGCGTACTGAATAGCATTGGTATCCTGGAATTCGTCGACCAGGATGTGCTGAAAGCGACGCTGGTAATGGCCGCGAACATCGTCGTTATCGCGTATCAGTTCCAGCACTCGTAACAGCAGCTCGGCGAAATCGACAACGCCGGCAAGCCCGCACAGCTCTTCATAGAGCCGGTATATTTCCAGCATCTGTTGCTGAATCGGGTCCTGGCCGGCATCGATATTTGCCGGGCGCAGGCCCTCGTCCTTGTTATGGTTGATAAACCACTGTGCCTGCTTTGGTGGCCATCGGCCTTCGTCGAGATCAAGCTGACGCACCACGCGTTTTACCATGCGCAGCTGATCGTCACTGTCGAGAATCTGAAAATTCTGGGGTAATCCGGCCGCCTCATAATGCAGGCGCAACATGCGATGCGCGAGACCATGGAAGGTGCCGACCCACATCGCGGTGGCAGATATACCGAGCAGGGACTCGACGCGCGAACGCATCTCGGCCGCCGCCTTGTTGGTAAAAGTCACCGCGAGCACACCGTAGGGCGAATGGCCATCGACCTCGCAGACCCAGGCGATGCGGTGGATCAATACCCGGGTTTTGCCACTGCCGGCACCCGCCAACACCAGTAACGGGCCGGGCTCGGTGCTGACCGCTTCACGTTGGCGTTCATTCAGGGAATCGATTATGTGGGATACGTCCATCTGGGGCAGGCTGGCAACATGAATCGGTATTGTATCAATTCAGTCTGCGCACGTAATCCACAATGACGATTTTATCGTCTAATGAGTGCTCGGGGTTTACAGCCAGCAGGGGCCGCGGAGTTTATATCGAGGTTAGTGCGATGCAGGCCGGCGATCCCGCCAAGCCTTCAGGATTCCCATTTTTTACGCGCGCGTTCATCACTGTCACGCGACTCAACCCACTTCACCCCCTGCTCACTGACTTCCTTCTTCCAGAAGGGTGCCTCGGTTTTCAGGTAATCCATGATGAACTGGCAGGCTGCAAAGGCGTCCGCGCGATGTGCGCTGAGCACCGATACCAGCACTATCTGATCTGAAGGCGCGAGTGCACCGACGCGGTGAATAATACCCAGGTCGGCAATCTGCCAGCGCTGCTGCGCCCGGGATGCAATGCCCTGCAACGCGGATTCGGTCATTCCCGGATAGTGTTCCAGGGTCATGGTTTGCAGGGGATCACCGTCGAGATCCCGCACCAGGCCGATAAAGCTGGCGATCGCGCCAACATCGGTACGGCCGGCCAGCAACTCGTGATGCAGGGCGGCGATGTCAAAGTCCTCGGTTTGAACTCGAATAATCATTTGCGCCTCATGCCAGAAACTGCGCTAGCGGCAGATAGTCGACGATATCCCCACGCTGCACCGTGGTGTTCTCCGCGATTTCAACGAAGCCATCGGCCCATACCGTGGAGGTAAGCACCCCGGAATCCTGATTTGGAAATATTCGCACCCGCGTGTTGCCATCAGCACCGCGGACCAGCCTCGCGCGCAGGAATTCGCGGCGGCTATCGGGCTTCGGCCAGTCGAAATCGGCAGGTACCGGCAACGGCACCGGTTTACGCCAGTCGCGACCCTGCATGGTCTGGATCACCGGGCAAACAAACAGACAGAAGGTGGCAAATACCGACACCGGATTGCCGGGCAGGCCGATAAAAGCGGTATCATTAATACGCCCGTAAGCCAGCGGTTTGCCCGGCTTGATGCCAAGCTTCCACATGCGCAGTTCACCGAGCTTCTCGATGGCGATACGCACGTGGTCTTCCTCACCGACCGACACCCCGCCACTGGTGACCACCAGATCGGCCTGGCTGGAGGCTTTCAGCATGGCCGTGCAGGTGGCCTCGAGCGTATCGCCCACCAGGCCGAGGTCAACAATTTCGCAACCGAGCGACTCGAGCAGTCCATGCAAGGTGTAACGATTGGAGTCGTATATCTTTCCGCTGCCCAGCGCTTCACCGGGTTCGACCAGCTCATCGCCGGTAAAGAACATGCCCACACGCACCGGTTCAAACACGGGCAGACTGCCAAGCCCGATCGAAGCGGCCAGGCCGATGTCCTGCGGACGCAGTCGCATACCCTGATGCAGGACAGTGCTGCCACGCCGAATATCGTTGCCCCGAGGACGTATGTTCTGTCCGCTAACGGGTCGCTGCTCGAAGCATATGCCTTGTTCGCTCACTTCCACCTGTTCCTGCATGATGACCGCATCGGCACCGCTTGGTATCGGCGCACCGGTGAAAATGCGTGCCGCGCTGCCGGGGACGTGAACCGCCTCGGCATCACCCGCGGCAATTCGTTGCGCCAGGGGCAGTTGGGTTAGCGCAGTGGCTCCCAGGTCAGCAGTACTGATGGCATAGCCGTCCATCGATGACATGGCGCAGCCGGGAACATCGATATCGGCATCGATCGACCTCGCCAATACCCGGCCTCGCGCCTGCAACAAAGGCACGTCGGTGATGGCAGCAAGCGTCTGCAGGCTGCCCGTCAATTGCGCCAGGGCATCGTCATAAGCCAGCAGGGCTGTGGTATCACAACTATTCATAGGCTCGCATTAGACCGCAAATCCCGGGGACCAGGCAACCGCAATTCATAAAGTAATCAACCGGGATAACTGAGTGGGGATGGCCAGGCTAGCCAACGTCGGTGTAGTCCTGGCGGTCACCGATCCAGTTTCGCAGTAACTGGGCACGTTCTTCCCGGTACTCTGGTTGCAGCATCAGTTTGGCCAGTGCCTCGACCTGTGGGAACCATTTCTGATCGCGCAGCAAATCGGCAATACGGAAACTCATCTCTCCGGTCTGGCGCGTACCGAGCACTTCGCCTGCCCCGCGTAATTGCAGATCTTTCTCGGCGATTTCGAAGCCATCCTGGGTACTGCGAATGATATCAAGGCGGGCCCGAACCTGCTCGGAGAGCTGATTCTTTACCAGCAGGATACAAAAACTTTCACGTGCACCGCGTCCTACGCGTCCGCGCAGCTGGTGAATCTGGGCGAGGCCGAGCCGTTCCGGGTTTTCCAGAATCATGATGTTTGCATTGGGGACATCGACACCGACCTCGATTACTGTCGTCGCCACCAGGATGTGAATATCGCCGTTCTTGAAGGCAGCAATAACCGCCTCCTTGTCGCGCGGCTTCATACGCCCATGCACCAGGCCCACCGACAGTTGCGGCAACTGCCGGGTCAACGACTCATAAGTAATCTCGGCGGCTTCGCATTGCAGCACCTCTGATTCCTCAACCAGGGTACAGACCCAGTAGACCTGGCCACCTTCGCGACAGGATTCAGCTACCCGCGCGATCAGGCTCGCGCGTTGTTGTTCGGAAACTATAGACGTGGTGACCGGCTTGCGTCCGGGAGGCAGTTCGTCAATCTGGGAATAATCAAGGTCTGCATATATCGACATCGCCATGGTGCGCGGTATAGGGGTCGCAGTCATGATTAACTGGTGCGGCATTTCATCATCGCGGGACTTTTTTTGCAGGGCAAGCCGCTGATCAACACCGAAACGATGCTGTTCGTCGAAGATGATAAAACCGAGTCGCTTGAATTCAACACTGGCCTGAAACAGGGCGTGGGTGCCGATCACAACCTGCGCTTCGCCCGAGGCAATCATTGCCGTTTTCTGCTCGCGTTTCCTGCCCTTGTCCGCACCAGCAAGACCAACCACGGTTATCCCCATCGGTTCCAGCCAGGCGCTGAAATTTTGCAAATGCTGTTCGGCCAGTATCTCGGTCGGTGCCATCAACGCCGCCTGGTAGCCGGAGCCGATCACCGGTAGACAGGCCAGGGCCGCGACCACGGTTTTTCCCGAACCGACATCGCCCTGCACCAGGCGGATCATCGGTTTGCCGGCGGCAAAGTCCTGCAACAATTCCGCCAGTACGCGTTGCTGGGCCCGGGTTAGCGTAAACGGCAGCTTTGCCAGGAATTGTTGTTGCGCCTCCTCGTCGCTGGCGATACGCGGTGTTTTCCGACTGCGCAATTGTTGGCGGCGCTCTAGCAGGGCCAGCCGATGCGCCGCCAGCTCCTCGACCACGAAGCGATGCTGTGCCGGATGCCGGTTCTGCGCGATCATCTCACTGACCTTGCGGCTTTCCGGACTGTGCAAATCAATCATCGCCGAGGTGAAGTCCGGGAATCCATTCTGCTCCAGCCAGGACTGCGGGAGAGTTTCAGCGATACCATCCGTTTTCAAGCTTGCGATGACCTGCTGCAAAATACGTTTCAGCGACAGTTGATGCAGGCCATCGGTGCTTGGATAAATGGGGGTCAGAGTTGTTGGCAATGGCGTCGGCGCGTCGATATCAATAAGCTCGGCTTCCGGGTGTATTATTTCAACCTCACCCTGCGCCAGGCGCACTTCGCCATAGCAGCGCAGCCAGTTTCCCTTTTCAAACAGCTGCTGCTGCCTGGCACTGAAATAGAAAAAACGCGCCGTGATCACGCCGGTATTATCCGCCAGCTTCGCCACCAGCACACGCCCCGAACGACCCTGGCGACGAAAATGCACGGAACTTTGCAACACCTCGGCCTCAATCTGGGCGCGCTGCCCCGGCTGCAATGATCCGAGTGGCGAAACGTAGGTGCGATCTTCGTAGCGCAGCGGCAGGTGAAACAGTAGATCGCGCTGGTTTGTCAGACCGAGTTTATGCAGCTTTTCCTCGACCCTGGGACCAACTCCTTTCAGATAGCGCAATCCCTGCGTTGACCAGTGTTCCATTTAAAGTCTGCCTGCCAGTTGTAGTTCGCGTGCTAAGCGATCACCAGCACCGCATCCATTTCTACACCAACACCCTTGGGCAGGGCGGAAACGCCAATGGCCGCTCGCGCCGGGTACGGTTCCTGGAAATACTGTGCCATGATTTCATTGACCGTGGGGAAATTACCCAGGTCGACCAGATAAATATTGAGTTTGACCACATCTGCCAGGCTACCACCGGAGGCGGCTGCGACCGCCTTCAAATTGTCAAACACACGCGTGATCTGGGCATTAATACCACCCTCGACTACTTCCATGCTGGCCGGATCCAACGGAATCTGCCCGGATATATATACCGTGTTATCGACTTTCACCGCCTGCGAATAGGTTCCAATCGCCTGCGGCGCGTCTGTGGTATTGATTATGGTTTTAGTCATGTCGTGTCTCCAGCGTGAAAACACTGGATTATGAGGCGTTTCGCGCAACCGGCAAAGCCTATTTGCGCCAGATGCGGTTGACGACCCCGAGACTGCGCAGTTTTTTCATGATGCGTGCGAGATGGATACGATCCTGCACGGTGACGACGAACTCTATGGTCGATATGCGACCGTCTTTCTCGGTCAGGTTGACGTGTTCGATATTGGATGCGGTGTTGGCAATGGTGGCCGCCAGGGTCGCGAGCACGCCCCGCTGATTGGCAACCTGCACGCGCATGTAAGCCAGAAACTCACCCTCGACGTGTTCCGACCACTGCACCTACAGCTGCCGGTCTTCCTTACCGCGTTCGGTTAAATTGGGGCAGGTACGCTGATGGATGACGATGCCCTTTCCCGATGACATAAAACCGGCTATCGCATCTCCAGGTACCGGTCGGCAGCATTTAGCGAAGGAGACCACCATGCCTTCAGTGCCCTTGATGGCCAGCGGCTTGCCGGAATCGTCAAAGCCGGTGACATCGTCCTCGATATCGAACATGGCCTTTGCCACCAGGCTCGAATTACGATTACCCAGGCCGATTTCAGCGAGCAGCTCGTCTTCGTCGGCTATGTGATACTGGTCGAGTACTTTCTGAATCAAGTCCTTTGAAATCTCGGCATCTCCACCCTTGATCTGGCTGACCGAGCGCTGCAGCAAGCGTTGCCCCAGGGATATCGCTTCGGTTATCTGCAACGATTTCAAAAAGTGGCGGATATTGGTACGCGCCTTGGCGGTATGCACAAAATCAAGCCAGCTCGGATGCGGGCGGCTGGCTTCCGAACTGATGATTTCTATGGTCTGACCGTTATACAGTTTGCTGCCCAGCGGCGACATATGACGATCGATACGTGCCGCCACACAGGTGTTGCCGACATCGGTATGCACCGCGTAGGCGAAGTCCACCACCGTGGAGCCACGCGGCAACTTCTTGATATCGCCCTTCGGCGTAAACACGTAAATCTCATCCGGGAACAGGTCAACCTTGACGCTTTCCAGAAACTCCAGGGAACTGCCCGACTTTTGCTGCATCTCGAGCAGGTTCTTGAGCCACTCCAGCGCGCGCGTCTGCGCACTCCCGCTACTGCTCTGACCTTCCTTGTATATCCAGTGCGCGGCGATTCCAGACTCGGCAAAGTAATCCATTTCCGTGGTGCGGATCTGCACCTCGACAGGAACGCCATGTGGGCCGAACAGACTACTGTGCAACGACTGGTAACCGTTGGTTTTGGGGATGGCGAGGTAATCCTTGAATTTTCCCGGCAGCGGCTTGTAGAGATTGTGCATCACCCCAAGCACCCGGTAACAGTCATCTACCGAATCGGTCATGATACGTACGCCGAAGACATCGGTGAGCTCCTTGAAGTTGAGCTTCTTTTCCTTCATCTTGCGGTAAATGCTGTGAATATTTTTTTGCCGGTATTTAACCGTCGCATCGATACCACTGTCCTTAAGCCGCTGGCGGATGGCTGCTTCGATCGTGTTGAAGATTTCCTTGCGGTAACCAACCACCTCTTTGCAGGCGCTTTCCAGCGCTCGATAACGCATCGGGTAGGCCGCCTTGATCGACAGGTCCAGCAATTCGTGGCGCATCTTGAAAATGCCGAGCCGATTCGCGATGGGTGCGTAGATGTCCATGGTTTCACGCGCAATGCGGCGACGTTTATGCGGTGGCATGGCGTCGAGCGTACGCATATTGTGCAGGCGATCAGCAAGCTTGATCAGCACTACCCGGACATCTTCCGCCATTGCCAGCAGCAGCTTACGCACACTCTCCGAGTGGCTTACTTCGGTGTCGCCTTTGCCTGGCGCTACGCCGCGGATTTCCTCGATGTGGCCCATCTTGGTTACGCCATCAACAAGTGCCGCCACATTAGTGCCAAATTGTTTTTC
>Ga0075467_10004587_pt1 | contig 10176 bp, 10 predicted proteins | sample DEB08_DNA_9_FD_75067 | JGI IMG/M metagenome (GOLD analysis project Ga0075467, IMG submission 75067) | Aqueous microbial communities from the Delaware River and Bay under freshwater to marine salinity gradient to study organic matter... | ecosystem: Environmental > Aquatic > Marine > Coastal ... | reverse complement strand
TTTTCGTATGCATCCATCGCTATCGCACACAGCAACGGCATGGCAGCTCACACAACGCCACACCCAGGGGCCCAGGCAGTCAGAGCTTGGAATGATCAGGAATTGTTGATGTTGGTGGAGTTATCGAGGAACCTGTTTCGTACTGAGCGGTTGTCGTTCCAAATGCTAACCGAAGATGATGGCGAACTACTGTAAAACCCTTTGCCCAAGCTTGATGGCTGACGGTGACTAATCCAATACAAGCGCAAAGTAGGCCGTCCGGCTAAAAAGCACTGGATTGTAAAATGGCTTTTTAAGGCGGTTTTATCGCAGGCACAAAAAAGCCCGCTTCATAGCAGGCTTCTAAGTAATATTTGGTACCAGCGGCCGATTCCCAACCGCTGTCTCAATAAATATCACACAACCTCGTTAACCCCCTCTGCGCCGGCCTATAAGGCTAATATCATCTAACAGCTGTCATATTAAATATCAAACAATATCATGATATCTTAGTTTTTATTGTGGGTTTTTGAGTGGGTTTGGTATAAGGCATGCCTAAAATAGTACGAGTTCTAACAGATAGAGAAATCAAGTTATTAACATATAATCAAGGAAAAGGCCGAAAAGCTTACCACTCTGTTGGCGGAGCAAATGGTCTTGTCCTGCAATGCCAGCCACCCAAGAACGATGGCGATCCGATTTCTAAAAGTTGGATTCAGAGGGTCAGAATCCAAGGTAAACAAACAGAAATCGGACTTGGTAGTTATCCTCGGGTCTCACTAGCAGAAGCAAGGCGCAGAGCCAACGAGAATAAGATCAGCATTGAAAACGGCGAAAACCCCCTTTCTGCTAAAAAAGACCGCCTGGCACAAGCATTGGAAGGCCACAGAAAAGCGATAACTTTTACTCAGCTAATGAATGTCTACTTTATTGATCGACTCGCTACAAGTGGCGCGCGGCAGCCAGAGCGCAAAGTCAAAAAAGAGAAAAGCCAAATTGTAACATATGCAATACCCACTATTGGCAGTCTGATCGCCAGCGATATCACCCCACAACGCCTTGCTGAAATGTTACGCCCAATATGGCTAAGACTACCGGAAACAGCCATGCGTGTTCGATTGCATACACACGCGATCATGCGTATGGCTAAAGCAAAAGAACTGTACACGGGCGACAACCCAGCCGAACTAAATAGACTCAAAGACTTGCTTCCCCAGGTTAATAGCAAGCGCGCAGACCTCCGGCATCGCAAACAATCAGGCAATCAACCAGCCTTACCAGTTAAAGACTGCCAACGATTTTGGTTACTCCTTCGGGATCAACCACAAAAAACAGATAGAGCAATCGAATTCCTGATGCTAACTGCTAGCCGACCTATTGAGGCAAGGAGCGCTAAATGGGCTGACATTGACTTAGAGAACCGTATTTGGACAGTACCCGCTGATGTTATGAAGATGGGTATCGCGCATCGTGTACCGCTCAGCACGACCGCCCTTGAGCTCCTCAAAGGCTTAACCAGAGACGACCAATACATATTTGGCTCGTCTGCCACTGACGGCTTTATCTCTGACACGGCCATGCGTAATCGTATCGGCAAACTGCACGAACTAGATCTTAAGCACCAAGGCCAAGGCTTTACGGACCCGAACGAATTAGATTCAGAGGGACAACCTCGATTGTGTAGTTTGCATGGTATGCGTTCGAGCTTTTCCGTATGGGGACGAGAAGTGGGTAACCATTCAAGCGAATTGATTGATCGGTGCCTTGCCCACATCGAAGGTAGTAAGGTTACTCGTTCCTATCAACGCACTGACCTTTTGGACAAGCGAGCGCTCATCATGAATGAATGAGGTAAATACCTGAACACAGTTGAGGCGCCATCTTGAAGGATTCAGTGGAGCACACAAGCTACGCTGACGAAGTTTCAGAGCTTGCCTTAGCCCATGTAGGTAGTGACAGCACACGGGCCGCCTATGCCCGTTCAGAGCTATTGGACAAGCGACGTCGGTTAATGGATGAGTGGGCTTTGTTTGTTAAGCATGGAAGCGCTCAGAAAGCCGCAAGCGTTACATTAATTGGGGGTTCGGGAGCATGAGCAAGCGTAAGGCAAATGGAGTTGTTCCTAAAATTAAGCAAACTTTTTATGAATTAATGGATGTAAACGAAATAAATCATGCTATTGAAGCGATTAAAGGTAACTATATTGATGAGCCAAAAATCACGGCTAGAACGATACGACGATTGTTAATAGTACCGATAGAAGAATGGCTAGAGATTGAGGATGATGGATTAAAAGCCGAAAAAATGAATTCCTTGGACAAACTGAGATTTGAAAAAACTGGAGAAAAGCCACCTAGAACGAACACGGATATTGAGGCAATAATGCCGTTTTATATAAAAATAGAAGACTTAGCCGACCGTCTATAAAACGATAGACTTGTAAGTCATGAAACGATTGATTCTTTAAAGGGCGAGTGGAAAAAAACGTTACTGGTTTTTGGGAGCAATAAAACTCGTTTGGTTGCTAGACAAGAAAAGATCAACCAAGGCTTAGCCAAGAAAAACCGTAAGATACCTGAATTTGTAGAACTAGCCGCCCACCTAAGAAGCCTAGATTTATTGTTTCCTGCGGCATGGATGACCATTCCAGATTGCGATAATGGCGGGAACATTTACAGAGAAGGTGAAATGCTACGTCTATTTAGGCCAAACAAGGAATTTGAGCCGATGGGGAAAAAATCTTTTCGCACCGGTTATTTTGTTGTCAAGAAAACCAAGTAAGACGCTTTTTGTAACGAAATGTAGCTTACTGTAGTGCAGCGCGGCTGCGCTACAACTGCTTATCAAACTGGAGTCTCATTAATAGCAAAGAGACTCATCACATGTCCATACACTTCCTTTCTGATAAATCAGTATCAAAGCGATATGAAATAAGCCGTCCAACAGTTTGGCGCTGGACTCAAGAGGGCAAACTACCCCGACCCGTAAAGTTAACCAATGGTTCTACCCGCTGGAAGCTAACCGACCTTGAACAGTGGGAAGCACAGCGGGAGGTGCAAGCATGATCTGCCTTCTATCCCCCTCGATGCCTGAGCAGGCAGCCATAGCGCCGGTGATGTTAGCCAATCTATGGAACCCAGCAACACTCCAATGGTTCGATGTTCATGATCCCCAAGGTCGAGTGTATGGGATTGCCCGTTATCTGCCAATTCAGCAGGAGGTGGCCTTATGACTGCAACCGTTAACGACTATAGTCTGGCTAAAAACGCAGAACCAGCCCTAGTATCGGGCTTAGGCCAGCACCATAGCGATCGCAATAAAGCGAAGCCACAAGCCTATCTGACCATTAGCCTATCTGAGATTGAGGCCATGCTGTCCATACCTCAACAGGTTGAAAAGCACGAAGCGCAATGGTTCATACCGTCAACGCTAAAGGATCGAAACCACTCGAACCAGAGAAACGAGGGCCAATATTGGGCACTGTGGGCGGAGGCAGACGAACCGACAGCAACCCTAAACGATATGGTAACGGCTATTAGCGCCAAGCTGCCGGGTGTCCAGATACTGGCGTACACAACTAAAAGCGCGACCAAAATAAAGCAGAAAGCTCGATTTGTTTTGCCATTGGATGAAGCCATAGACGGCAAGACCTTCATTATCATGCAACGTATCTTCAATAGCATTTTGGCCGAAGCTAATATCGTCCCAGACCGCGCAAATGAGCGTGCCGGGCAGCTTTGTTATTTACCGAACAGGGGCGACTTCTATATAACCGAACACGTTATAGGCGACAAGCTGTCACCAAGCATGTGGCGCGACAGAGTCACTCAATCGGTCGAGGAACAGAAGCTGGAGCAGAAGGCCCAAACGGAGCGGATGGCGGCCGCAAAGGTGAGGCAACACCAACGTCAGCAGACCGACCAATTAAGTCCCATAGGCGCCTTTAACGAGACCTATGAGCTGCCACTTTTATTTGCCCAGTACGGCTATCTAAAGAGAGGCTTGAAATGGCTAAGCCCCAATAGTTCGAGTAAAAGTCCTGGCGTTACAATTAAAGATAACCGATGGATTAGCAACCATGAGTCGGACAGGGACGATGGCCTTGGAAAGGCTAATGACAGTGGGGCAAGTGGTGATGCGTTTGACCTGTTTATGTTTTACGAGCATGGCAACGACCGTACCGACGCACTGAAGGCGTTAGGGAGCGCGTTCACGACGGCTGACGGCATAACCCTGACAAAGTCCAACCAGAGGAACTACATGCAACAGGCAGCCGTTGACGAGCCGCTGATGGCCAATAGCTCAGGGACCAATTGGCCTAGCCCAGCGGATTCCTTTTCAGACGATTTCGAAAGCGATGGTGTTTTCGAAGAGACACCGGCGGGAATTGACCTAAACAATCCGCCAGGCTTGGCAGGCGTAATTTGTAATTTAATCAGTGAGACAGCCAAGAGAAAACGTCCAGAGCTATACCCGTTGGCAGCACTTCACCTAATGGCACTGATCGGCAACAAGAAAAGCAGCATTTACACTCCAAAATTAAACCTTGTAACGTTGGGTATCGGGCTGACAGCAACCGGGAAGGAGAAGGCGCAGGATGCTGTTAAACGCCTTGCTAGGACCGTTAACCGATCGAACCTAATTCATGGAAACGCCGGTAGTTTCAAAGATATGATCTATAATTTACTTGAAGGTGATGGCGCTAGCCTATATATAATCGATGAGATACACAGTTTATTTGGCAGCATGAAAAGCAAAAACGCACCAACGTACGAGAGCAAGATGGAAACGGAAATTTTAGTGATGAGTACCACCGAGCTTTATACGTTTCGTGGCATCGAAAAACGAGAAATAGTCGCCAATATCGGAAAAAGCTTAGGTCAGCTTAAAAAACGATTGGAGGCAGCTGTAGACATAAAAGAACAGGAAAACCTGCAACGGGCGCTTGAAAGTGAACAACAACGCTATGAATGGCTAGAGCATGGCCTGCCCGACCCGTTCTTCTCATTAATGGGGCACAGCACGCCTACGAATCTCGATGGGTTTATTAAACCTGAAAACATAGACTCAGGCTTTCTTGGTCGCACCCTGGTTGTCCGGTGCCCTGAAACACGCGAGCAGCTTAATAGATCGCCGATTAACAATGATAAGATTAGCGCGTTAGAACATGAAATATACGAGGGATTATGTCGCATTAAAGACAACGTCTCGCCAATTTCGCCAACTGAAGAGGCCAGGCTGTATCTTGATCAGTGTGTCGACTGGTATGACGAAGACGAACGGAGAAACCATGGACTATTGGGCGGCATTTATGCGAGAGGACCTGAACAGCTTTTCAAAGTTGCTTCGATACTTGGACTCGCACAAGGCCTAATTACCCTAGAAATGGCGCAGTACGCCCATGCCTTAGTAAAAGCCTCAACAGAGGATATCAAGCACATTTTGCTGCAAGCCTATGCGAACTCAGACGGAGCGTCAGAGCAAATCATAATACTGAACGCTAAAGAGGTTATCTATAGAAACTGCAAAGGCCAAGGCCAAACGCTGAGCAGGTTGAAACAGCTGATTAGCAAGCCCAAACCATGGCTCAATCTAGCTGCCAAAGACTTGAAACGCGATCGCTTTCAAGAACTCCTGGATGCCATGGTCGGTAATGGTGAGATAAGGCTGGTTAAAGAGGGAAAAAAGGAAAGATACGTTAGCCAGTCTTGATCGGGACTTAACATAACAGGGGCCTCGGTCCCTTTTTTGTGCAGCTTTACACTGAAATACCCCAACATGGTGTAACGTGAAACCCAGGTCGGTAAAGGCTTACAGCTTATTTTACACCAATACACCAAAAACCTAAGATAGAAAAATATCATTGAAAGTAGTTAAAAAAAGGGGGTAACTCTCTATATGGGTGTTGAATAAGCTACAGCTCAATAACCACGGGGCTTTGACGTTACCCGAGGTCGGGGTATTGCAGTGTAAAATAAGCTGCAGCCCGCTATACATAAGGGTTTGACGTTACACCGAGATAGGCTAGAGTTTGAGGGCTTTTCAACCATTCACCGCAACTGGAATAAAATAGAGAGATTTTCATTACTGACCGGCAACGGTCACATCCAAAATCAATAACTCTGACCCTCTCGATTCTTCTGGGCATGGCACCAAACCAAAGACGAAAATCTGGAGTGCAAGAACAAATTGGAGAGTTTTTTATTATGTTAATCCCGGAAGGTATTTTGTTTGGTTATTTGACTCCGTTGTCGTAATTGATGACCACCTTTTATTTCACAAGCAGGGATTAGCTTAATACTATTAAAGCATTTATTTAGAATAATTCTGCAGTTATAAATTAGTTGCAAAGTTCTTTTATTAAAGGCGTTTGATCCAGTCCTTTATCCAAATATAATGTCATGAAAAATTCTGCCGGGCGTCAAGGTGAAAGCACCTGCAACCACGAGCGCTCCAAAATATACTCCTATCATTGAATATATATGAGCATTCTTATGCTTCTCTAACCTGGTTTTCTTGAATAACCGGATGTTATAAATTGAATAGATTAGGCTGCCGATTGTGAAGGGAATCAAGAGGTGTATCCAAGAATAAAACCCGGGATTGAATGCGGTGTCCGCCATTGGTGAAGTAATGAACAATGCTGTAGCGGACACAATTAGTAAGCAAGAGGCCCAAATACGGCCAACGAATCTATGCTGCTTGGTTCCTTTTTTTCTGAAGAAAACATATAAACCTACTGGCACTGCTGCTAATGCAAAAAAAGCATGTATGTATATTACTGTCATGGTTGCAAGTCTATTTGAACTTTTTTATATGTATCAAGGACAAAGGATGCCGCTTCAAATTTAGGAATACCGAAAGCCCTCGCATTACTAGAGAATCCATATTGTTCTTTAGGAAATCCTAAAAAGTTAGTGTCAAATTTTCCATTTTCATTTTCGTCAACATATACACCAATTGCATAGGTGCCTGGAGGGATTTCAAAAGATCCTTTATAAGTGCCTTGGCTAATTTTTTTTACAACACCTGACTCTATTCCACGTTTTGAGTCAGGGTTGTCACCTTGATCCGATTCGAACACTTCCTTAGAATTATAAATTGCTAAATGAAGCATGCCTCCTTCGGTTATGCTTTGAATTTCTATGTCCAAGGTGGCCGCGCTTGATTGAAAAGAACAGCCTATAAGTAGAATATAAAAACAATATCTCAACACTGTATTTTCGCGTAATTTATTTTCATAAATCAAAAAACTATAGGAAAATACAAACTATGTCAATATAAAAATTAAAATGGGTTGCCATAAAGAAAGTCTAAAAGAGTGACGGGTTGAAATTTCGTGGTAAACTGAGGTGACTGTTACACTGCGTGAGTTGCGTGCGGCTGCTAACCCAGGCGAGTTAAATCCGCTTATGGAGCAGCAAGCACAATTTGGCAGAAGATTGACACTGAACAACAAGTGAACAGAATAACATGTGCGAATTAACACTTTAGTTAGTATTTTATTTAAATAAAATACATACAAGAAAATAGCACAGAAAGCCAGGCGAAAATTTAATAATATTTTTAAATAATTTTGTATTTGCTAAAAATTACTTTAGCACCTTTCTTTTAAATGACCATGTACTTCCTCTTTGTTGTATTTGGTGCCAGTTGTTAAGCGCATAACGTAACTCTTCATTATCAATCAAGTTCCATTTATCCTTCCAATCACATCTGTGGAAAACTTTGCCTGACATCACATCCTCTTCTAAATCTGGAAAATTTCCACGTTCAATGAGCAATCGAAGTGCCACGGCACCATTAGCGGCCAGGTCAGAAAATAGATCATTACCTTCGGTCTTAGCTTGCAGCTTTGATTTTTTTAACATTTGACTCACCGGATCTTTAATCCCTTGTATCTCAGAGCTTACCATCACTGCAAAATATTCTGCAGTGGCTTCTGCAAACCATCTACCAGCCTCAAAAGCATCTAGTTTGCGGCCCATATCTGGATCACGAGGGTCGACACAATAGTTTTGCAAGTAATTAGAGTGGCCATGATAAAACTCATGTAGCCATATTTTTTGAATCGTGTCTTTATTCTGATCTGGTGTTCTCGCCACCAACACCATGCGCCTGTCGTAGCATGGATCTGGCGCTGTCGCCACACTTGCACCACCACGCATCCATAGATTAATATTCTTTAATCCTTCACGATTTTCGAAAGCCATAATTTCGTCTTTTACGCACTCACTATCAAATACCCATTCTGTAATAGCATCAGATATTTCATCTTTTTGTTTAGCGCTTAGCGTTACCTTGTGTTTGCTAAATCCATATTCTTCTGAGAAGCGTTCACTAACTTGGCTACCTATATCCCAAGTCACTCCCAAAGTATCGGCTTGCCAATCAGACAGATGCTCAGCTCCAGCCCGCGTCCAGGCTTCTAAGTCACTGGTTTTTAGTGTGCCATAGTTGATAATATTTATGGTAGGGTCAGCGGCAATGGTGGGTGTTACAATGCCAATGCTTGCCATACACACAATGCCTAATCGCCAAGAAAATTTAGAGTAGAAGGACGCCATATCGTTACCTTTTCAGACCGTATTTATATGTTAATAATTCAATGCAACCGTAAATATCTTCAATTTAAAGTACACGAAAAGGCCTTCTTAGCAAAGCGAGAAGACTACGCACTTTACGTGTTTGAGATCCATATAACATCAGCTGCTCAAAATCGGCTACAACCCAGCCGCTGACCAATATGTCAAATTTCCGTTTCAAGCCGAGTTTAATCCTGAAAACTCATCTACTGAAATCATTCCGACTGGTGCTTCTGCCATCGTGAAATTCCTCGTGATTACCTAAAAGCCAACAACCCAGCACTAGCCATATGTGACCGGCGTCCTCTGTTTTTCTTGGATAAAGGCCATTACTCGACTCTATCCGCTTTGCCGGCTCCCAGTTTAGCATTAGCTGACAAAGGCCAGAACCCAGCTTTGTGGTAAACCAGTCTGCTGCCTGCATGGGTATCTGTCAATTTAATAGCCTTGGCAAAAGCACCAACTGGACTTTACTCGAGATACGGACAGTTTTTGGTCAAATATATCGATACCAGTTACTTGAAAGTACTGAGTTGGTTCTATTTGCTACTTTAAGTTTCAAATATCGGTCCATTAGATTTCATATTGGGGTAAGAATTTTAGCCCAAACATCGTTAAATATGATATTTTTTAACATAGTTCGTATCAACTAAAATCCTAAAATGAGGTTTTATCGATCTCGACGCCTTTTTAGCTTGGCTAACCGGTAACCCATGGCCGGCTACAACCTGACTGTATGGATGATTTTTCTATGGATATGTCAAAAAAACGACCTTCAGTTCGAGCATGGCTTGGTTCAGCAATCCTCTCGGCTATCGGGTTACTGTCGCCTTTAGTTTTCGCGGATTTTGAAAAGGGCATGACATATTATAAAGCAGGTCAATTCACAGAAGCGTTGGCTGAGTGGACGATTGATGCAAATGGTGGAGACTCAGTCGCGCAACATAGTTTGGGTGTTTTGTACGAAAGAGGTGAGGGCGCCCCCAAGGATGCCAAGAAAGCTGTCTTTTGGTATACGCTTGCGGCCGAACAGGGATATTACAGGGCACAACATAATTTAGGAATTATGTATGAATTCGGTAAGGGCGCCCCCCAAGATGCCAAGAAAGCCGCCTATTGGTATGCTCTTGCGGCGGAACAGGGAGATTCAGGCGCGCAAAATAATCTAGGGCTTATGTACTCAGAAGGTCAAGGTGTCCCCCAGGATGCCAAGAAAGCCGTCTACTGGTATACGCTCTCGGCCGAGCAGGGAGTTCCTGTGGCGCAGCTTAACCTAGGACTTTTGTATCTTCACGGTGAAGGCATCGAACCAAACTTTGAACTCGCCTATATGTGGGGAAATCTAGCTGCCGCCAACGGCGCAGAACTGGATGTTCGCGATGAGGCTGCGGATGTTCGCGATGAGGCTGCGAAAGAATTAAATAGTGAGCAACTTGCCCGCGCTCAACAGATGTCCAGTGATTGGGCCGCCGCGCACCCGTAGCCAGGTGTGTTGGATTCCTCTCTATTTAACAGACACTGCCAGCATAATGAGGAATTATTGAAGCTGGCAGATCCATTCCTTGCTTAGCATTTCGATACAAAAGCCTCTCAACAATAGTATTCAAACGCC
>Ga0075467_10004586_pt1 | contig 10176 bp, 10 predicted proteins | sample DEB08_DNA_9_FD_75067 | JGI IMG/M metagenome (GOLD analysis project Ga0075467, IMG submission 75067) | Aqueous microbial communities from the Delaware River and Bay under freshwater to marine salinity gradient to study organic matter... | ecosystem: Environmental > Aquatic > Marine > Coastal ... | reverse complement strand
CTTTGCAGACCAAGATAAAGCCCGGTAGGTAAGGCAACAGCAATAGCGATCACCATCCAAGTCAGTAAACTTTGAATAGGCGCTGCCAACAAGCGAGACAAGCTATCGAGGCAAGAACTTTTATGATGCCGCCGCCACGCCGCCAGCTCCTGCAAGCTCGATGTTTCAGCAGCCTTAGCTCCGCGCACTTTCGGCGATGACGCTTTTTTTATGGACGCTTCGTCTGCTCGTCTATTCATGAGAGCCTTTAGCCCCCGTTTGAGAGCCCTTAGCTCCAGAGTTAGAGCCCTCATAAATATCGCTGCGAACCAGTCGACCGGCCGATAACTCCATCACGGGTAAACGCATAGATTCGATTAGATTAATATCGTGAGTTGCAATCAACACTGACACGCCCACACTGTTAAAGTCTTGAAAAAGCTGCATGATTTCTGAGGACAATTTAGGATCGAGATTACCCGTCGGCTCATCCGCCAATAAGATAGCAGGCTTATTGACTACCGCTCGTGCAATACCCACCCGCTGCTGCTCACCACCCGATAAAGCCATCGGATTTTCTTTTTCTTTATGCAATAAACCCACCTTATCTAAAGCGGCACGCACGCGCTTACCTTGATCTCTCGGTGGCATACCTGAAATTTGTAGAGGTAAGGCTACGTTATCAAAAACCGATCGATCAAATAGGAGTTGGTGATTTTGAAATACCACACCGATTTGACGACGCAAATAGGGAATTTGAGAGGCACTGATTTTGGCTAAATTTTTACCGCCGATCAAAACCTGGCCACGAGTTGGCCTCTCGATTAACATAATTAACTTCAGCAATGTACTTTTACCTGCGCCCGAATGGCCGGTTAAAAACGCCATCTCACCCTGCTCAAGCTCAAAGTTAACACCCAAGAGAGCATCGTGACCTTCGCTATAGCGCTTACTGACATTATCGAACTGAATCATGACTCTACTATTTTCTCTAATAACTAGTGTTGTGACTGTTATTGATTAATTATCGTTATTACTGTCTTTATCAAAAAGGGCATCGACAAAAGTCGACGCAGAAAAAGACTGCAAGTCATCGATACCTTCACCGACACCGATAAAACGCACCGGAATATTAAAACGCTCACTGAGAGCAAAGATCACGCCCCCCTTAGCAGTGCCGTCCAGCTTAGTGAGCGCAATGCCTGTTACGCCTGCCACCTCTTTAAACTGTTGCGCTTGATTGATTGCATTTTGTCCAGTACCCGCATCGAGTACTAACAACACCTCATGGGGAGCGGTCTCATCCAACTTACCCATCACTCGCTTCACTTTCGAAAGCTCATCCATCAGGTTGTCTTTATTATGTAAGCGGCCAGCAGTATCGGCAATCAATACATCAATCGATTTAGCTTGCGCCGACTGAAAAGCATCATAGATAACCGACGCACTATCGGCACCGGTATGCTGAGCCACAACCGGAACATTGTTGCGCTCACCCCATACCTGTAATTGCTCAACGGCGGCTGCACGAAAGGTATCCCCTGCGGCTAACATCACCTGCTTGCCTTGGCTTTGAAAACGCTTTGCCAGCTTACCAATAGTCGTTGTCTTGCCTACGCCGTTGACACCTACCACTAAAATTACAAAGGGGGTTTTTGATTGAGTCAATTCTAAGGGCTGCTCAACAGAAGCCAATAATTCACGTAGCTGAGCTTGCAGTGCGGCATAAAGTGCATCACCATCCGATAACTCTTTGCGCTTTACACTTTCAGTTAGGCGATCAATAATCTTGGTCGTTGCATCAATACCAATATCGGCCATTATCAGCTCTGACTCTAAATCTTCTAACAGCGCATCATCAATCTCTTTTTTACCTAACACGAGACTGCCGATGCCATCAGCAAGCTGACCGCTAGTACGAGAAAGGCCACGTTTAAAGCGCTGAAACAGACTTAAGGATTCCGTTGCTGAAACGACAGGTTCTTTTTCAGGCAGCGGCTCTTTCGCAGATACTAGCTCTTCTTTAGATGATGAGAGATCGGGCTTATCCGATGGTTTTGAACGCTTAAAAAACATAAAATTTAGTTACCAGATTTACAGCTTGGCTTGACCCGCGCTATCCTACCACTCTTGTATATTATTGTGTTGAACCTATGCCTAAAAAAAACCAACTGCGTATTATTGGCGGCCAATGGAGGGGCCGCAAACTAGACATTGCCGATATCCCAGGGCTAAGACCTACTGGCGACAGAATCAGGGAGACTCTCTTTAATTGGTTAATGGCGGATATAAGCAATAGCCGCTGCTTAGATCTTTTTGCCGGGTCAGGCGCGCTTGGCCTAGAGTGTCTATCCAGAGGGGCGCAATCGGTCGTGCTCCTAGAAAAAAATAAACAAGCAACAAAGCAGCTCGAACAACATTGTAAAAGTTTACAGGCCAGCGGAGCAAACGTACTTAATCAAGATGCTTTAGTATGGCTTAACAATAACAACTGCCCCAAGCACTCTATCGACCTGGTTTTTATTGACCCGCCATTTTCTGAAAACTTATGGCTTACAACGACACACGCACTCAGCGCGAGTGAGCTGCTAGCACCAGGGGCACTCATTTATATCGAAAGCCCTAAAAATAAACCCCTAGAGATAGACTCAACATGGGAAATCATTAAAGAAAAAACAACTGGAGATGTGAGCTATCGACTTTACCGTTTTACTCAAAATAATTAATACATACCACGATACTAGGTCATACTTAGGATAAATAACTAACCACTAACTAATCACTACAGGCAACCGTTTCTGCAGTAATTTTTTTCAGCAAACACGTCGCCCACATCACCACATCGTCTCGGCGCGTCATCGGGAATAAGTGACCCTCATCTTGAAGACGAACAACTTCGGTTACGCTAGCATTAAGATGGGTTTCCGCAAACACAACATTCTCCGGATAAACGAGCGCATCCCTCATCCCCTGCACGACGATTGTTTTGACTTTTACACTATTCCATCTGGGCGCCATTAAGGTCATTTCAGCTTTTAAGGCAAGAATTTCTTTATTGGACTTTCTCATCATGTCGCCGATGATAAAATTAACCCCCGACATTTTAGCAACATGATTAAACCACCGAGGATCGGACAAGTCAGGGCTTAAGGTCCCCGCAAACAATAACAAGCCGTCAACGGATTGCGGATAGTCCATGGCCACTTTAGGCGCTATTGACGCACCCAAAGAATGTCCCATTAAAACAACCGGCTGATTGCCACTATTACTTTTTAATTTTTCCGCCAAAAATGAAATCATTTTTGCCTGTTCACCGAAGCTAGCAATTTGTTTTTCACCGCCTAAAAGTGACAGTCCCCAGCCAGGGCGATCGATAACAAGCACATAAAAATGTTTCAACAATGCTTCATCCACTAAATAACGCGCATACTGCTTCCAGTCACCAGGCGTTCCGTGAATAATAATAATTGCTGGTTTTTTAGGGTCGCCAGAAGCGGCGTAGAATAGTCGGTCCCGTCCAACTTCTAGCGTGTGTCGATAAACTTGGTCATTATTAGCGACTAAATCATTAAACAATACTTGCTCTTGAATAATGACTTTAGGTGCAAAACAGCTCACCATAAACAATACAGTAGGCATTAACACCAAAAAACGAGAAACACTAAAAGTCATAAAAAACTATCCTCTTTCTCGGCGTTTATAGAACACCCTACCGAGAGTAAGACGCCAAACCAGCTTATTAGTTCTCTTTCTTTGCTCCAAAAAAAAGCGAAGCTCTCGCTTCGCTTATGTACCTAAAAACATTATTCTTTACCTATAATCGCTTTGATTTTATCTTTGACTCGCCGTGATAGGCTCGGTGAATAACTTAGCTCTTCTCGCTTACCGTCAGGATCAAGAAACTGTGTACTATGTAACACCTCAACTTGATCACCATGATCTTTAGCGGTGTAGTAATACAAAGCCAAGGAAATTCTATTTCTATCTTCTGGACAGGCCAGCGGCTCTGGATGCCCGTGGAAGCTGGCTGAAGTAGTAGAAAAAATTGCCATGCGATTAAATAACGGTAATAGTTTTTTCTGGCAAGAACCTTGTTGCTCATCCCACAATTCAAAATATCCGCCGTACTCTTCTTTCCAGTCTTTATTGAGATAGATCAACACATTCAGACGACGATAAACATTCATCTTATTGTGGCCATTAAAATCAACATGAACACCAAGCTTACCACCTCTTGGTATTTTATGAAGACCGGCGCCCTCTAAATAGGGATCGGGTATCAAGCCATCTATACCCGTTAATTTTTCTAGGAAAGATAAAAAAGGTTCGGAATTTAAATTATGTATAAATGCTCGCGTAACAGGCTGCAGATTAATATCTTTATTCATCTGAAACTTTTTTTCGTACTTAGTATCGAATTCTTTCCACTCCTTTTCGCCTTCCTCAAACTCCTCAATCACTTTATCTAAAAGCGAGATGTCAAAGACATCATCATAAACCCCATGAGCAAAGGGGCTTGCCTGCTGATAAGCCAAGGCTTGGTCATCGGCAATCTTTTCCAGTTTTTCAGTAGGAAGGAGCTGGTTATGATTGAGACTAAACATAAATCACCTAAATCAGTTTGACTGTATATAACTTGTAGACGTGCGGTTCGTATTCAACAATACTAGTGTGGTTGAGCTGCCTTCTCTGCCTGCGTTTGCTTTTCTGCCATTGCTTGACCAAATAGCGCTCCAAAGTTAACCGGTGGTAGCATCACTGGAGGAAAGCTACCTTTAATGAGAGATGAGTCGATAGCTTCGCGAGCGTAGGGAAATAATATTTCAGGACAAACGGTGTTAATCACACGCGTCAAGTCAGCCCCTTCTATTCCCTTAATAAAAAACAAACCTGCTTGGTGTACCTCGACTAAAAATGCCGCATCATCTTCAATTTTAGCCGTCACTGTTAGCTTCAACACGACTTCATACAAATCAGTATCGATTTTAGTTGTTTCAGTCGCCAACTCTTGATCTACACTCGGCTGCACCTTAGATATAAATGCTTTTGCTCCCATTGGGGCTTCAAACGATAGATCTTTCAAATATACACGCTGTATCAAAAATTGCTGTTCATTTACCGATTCTGTCGCTGCTGCTTTTTCGTCTGACATATTCAATCCTATTAATCTTCTTTATAAATTCATATTGAGACCGTTATACGACAGCCATTTTACGTTCAGGCTGCGTTAAAACGCACTCACATTAATTATTTAACTTTTAGCGCTTACATACCGAGAGCCGAGATTTTTAACGCTATCCTTTTAGCACTTAGCCTTTTAACAAGGGTTCCAACTTACCCGCGCGCTCTAAGGCGGAGAGTTCATCACAACCACCCACGTGCTTATCACCAATCCAAATTTACGGTACGGTACGTTGCCCGCTCTTTTGCATCATTTCCTGCCGTAACTGGGGATTTTGGTCAACTGCGATGTCGCGATATTTTACACCCTTAGACGTTAATATCTGTTTAGCCCTTACGCAAAATGGACAAGAACGCGTAGTGTATATCGTTACATTTACCATGTCTTTATCGTGTCCATTATCTATATCTTTGGTTCAAATCAGACTTATCTAGCCCCAGCTTTACTTAACCACAGTTTTGCTTAACTACTACAGCTTTACTTAACCCCAACTTTACTTAACCCCAACTTTACTTAACCCCAACTTTACTTAACCAAAGGTAAGCCGTCTTGCTTCCAATCACCCATGCCACCACCCATACGTGCCGCAGTAAAACCTGCCTTCACAAGCACACGAACCACGGTTCCGGAATGCTGACCTAAAGCATCAGTCACTATAATTTTCTTTTCGCGATGCTTTTCTAACTGTCCCAGACTATCGCTAATCTTAGCATGCGGAACATTCATCGCATTGGCAACATGACCCTGATCGAAGTCTTTGCTGTCGCGCACATCAATTAGAATAGCTTTATCAGCATTCATTGCCTGAATAACCTCACTGGTAGACAACTTTGCACCAGCTGATGAGGACTCACGACGCATAAATGCAAAGATAAGAATGGCCAAGGCTGCAACGATAAGCGCCTGTTCTTGGGCAAATACAAGAATGTCTTCCACAAATAACCTCTAAAGATAATTGGCTAACCAGTTGGTTAACACTTTAAAATGGGCGGGATTATACACGATTAAGCCTCCGCCATAGTCTTTATTAAGGCAACAAGGTAGACTTAGCCTACAAGTTACCAGAAGGAAAAACTCTTGAGATTCTGCTCAATACTGACAAGCACTTTCACCCTTATATTGTTAACCAGCTTACCTCTGAAGCCTGCTTGGGCTCAATCTGAGACTGAATACGAAGCACAGCTGAAAGCGCTGAGTGTCAACATAGAAAAGCTGCAAAAAGAGCTGAGCAAAACCAAAAGCTCAAAAGATAAACTACAGCAAGCCTTACAAAAATCTGAAGAAGAAATCGGCTCGCTTACCAAAAAGATAGATTCCATCAAGGAGGAACTGTCCCGCGAAAAAAAGCAGTTAGCCCAGCATCAGAGCCGTCGCGCTGAGCTGGAAGAATTAAGACAAACGCAACAGCAACAAGTTAACCTCATTGTGCAGCAAGCGTATCTATTAGGCCGCCAAAGCCAAGTGAAGTTAATGCTCAATCAAGAAGAGCCGTCTAAAGTCACTCGCTTATTACGCTATCACGACTACGTTATTGGCGCTCATAAAGAAAAGATGGACACCTACTTAGCCACTATAAAAGAAATCGATCAGGTTGAAAGCCGAATAACGACGACAACTGAGCGCTTAGAGTCTAGTAGAAGAGAGTTAAATACACGCTTTCAAGAACTTAAACAATCTCAAACAAATCGCTTAGCTACCCTGGGCACACTAACTCGTTCAATAACTGAAACCGGTGGCAGCCTCTCAAAGCTAACCGGCGATAGAGAACGACTTGAGCGTTTATTAGAAGAAGCTACCCGCTCGCTAAGTAACCTTAAACTCCCTGACGACGCTACACCCTTTCGTTCGGCAAGAGGGACCTTGCCTTATCCCGCTAAAGGAAAAGTGGCTAACAATTTTGGCAGCCCTCGCCTCAACGGGAAATTGAGCTGGAACGGAATTTTTATTCTAGGGAAAGCCGGAAGCAAGGTAGTATCAGTGCATCATGGGCGCGTGATATTCTCCGACTACCTTCGCGGCCACGGGCTCTTGCTTATCCTTGATCACGGCGATGGCTATATGAGCCTTTATGCCCACAACCAAACACTATTAAAAGATACTGGCGACTGGGTTAGTCGCAACGAAACAATAGCAATGCTGGGAAATACCGGCGGACAAGCTCAGGCTGGTCTATATTTTGAGATAAGGTATAAAGGAAAGCCCCAAAACCCATCGCCTTGGTTAGATGCTAGCCATCGCGGCTAAAAGCACGATAAATGAATCATGATCAAGACTGAGCGCCAACATTGAACGTATTGGCTTTTTAAACCTAAATACCGCAGTTGAATTGTAGCGAAGGTGACTAAGGTGCTGAATATAAAGTGATTTTTTGCTTTTTTTTGACAAATTCGTAGCCACCCTACGGGTGTAGTCTAAAAAAGTGAAAAACGCTTTATATTCAGTGCGTTAGACAGCTGCAGTAGATTCAACTGCGGTATTTAGGTTAAACATATTAAATGTCTAGAACACTATTAGAGTACAGGACCACTTATGCATCTGAAGCGTTTTCTACCTGCAAGCTTGTTGAGCTCTTTCATTATATTGGGAGCAGCAGTAACCACAGCTCAACCATCACAACCACAAGTAAGCGAAGCACAAGCTAAACCACCTGTAGCACAAGAAATAAAAGATCCACTACCGCTTGAAGATTTACGCTTATTTACGCTTATTTTTGATCATATTCGCCGCTCTTACGTTGACCCTGTCAGTGATAAGGAACTACTAGAGAATGCCATCAAAGGCATGCTTCAAGAACTCGACCCTCACTCCGACTACCTTGATGCCTCACACTTCAGCTCGCTACAAGAAAGTACACAAGGTCAATTTAGCGGCGTCGGTATTGAGATCGGCACCGATAAAGGCTACATCAAAGTGATCACCCCCATCGATGGAACCCCTGCTGAGAAAGCGGGTTTGCAAGCGGGCGATCTTATTATTGAGCTCGACAAACAATCTATTCGCGGCTTAAGCATTAGCGAAGCTGCAAAACGTATGCGCGGCCCTAAAGGCAGCTCAATCGTTTTCACCATCATTCGAAAAGGCTCGGATAAAGCGATCGATATCACGATTGTTAGGGATAATATTAAAACACGCAGCGTACGCTCGCGCATCATTGAAGATCATTTTGGCTACGTTCGGATATCACAGTTTCAAACCAGCACGGGCGCTGACTTTTCAGCTGCCATCACTAAGCTACTCAAAAAAAATCCGGATTTGAAAGGGCTGGCACTCGATTTACGCAATAATCCTGGCGGTGTTCTACAAGCCTCCGTCGAGGTGGTTGACGCCCTAATAAATGATGGCTTAATTGTCTATACCGAAGGACGCCTAACTAATAACAACCAATCGTTTGCAGCAAGCGCTGGCGATGTCAGTAATGGCCTTCCTATCGTTGTATTAATTAATGGTGGCTCAGCATCGGCCGCAGAGATTGTTGCTGGCGCACTCCAGGATCAAGAGCGGGCTATCATCATGGGTACTCGCAGTTTTGGCAAAGGTTCGGTTCAAACTATTTTGCCGGTAGGAGAAAAGAAAGGCATCAAACTCACTACTGCGCGCTACTTCACACCCAAAGGCCGCTCTATTCAAGCCAAGGGAATTGAACCTGATGTTATTATAAATCGCGCCACCATTACTCAACTCGGCGATGACAAAAGAGTAAAAGAAGCCGACCTTCAAGGCCACATCAGTAACGGTAATGGCGACAAAAACACAACCGTCATCAAAGGGTCAGATCGCGACACCTCAGACAACCAACTTTTTGAAGCTATTAATATGCTGAAAGGTTTAGCGATTTTCAACAAAACCGCTCAACAATAAAAATAGCCTTAATAAAAATAATATGACGGGGAAGACATTGCGTTTCAAATTACTACACGCGTTAGCGCTAACAACACTAACGTTCAACTCCGTTAGCTATAGCGAAGAAGATACGCCAATCAGTCGACAATCAAATAATTATGTGGCCGACGTCGCCATCATTATTGATGATATTGGCTACAGTAAGCACCAAGGCCTCAATGCCATCGACTTACCTGGCGCCCTTACCTATGCCATTATTCCCCATAGCCCGAACGCTGTTTTTTTAGCTCACTATGCGCGAGAAAATCAAAAAGAGATCATGCTGCATGCGCCAATGAGCAACATTAGTGATCGCCCCATGGGGCAATCGGGCTTAAGTGAAGCAATGAGCGAAGTCGATTTCACTCAAGTTCTGACAAACGCGATTGACTCGGTACCCTTTATTAGTGGCGTCAATAACCACATGGGCAGCCTGTTAACCCAAAAGCGCCTACCCATGGAATGGACGATGACGGCGCTCAGTAAACACGGGCTCTATTTTATTGATAGTCGCACAACGTCCCAAAGTGTTGCCTGGCTTACAGCCCAACAGCGCAACGTTCCTTCGCTAAAGCGTGATGTCTTTTTGGATCACGATCGAAACCCAGAAGCGATCAATGATCAATTTAGTGAGTTCATTGCAATCGCAAAACGCCGCGGGTATGCCATAGCAATTGCACATCCCTACCCGGAAACACTGACTTACTTACAACAAAACTTAACCCGGCTAGCATCGCAAGGTATTCGTTTAGTTTCGGCATCTACCTTAGTAAAACACTACTCTCCACATCAAAAGCAGTTTAAAGCAGACCTAAAATAATAAGCCTCTAAAAACCCCTCCTATAAAAAAGCGTTGCTTTCACTCTATTTAAAGTGCCGTTTATCGCCCTGTGGCAGAACCCCAACCGATACAGATCTACTATTAGTTTGTAATAGTGAACTCAATCACAGTAACTGTTCGATATTCAGGCAATTTTGATTGGCACCCGTAGAGGTCTAATGTATTATTGCACTGCATTAATCAAGAGGAAGTATGATGACAATGGAAAGCGTAGCAATGAAACGTAAAGACGAAACAAGCAACGAACACGCTAGCGTGCCTATTCGTAGCGAACGTTTATTTATGCAGCACAACT
>Ga0075467_10004583_pt1 | contig 10183 bp, 8 predicted proteins | sample DEB08_DNA_9_FD_75067 | JGI IMG/M metagenome (GOLD analysis project Ga0075467, IMG submission 75067) | Aqueous microbial communities from the Delaware River and Bay under freshwater to marine salinity gradient to study organic matter... | ecosystem: Environmental > Aquatic > Marine > Coastal ... | reverse complement strand
ACTCTCGCCGAGCTAGACAAGATGCTTGAAGAAACTCAACTAAGCGTATCGAGTCCCGGTTAAAACGTTAATCGGTGTTTTTTATGTTCCGTAGAGAGTCTCTTATTTGTTTGATGATAAAAGCGACAATGTTTTTCTTTCTGTTCTTTCCTGGCCTGAGTAAGGCAACGTTGGCGAACGATTTGCAAATTGGAAAGCGCTTTTATGAAAAAGGGTTATTAGCCGACGGCACGCCGGTTAAGGTGATTTTACAAGGTGATATTGAGGCCAACGGGCACTTAATTAATTGTGCTTCTTGTCATCGCTCTAGTGGTTACGGTGATGGCGAAGGCGGCAATTATGTGCCGCCCATTACTGGACCCGTTTTATTTAATGAATATGCTCCCGAGCGGCAGCATATTTTTCGCAACCTCTACCAGGATGTGCAAACACCGGCAACAAGGGCTCAAGTTCATGATCTAAAACAGCGTGCTGCTTACAATGAGCAATTGTTGAACAGAGCTATCACCTCGGGCATCAATAGCGATGATGAACAGCTTTCATTATCGATGCCGCGCTTTATGCTTGATAAAGCAACTCTGAAAGGCTTGACGGTATACCTCAAAAGTTTAGGAGCGCAAAACCTGGATTCATTGCCCAAAATAGGGGTAGAGCCAGATATATTACACTTTGCGACCATTTTCACGCCTGATGTGAATCCCGCAGAGAAGGCCGCCATCATGGCTGTCTTTAATGCTTACCTTAAACGTAAAAATTTTAATACCATTGCCGCACAAAAAAAGCCTAACTATTCATCAGGCTACAAATCAGATTTTGTTTACGCACAAAGGCAATGGCAATTGCATGAATGGCAACTGACAGGTTCTGCCGAACAATGGCCTAAACAGTTAGCGGCTTTTTATCAGGCGAAGTCTGTGTTTTCGGTACTCGGCGGTAAAGGGCAGCGCTGGCAAGCCATACATGATTTTTGTGAACAGCGCAGCCTACCGTGTCTATTTCCGAATACGCCCTTGCCAGTCACGGCCAAGGCAGGCGAATACACGCTGTATTTTTCAAAAGGCTTGCAGGGCGAAGCCGATTCACTTGCAACGCATCTTCAGTCTTTAGACGATGTATCACCGGTTGTGCAAATCTATCGTGCTAATAGTGTCGGAGAAGTTGCGGCAAGGTTTCTCGATAATCGCTTGTCTAAAAAACAATCGTCCAAGATCACCTCATCAGACTTAATTATTACCGAACAACAAAGGTTAGGTGCCGCGTTTTGGGAACCGCTGTTGGCGCAGAAAAAGACTCTAGTTCTATGGTTAGATAGAGATGATTTCGATACCCTACCGAGCTTAAGCAGTATTAATTTGCAGCAAGCTTCTATCTTTGTATCGGCATCGCTTATAGATTTAAAAAACAAGCCTCTTTCGCCTCAACGATACAATAAAGCGCTTTCGTTTATTTGGCCGTGGGCACTGCCTAATCACGAACCTAAGCGTCTATACCGTGCCCGCGCTTGGATGCGCTCTCGCGGTGTCCCCATGACACATGAACTAGAGCAACTTAATACGTTTTTTGTGCTTAACGTTGTCGACTACGCAATGCATGATTTACTGGATCGATTCTCACGGGAATACAGTATTGAAATCATCGAGCGCATTACAGAAAACGCCCTTAACCCAGGTTTGTATCGCAGCATGTCACTCGGGCCCAAACAGCGTTTCGCAGTTAAAAAATACAGCATCCTCAACGCACCTTTACTGATACCTGAAAATTCAAACAGGTAGAAAATCAGTAATGTGGTAATTGTCACTACAATGTTGGCTGTATCGCCCATTCGACAACACCGGTTCTAACCGAAAAACGCGAAGGCGATGGATGTCGATGACTAGAGATTGTCAATAGCGCTGTCTGACGGCTAGGTGAGCAGCTAGAAAAGCTGATTCCGACACTTTTTCCAGAAACTGTTCAAATTTAATGTTGAGGAACACAATTACAAAGTGGCCGTGTTTCCTCTAGCTAAGGTTGTGTGTCTGATTTATTTCTCAGCTTAAAATCGAACCTTCTCAGTGGGCACCTCTGAATATCGACTAAAATCTACCCGAAAAACCACTGAGGCAAGAGTGACGCCTTGATCAGTGCCGTTGAGTGATATTTCAGCCTTCCAAACAGTTCCTCCACTAGACAGGACGAAAACTTCACTGCTTCCCCCTGACGGCCCGACCTCTCCATTATTACAATTTACATATAAGGTTCTATCAGCATCCCGACCACTAAGGGGGCGAAGAGCAAAAACATCAATACCAACATAATTAGTGGCGGCATTATATAAGCGCCCGACACCAAACTCGGCGACTGAATCAGATAAGGAAACCTGCTGAAAACTAGGATTGATAGGATCAGTACTATCATCAAGGAGGTAGTAATCATTGTCATCGAGGCTGAATCCGCCTGTATCCATAGGTGGGGCGCTACAAAGAGATGTAATTTCTTGAGAAAACACTATCTCGGAAGCTGCAACAATACGCTCTAACACAAAAAACTGTATCGAATTTCCAAATTCGTTAGTCGCTAAAAGGTCTAAACGAATTGATCCAAGGTCTGAAGCTTCTAACATGTAATTAAAAAGTACAATCGGCCCTAAGCCAGTACCAATTGGTTCGCCGTTTTTTATGATGGACCATTCAGTCTTCGAAAGGTCTGAGCCATCATCACCAAACTCGGCCTCGATTGTTATTGTTGTTCCGACAAATAAGCGTGGCGAATTACCGAACCATCGTCCGCTTTCAAGTACTGGTTGGTTCAATGTGCTGCTCTGGGCATGAGCAGGTAAGACCACGGCACTTACAATAGGCTTAATCCATAAGTTAGGCATTACTGTTACGAACGCTCCAGTTTTTACTAATTTTCCTAGTGTTTTCCTTTTATCAATCACAGTTACAACCAGTTTTTATTATTCGAACGCCAACATTCAATTATGAGCCGACCAAATATAAAAGTAAAATACTAAAACTGTATTGTCACTAGCGTCGTGCGCAATGATTCTTGGAACTTTGGCTACATTTAGTAGTTATTAAATTACCGGCTAGTGATCCAAAAGTGCCCCGTGCATTTACCCTCAATATTGGCGCGTCGCGCGATGGATTCATTCACAACTTTCATGAACCACGAGAAGCTCGAGAGTCGCTTTCGCCATACTTTGATGTCTTTCTCCACGACTTTAAGCTGAGCGGCCAATAGCGGAGAACCAGCCTCGTAACATTGCGAGAGGTAGGTTCCTTTGAAAAGAGAATGCCAGCGCCGCATTACCTCTATTTTACTCAACTTGCTAGCCATGTCTGGCCGCAGATGTAGCACCACATGGTAGCGATTACTCATCACGACATAGGCTCAGAGCTTGATGGTGAAGGCCTCAGCCGTTTGGTGTAACTTATCTCCCAACCATTGTCTGCGGTGCTCAAAATCAGTTTTTGAAGTTCTATCGCAACCACAAAGATAGGCACGCCGTAGTTTATGCCCTTTGGGTGCAACGAGAAACGCAATGGTAAGAGGGTGTGTCCGCAGTTGACACTATCTTACTTCTGGCTTGAGTCATCCGTAACTCCGCTGTAATTTCCGTTAAGCGATAGATTTGAACTTAATGGCGTTATTTGCAAGGCTTGGTATGCATGTCCTAGTAGTCGTTGTCAAATGAAGATTAGTAAGGGTGTTATTTCAATGATTACGTTGGTTCAAACAACACCGTTTATTGGTGTTGTAAATGCTGGAACTATTAGCAATCCAGATGTTATTGTTAATAGTCGGCTCAAAAATGAACTGCTGTCTTAAACTGCGTTTAACTCTCGTTAAAGTACGAATATTGAAATGGAAAATATGAACAAAGCCCCAAAAGAAATAATGGATGAGTTGCATCAAAAATTCGTAGATAACTTTGCTGAATGGAAAAAAATAGATGACAGTCGGCTTGAGCGAATATTTATTGGTTTGCAATGCGTGGCAGCAACAGGTGAAATCTTAAAGAAAAAAAATAAATCAAAACATCACCTTATTTGTTGCAAAATTTACGATGAAATTTTTTCAGATGGTGTATCCGCAATATACTTGGCATCAAATGCAATGAATAAACCTGCAAATATAGTGCTTAGAAGGATACTTGAGTTAGGTGTAGCTACTTTATATTTATGGGATATGCCTCACATAACATATTCATGGAGTAGGCATGACCATGACCTTAGCTTTTCCGAAATGCTAAAACATATCAATTCAATTGGCTATATAGCTTATCTGAATGGCGAAAACTCCAAACAGATAGACGGTAAACTTCTTCCTGAAAAAAGGTTGCAAAGTATATATGGAGATTTAAGTGATGTTGTGCATGGTAAAATAACAACATTTGAAAGCTCTATGCCTGACAGATTCAAGTTTGTTGAAAGCGAGTGGCAGGAGTTTGTTGCTTTGATTGACGAGGTGGTTTGCTTAATAGTTAAAGCGTCTATTGCTAGGCATGACATCTCGAGTGAAATAATTAACTATGTACCACTAGCCAAAAAGGAGCTTAGACTATAATGTCAGCTAAGGATTTTGATTTACTTCATGCAGCACGAACTGAAGATTTAGACGACTCTCAAATAACAAATTTAGCTGTGCTTGGTAAAGCTGAAAAGGAAATTATTGGAAAACTGAAGTATAGCGGCTCGCACCTTTTACAGGGAGCTAGAGGCGTAGGGAAATCAATGCTATTAAGGGAGGCAGAAGCAGAGCTGGATAGAGAGTTCAAAGTTGAAAGGTGTCTCTCTGTGTATGTGAATTTCAAGACAAGTACTCTTCTTGAAGGGGTTAAAGCGGATAATAAAAGTGCTTTTCAAGTTTGGGTTGGTGCAAAAATTCTACAGTCTTTATACGAAAAACTTATTGTTACCGGGGTCATTAACGAGAGCGACTCTTCAGATCCTTTTAAAAGAATATTTGGAGTAGAAACTATATATTCAATGAAGAGAACTCTCCAAGATAAAATTCATTTGTTACAAAAACTTTCGAGGAGTGGAGATGAAAACAATATCCTTGAAGAAATAGGAGATGACTTTTTAGATAAGGTTAACGATATTTCATATGTCTCAGAAATAATAAGGGAAATAATTGAAGAGTATGAACTTAATAGAGTTATATTTCTTTTTGATGAGGCCGCGCATACTTTTATTCCAGAGCAACAAGAAATATTTTTCGAAATATTTAAATTAATTCATGGAGGAAAGGTCGCCGTAAAGGCTGCGGTGTATCCTTCAATCACATCATACGGAAAGAATTTTGAAATCGGGCATGACGCGATTTTAATACCGCTTGGGGTAATTGAAACCGGGGGGGCAGCTAGGATTTCATCACGGAATTTGTATCGAGAAATAATTACTAAAAGGACTCCTGAAACAGGAGGCCTCAGGAAGAAAATTTTTGCAAAGGGAGAGGTCCTTGATCAGTGTATTCACCTATCATCTGGTAATCCAAGGGCCTTTCTGCATTTATTCAATCGTTTATGGGATCGAGGCTATTCAGAGCGAGCCTTATTGCTGGCCACTCAAGATTTCGTAGATCAGGAGCTTTTACCTTATCACATGGGTTTGACTAAGAGACTTCCAAAATATTCGCATCATATCAAGATGGGGATGGATATTCTTCGGGGTTACATAATTCCAGAAATAAAAGTTAGAAATAATCGTGATAAAAAAGTGAATTTTCAATCAGCTTTTTTCACAATTCAACGTGATATGCCACCGAATTTAAAGTTGGCCTTAGACCTTCTTTGCTATTCAGGCATCCTATCAAAACAAGGCACAGTAAAGATATCGTCTAAGAAAACAGCTCAAAGATATATGATTCACTTGGCTTTACTATTTACTGAGAAGGCTTTTGTCTCCAATAAATTCAGTGAAGTAATTGATATGATAAGTTTGCAGGATTATCGGGAGTTTGGTGCCCAAGATCCGATGCTTGCTCCCTACCTTGATCAACTAAAACTGACCTCAGAAAAATGCCAAGAATGTTCCTTTGAAATTTCTGCCAATGCAAAATTTTGCCCAGAGTGCGGGAGCAAGGTGTTAGCGAAATCCATTGTAGGCTCTCTTCTTGATGATTCTGTTAGAGATATCTCTATAAGCAGTAAAATGTCTGACCGGGTTGAACCTGAGTTTCCTAGTGTGGGAGATGTTATTCATGCAACAAGAGAAGATTTAATGGCGATTTCTTACATTAAAGAAGTTAGGTCAAGGATTATTAAAAATGCGGCTGACGAGTACATATCTGGTTAGTTAAAATATGTATTCATAGGCGTGTTTTGATGTTTTATTAGGTCATATATAGACCTTGACCTAGTAAAAGTCGCCTGAACGGTAGAATTAGTTATACAAGGTTTAGCTAATTTATATTCCCACTACACAACGGAGGTTTAACATTGCTGGTACTAAATCAAGGAAAGATAGTGAGGCTATTATTTGCACCCTGAGAAGACGGGCGCGAGATCGGAGTAATAATAGTCGATTTGAGAGGCTCTCAAGCGCGTATTGGAGTGAACGCTAACAACATAGTTAAAATTGTAAGAAACGAGCTGTTAAGAAGTAATAAATTTTATTTGCTACCCAAACAAAAAAAACCGCAAGCCAATCGTTAGATTAATTTGCGGTTTTCAGACTTAAACTTAATTAAATCAAAACGTTGAAATGGCTCCCTGACCAAGACTCGAACTTGGGACCCAATGATTAACAGTCATAGAAAATCAACATTTATTAGTATTGATCTGCATTGATTAAATCGTTCAAAGCCAGACCAGAGAAGGGATTTAGGGTAAAATAGTCATTGATCCGAATTGATTGCCGTTGAGTTAATTTGTAGCCCATGTGTAGCCCAGCGATTAATCAGCAATAAAAAAGCCCCGAAGTGCTGAAACACTTAAGGGCTTTACAAAGGCAACCTAATTAGGAGGAAGCCAATGTCTAAAGCAGATGATACTACAAACAGACGCAAGTTCACCATAGGCGTAGTGAGGGGCTTTAATTGCCCAGTCGACAAAAGCGAAGCTAAACTGTGGGACACGGATGTTAAATCTCTAATTATCAGAGCGCGGCCAAGCGGTACTAAAGCTTATTTTTTTCAGGGTAGGCTTAATAATAAAATGATTCGTATCAAGATAGGAGATGTTACCGCTAACGGCATCACTATTGAGGATGCCAGAAACCAAGCGCTTGAGTATCAAAAGCTAGTAAGCTCAAAGCTTGACCCACGTTTAGAGATAAAGCGAACCATTGAAAGGGAAGGTACAGAGCACCGCGAGATAATCAAAAATAGCGTTCATTACTGGGAAGTTCAACGTGATTACATTGAGGCGTTCAAAGATGATTGGGGCGACTCGCATTTAAACGACTATCTAAGGTCGCTGGAGCCTACAACTCGTGGTCGTGATGGCATTCTAATCCAGTATAAGAATACTAAGCTTTGCGAAATTACATCCGCAAAGGTATTAACTTGGCTCAGAGAAGAAAAAAAACACAGACCTACAGCGGCGGCAAAAGGCTACCGTTTATTGCGAGCTTGCTTAAAGTGGGCGAACGGGCAAGAAAAATACCGCGACACTGTAGACCTAGAGCAATTATTTAATAATACCGAAATTCGAAAGGTATTGCCTAAGCCAAAAGCTAGAACGGATGCCTTACTTAAATCTCAACTTGAGACTTGGTTTGATGCTGTTCGGTCAATCAACAACCCAGTAATTGCGGCTAGCTTACAGGCAATGCTATTGACTGGCGCGCGTAGAGAAGAAATATTAAGTCTGCGCTGGGTCGATGTGGAATTTCAGTGGCTAAGCCTGCGAATAAAGGACAAGGTAGAAGGTGAGCGAATAATACCTTTAACACCCTATGTTGCTCAGTTACTTAATAACCTACCAAGGCGTAATAAGTGGGTGTTCAGTAGCGAGCAATCCGCATCAGGTCGTTTAACGGAGCCTTACATTGCACATAAAGCCGCTCTAATTAGTGCTGAGTTACCGCCTATCTCTCTTCATGGTCTAAGAAGGAGTTTTGGTAGCCTATCTGAATGGGTTGAATGTCCTGTAGGTGTGGTCGCTCAAATACAAGGCCATAAACCCAGCGCTACGGCCGAGAAGCATTACCGAGTGAGGCCGTTGGATTTATTGCAAATGTGGCATAACAAAATTGAAAAGCAGGTTTTAGAGTTTGGCGGTATTGAGCAGCCAGAAGAGTTAAGAAAAGGAATAAGGGTGGTGTGCTAATAATGGGGGATAAAAATAAAGGCAAGGATAATAAACCTGATGAATCATCGCAAACTGATGGCAAACAAGAAAGACCAAGACACTCCGATCATATTTTTGAAGGCTTAAAAAACGACGAGAGTTCGCCTAAAGATGGTAAAGAGCCAAAGAAAAGGCCAACCGATATTAAGGACATTGATGAACATCTTAAGAAAATTAAGAGTGATGATAGTGGGGGTATGATTCGTGGAGGCGCTATGAACAAGTCATTTGAAGAGCAAAAACGAATTGTAAAGCTGTTTGAAAAAAGAGGTGGCATATCGAGCAATCTCTCCAAGGCGCAGGCTATGTATGAGGCTTCGGGTGGATTAGCAATAGCTAACGTTTGGAAAGAAATAGATAAACAAGAGCGCATTAGAAAAGCTGATTTTGCTCGTTTTAAACTAGTTTCATTTGCTGAGCAATCCCTTTTAGATTCTGCGGGAGGCCTCCGCAGCGGTACGCTTGCCCTTCAAGCCTTACAGGATGCTGTAGGCGGAACCAAGAATACCGCTTCTGCCATTCAAACTATTACTAACTCTGTTATTGCACCTGGTGTTTTAAATGAAGTTGAGCGATTAGCACTAAATGGGCCGTTTAGCTTCGCTATAAAATCGTTCACAGATAGTGAGAGCTATTCCAGCTCAGATAGCCAAGCAGTCTTAGATATGATTAACCCCAATTGGCGAAAGAACGAAGGGTTAGCTTCATTTCATAAGGTAATGGGTCGCACGTATGAATGGGAAGATGATCAGCTTAAAGAGATTCAACAAGAGCCTGTCTCACATCCAGAGTTCGAAGCGATCCAAGCTAACATTTACCCACAAATGACAATTAGAGACATAGCTATTATCCGTCATCCTTACAGTGGGTCAAAACGGAAAAAATTTACTCATTATTTAGTGAGATTGGTTGCAAGTGGCATTTTAAAAAGTATGGGTAACTTCATTAATCCTAGGCAACTAGAATATCTCGTGATACATCGAGATGATTATGTTGAATGCCATCGGTTGGAAATTCGTGAAGAACATTCAATTCCTTCATGGTTTGATTCTTCTCCTCAAACGGCTTTACGAGCCCCTAGGCCAAATCAAAGACCTAGGCGCACGGATCTTACTGATATCATTAATAAGGCAATCAACAGCGTAGACGAAGACTTAAGTACATTGAAAGCTAGTCAAATACTTTCACTTATCGCAAGAACTAACATTGTTGTTATGGGCGAAACTGCAAAAGTTGTTGGTACAGGGAACGAAAGAACTCTTCTATATGATGGCAAAAGCTATAGCAAAGACGCAGTAGAAAGTTCTGCCAAGAGAATTTTAAAGAAAAATAGGTCACTTACGGTCACGTAGGGTCGGCAACAGCAGGGCAGACTCGAATAGCATAATTTCCACCTTAAGCGTTGATATTCGTTTATCAGCATTTTTAAAGACTTACTTAAGGTGATTTATTATGATTAATATAGAGAGTGCCATCGAAGGCACAACCGCGCAATTTGCGGGAAAGTATTTTGTTAAACCAGAGACCGTTAGAACAAGGTATTGTTTAACTGGTAGCTATCACGGAATAATTCCCAGAAAGCTATTGAATGGCCGGTTAGCTTGGCCGCTACCAGAATCGGGTGCCGATTCTAAGGTGGGGGCAGCGTAATGAAATTCTCAATAAAAAAAGCCGCTCCGTATTCGGGTGGCGACTCTCTCAATTGTCTAAATCTTGGCGGACCAGACGATAAGAAACATACCACACCAATCAAACTCAATGAAGACCAAATAGCACTAGTAATCAGAGCGCTTTCGCCTAAAGCCAATCAAGAGCGGCGATACATCGAGTATTTAGCACGTAATCCGCTAGCTAAAACTAAGGACTGTTGCCGCAATATCGCTTGTGTGAACTTAGGCCATT
>Ga0075467_10004581_pt1 | contig 10183 bp, 11 predicted proteins | sample DEB08_DNA_9_FD_75067 | JGI IMG/M metagenome (GOLD analysis project Ga0075467, IMG submission 75067) | Aqueous microbial communities from the Delaware River and Bay under freshwater to marine salinity gradient to study organic matter... | ecosystem: Environmental > Aquatic > Marine > Coastal ... | reverse complement strand
GTTTAACAGTTTCGAAACAGAAACAGAAACGTCGTTCCAAGGTATCGGCCCACGTCTATCTATCGATGCTGAAACCGCGCCTATTAGTCCAGATGGCCGGCTTTCAATTGTTGGCGGTGCAGACGCAAGTTTGCTCTCTGGTCAATACACACACAGCAAGGGCATTTCTGCTTATAACGGCGAAGATTCTTTTGGTGGATCAGCGAAAGACACCAAAGATGGCGAACTCACAACTGCTGGTCTCTATGTCGGCCTCAAGTATGCTGCGTCCGACGCGACGTCATTCCGGTTCGGTTTAAGGCGCGACGTGACTATCATGGAACGTGCTGATGCCGAGTTTTTCTTCTCGGACGACCAAGAGAAGCTTACCGTGCGTGATGACTTGAACTCAGTTTATATTGGTATGGACATCAAGTTCTAGGAGTGCGCTGACATTGGGTCAGCAAAGTCCAAAGAAAAGGGCTCGGGTAATCTGCTTGCATGGTTTTCCGGGCCGACCTAGCGATTGGGACGAGCTTGCATCCAGCGCCGGAAGTGAACGTGATGTTCTGTCAATTCCAATGCCTTGGCTCAGTGCTGTGCCGGCACCCCCTTTGAACCTGCAAATGGTTCTCGAGTATTGCCGTATTCTGATTGATGAAAATGCCCAAGAGCCCGTTCATCTGGTTGGGCACGATTTAGGTGGGGTGGTCTTGTGGTGGCTAGCGCACAGCAATCTAAAAGACCGCATTGCAAGTCTTAGTATTTTATCTTGTCCGCATCCGCTTGCTTACGCCGAATTTGCCGCATTTGCCGACTACGCGTCGCGGTCTGACTATATTGACGACATTATTCAAAATGAACCCGAAAAGATCCGCCGACGTATTCGGGAAGCCGAGCCTGACGCGGCTAAAGGATTGCTAGATACGCTTAAAGAAACCGATATTGTCAGGCTTGCCCCCCTATATACAGAAATTCTAGCGTCCCGTCGTTTAACAGCAACGAATACGCCCAAAACCCAAGACATTCCGGTTGCATTGATCAATAGTCTTGACGATCGACTTCTTGGCGCGGGGGCACACGAGCGATCCGTGGTGCACGTCGATGGTCCCGTTCAATCACTGCTGGTGGATGGCCAAAGTCACTTTCCGCATTTGACAAGTTCGCAAGCGGTGAATAGCTTTTTGAAAGAGTTCTGGAATGGTACTGGCCACTAATAACCCGACTGCATTGCAACCATTTGATGGTCCAAGCATAGAGTCCGACGCACGAAAAGCGCTTAACCTGATCATCTTGGAATTGCTGAAACGTACGGTCGTTCCGGTTAAAAGTAGGTCGCCCAATCTTGGCAATCTCGCACTTGTGGAAGAGCCGGAACTTGCTGAATTTATGATGCGCAATCCAGATCTGTTTCAAAAGAACTTTGCCTTGGTTGCCGCATTGGGAGACAGCCGGTTCAACCTGAATGGCGCACGCTGGGAGACATTCAGAAACCGAACCCAGCCTGCTTATAATAGTGCCAGCAGACCAAGCGAACGCCCTTTGGTTGCAAAGCATTATCAAACCGCTGTTGATGCTTTCGATCCAGAAAACGTCAATGACATTGAAGTTCTGCTGGGGAAGGCCGCCTTGCGCGTCTTTATGCAAGCACTTGGAATATCTCCCAGTATTGACGCAATCATCGGTCTTTTCCCGCAAGTCAGAACACATGCCAAATTGCTTCAATACTTCTCCTGGAGTGGCGTCAAAGAACCCGATGTCTTAGCTCAACGCGCAAATTGGCTCGACACACAATTCAGCGACATCTTCATGGCGGATACTCTTAGCCGGGACTTCATTCAGCAGGCTATTTCTGGCAGCCAGCTGGATGAATGGCACCCGGCCGTCACCGACTTGATGCAGAATGCCTTTGCAGGCACAGAGACAACTGTCGCAACTCTGTGTTGGGCGCTTCGGCTGGTCGGCCAGAATCAGGCGCTGCAAGAACATATGCGCGAAGAGGCCCAATCAGGCACTGACGATATGCCTGTCATTCGAAGCTTCATGTCCGAAGTGATGCGCTGTCTACCTCCGATACCATTTGTTGTGCGTGAGTTAACTGCAGATTATGAGGGGCACGGCCGCAAATTCAAGAAAGGTCAACAGATCGTTCTATCGATTGTCGGACTTCATAAACATCCCGATGCATGGTCAGACCCCAATCAGTTTCATGCAACCAGAAGTGAGTTTATAGACTCCAAATCTGCGCCAAAGGCATTTCGTCCCTTTCTGTCCGGTCCGCGCGTTTGCGGCGGCAAACGACTCGCGGAAATGGAAATGCTAACGGCCATGTCAGCCATCTTGCGCAAGTGGCAGATCTTCACAGATGAAGCTGACGTCGGATATGAATATGCTTTGGCGATGCGACCAGCATCCTTAGGCGGTGTTAGAATTGAGGCGATTTAGCCTTGGGACGAACAGCGCCGCATCTGCCATTTTTTGTCATATTTGGAACCGGTAGATCCGGCTCAACGCTGTTGAGTGATATCCTTGACCTTCACCCAGACGTCCTAAGCATTTCAGAGTTCATACTTGGTTTGTTGGCTGCAGGTTTGCAGCACCGCGATCAAAAGATAAGTGCCACGGATTTTTGCCACATCTTACATTCTGCCAATCCGTCACGCGCCATTTTGGTGCGCATTGGGATAAAACTGCCGGAGAACCGATACCCCTTCAGTCGAAACGGTATGCGTTATACTGAAAATGATCCTGTACCCTTCCCGCTTTATTCAATGTTGCCGCGCCTGACCAATGATCCAGATGCTCTGTTTTGTGACATTTTGGATCATGTTCGACTGCAGGATGGTCAGACCGCTGGGCAGCACTTGAATGCTGTTTTTCAAGCACTGCAACTCAGTTGTGCTGGTAAAGTCATAGTAGAGAGGTCCGGCGGAACTCTCGCCTTTCACGCGCGTGTTAGAGACTTGCTACCCCACGCCCGACCCATCGTACATTTGCGCGATGGAACCGAAACAGCCCTTTCAATGCGTAACCACAGCTTCTTTAAACACTTTGTGTTGCGAATGGTTATGCAGTCGCAGCTTGGCTATGACCCTTACTACAGTCGCGAACGGACGGGCATTGCACAGCTTGATCAGCAATTGATCGACAACTTGCCCGAAAACATTACTGCGGCACATTTCGAGCGTCTAGAGCTGCCTTTGCGTGTCTATGGAGAACTCTGGTCGAACGCCATTCGACTTGGTGTACCGTTGCTTTCGCAGACCCTACCTTGGTTTGATTTCAAGGAGCTATGTACAGAGCCGGAACGTTTCCTGCGCTTGTTGTCTGCGCAGTTAGGGGTTTCCCCGTGGCCGGAATGGATTGAAAAATCTGAGCAATTGATTGCGCCTCCTCGTGACGCTGTTACTCATTTGTCCGAGATGGATAGGATGGAGCTACGAGATGCGTGTCGACCCGGCTCCATGTTACTCGCCGATTTGAAAGGCACTTGATGACCGTTGATTTGCGCCCAGACACGACCCATTGGCTTAAAATTCTTAGCGGTGACTATGTTATCGACGTCGCTGTGCATCAATGGACTGTTGAAGCCCCAGTGGCGACAGCGTTCTGTTTGCATAGTTTTACAGGAAATGCGCAGGATTTTTGTTTTTTGGCAGCAGAGCTCAAGAGCCGTGGTATCACGACGCTTGCTGTCGATATGCCAGGCCGTGGAAACAGTGCTTTTCTAGGGGACGGTGCCCGCTATACGAACCGGTTGCTGCAACTTGTTCTGGCCGAAGCCATCGCACTTGCGACGGCGCAGCTGATTTTGGTGGGAACGTCTTGGGGCGGCGCCTTAATCGGCGCCCTCACTCCTTATATCCGGGCAAAAGTTGTTGGTCTCGTTTTAGTCGACGCTCCGCTCGTGTCGGGGAGTGAATCATTCTATCCTTATGAAGACTTTCTTCGTGACGAGGCGTCGATGTCGTTTCGTTCATTGCAGAGCGCCCGTATCTATTTCGGGTTAACGCGGAATTTGCTTCATTTGCCGCCAGATCAGCTTGATGAATTGGTCGCGGCCTCCATCATGAAATCCGAAGGTCAATATCGTATGCGTTACGACCCTTCACTTGCGAATATGATTGGGCGACGAGCGCCCTTTAATTTGTCAAAGTCACTGGGTAAAACGGGGATCAAAACGCTGGCTGTTCTTGGTTCAGATAGCCACTTGGTTCAGGCGCCAGCCCAGGCCGCCGCCCGCGCCGCGCTCTCGGATCTGACTACGTATATTTGTGAACATGAGGCGCACCCGCCATCTCTATCACGGCCACATCATCTAGCGCATATTGCATCGTTCATCGAGAGCTGTGTGACGCCTGACGATCCCGATTCAGCTTAACCGACCGTGGCTTGGGGGCGCGTGCGCCATCGAAAAAACGTTTCCAGTATACTGGTGTGTCTGGCTCGAACTGTTTTGCCGCGCGGATCATGCGCATGATCATCGTGCTATCTTCAGCATGAAATATTGTCACTACAATCGCTTCTCCGCCGACAACCTTGTTCAGCGGGCCGGTGTTATCCATCCAGCCTTCGGCAATATCGATCGATGTGCGCACCCAACCAACGTATCCGGTCAGCTTATCATTTGTTTCGACAATAAGATGAGTCCCATCGTTGATCTGGTGCATAAGGGAAGAAACAGACGGGCCAAATTCAAATTTCGAAAACGGCTCTATGCGTGAGAGGTAGCGCACTACTATTCCCAGTGAATAAGGATTCCGTGCCAGCTGGGTAATGCGAGATTCTGTTGTTGCAACTTTACTCATGTCCTCATCCATCATCTGTCTTTATGTCTCTCTCACCTTACGGGCCCGCTGGTCTTGAATATAGGATTTAGCATTGCACGTATAGTGTTTCCAATGTGTGGAATTGAATACTACGCGCTACATCTCTTGTGCCGCGCATTGAAACTCGGCAAACTAAGTTTTTCCGCTATTCATGAGCCTTCTCAATTGTCCTCTAACTCCGCCAGCGTCCGCATTTCAACCCAGCGTGCTGGATATGCATTTGGCATGAGACAGCCTTCGGTCGAGATGGAGCTGGTTCTGGACAAGCCGTCGCATTTTGAACTAGTGGTAGCACAATCGTGCCTGTCAGAACTTTTTGAGTTGGCACACGAAGACGCCCCTCTAGTCCGCGCATTCGATGAGGTTCAGCTAGATTCCCAACTGCTTAATCTATTGGGATGTACCTGCGGCTTGGCACGCCATTTACTTCAAGAGGGCGGCGTGCCGGTGTTTGCTCCCGAAGTAATACTTGACGCACGCACGCCTGAAGCAGAACCGTCACGCATTAGGCTCCACTTGCGTATCCCAATGATTGACCATGTCCCGCGCGGACAGGTGGTCGCGGCTTACGCTCATGCTTTGAGTATCATGTGGACCTTCACAAAGCCGGAAGACTTGCGTGAAGACCCTAAACCTATTGCTGACGCGCTTTACAAAGATTTTATTGTTCCAATGCGGAAAGTTTTTGAACGGGGCCTTTCCACTAGGCCCATGTTCAAAGAGGCTTTCGACCGTGGCATTCCATTCGCGCATCTTTCGACCGGTGTTTTCCAACTTGGCACTGGCGCCCATTCTCGTCTTGTCGCCAAAAGTGCGACAGATAGGGATTCAGCGCTTGGTGCAATGATTTCGCATCGCAAGGATAAAACTCAGGTTTTCCTGCAGGATATGGGCGCACCCACGGCGGATATGATATTGGTTCGCGACGCCGTTGCTGCGCAGCAGGCTGCTCGCAGAATTGGTTTTCCTGTTGTACTTAAGCCTGCGGATCTTGATCGCAGCGAGGGCGTTTTCGTCGACCTTCACAGTGACACGTCCGTGCGTGACGCTTATGCAGCAGCAAGCAGGCTCTCTTCTTTGATCATGGTGCAGCGGCAAATCCGTGGTCATTGCCATCGTCTTGTCGTCTTTCAAGGGCGATTTGTTTTTGGCTTTACGCGTCATCCTGCCGCTGTTGTGGGTGATGGAGTAAGATCGGTTAGTGAACTTGTTGACAGATTTAACGATATCCAACTGCGCAAAGCCAAGCATTTGCAAGCGAAGCCCATTCCCTTCGATGACGAAGCGCTATCATGTCTGAAACATCAGCAGTTGGGTCCAGATGACATACCTGGAACTGGGGTGTTAGCGTTTATGCGGAAAGCGAACGTTGCGCAGTATGCGGGCCACAATGAGATCATTACGGATAGGGTGCACCCCGAGAACATCGCGCTGGCAGAACGTGTATCAAGGATGTTTCGACTAGAGAGCGTTGGAATCGATTTTATTTCAAATGACCCTTCGCGCCCATGGCACGAGACTGGTGCCGCGATAACCGAGTTGAACTTTCAACCGCAAATTGGCGAAAACACAGCACGTGCAAATCTTGCGGCAATGTTTCCTAACGGGACACACGGAACAATACCGGTCATATGCTTTGTGGGTGGCAAGGCTGCGATGAAGGCAGGACGCAAGTATTTTGACGAAATACGCAAGAAGGGGATCAAGGCGGCGTTGACATCGCACGATACTACTATCGGTTCGGACGGGGCTATTTACCAACTCGATGTTGGAAAGGGTCTTTCCCCGCGCTGCACAGCACTATTGCAAGACCCAAGCATCGCGGCACTTGTAGTCGTCGTTCAGACGACAGAGTTTAATATTTCAGGCCCGCCGTTTCAGGGCAATGTCACTGTTACACATGTCGATTCTGATGTTCATCGATCGACCGACCCAAGTGAATGGGTCAATGCAGAGGCCGTAAGCGAATTGATCAGACTTCTTAAAGGCTATTAGAAGCTTGTGCTGCGTGGGTAGACCCCACAACAAGGGCAAGTGAATCATCCAGTAAGCGGCGCCCGGTTTCAGTGAATCGGGCATTTTCTATCAATACCGCATATCCATCAAAAAAGTTCTTCCGACGCACTTCCATTACTTTACGGGCTTCAATTCGCATCGCATTTTTTGCTCGAGGGTTGCGCGCGATTTCGGCAACGAAACTGTACATTCGCGCCAAAACGAAAACGGCGTGATAAATTCCGTCAAGTGGACGCGGATCTATTCTAAGTGGGCTCGCGTAGCGTTCTGACGTTGGGTTCAATACCCGATGGTCGTTGCAGCTAAGCGCGAATAAGAGCGAATGTGCACTCTCATGAACCAGCGTTTCGGCCATAATCAGCGCAGTACGCTGTCTCCGCATATTTATCAGGATTGCGCCATATCGCTCTAGGCTGCTGCATCCATCAAAGGTCATCATGCCGCGCGGTCTGCCATAAACGGCGATAATTTCGGTGGTAACTTTGGCCACAGCCTGCCAAGTAATTGGTGCACTGGTTTTGACTAGTTTTATTGCATGTGTAAGCGTGAGCCGGACTCGGCAGTGCGCGCCTTTCGGTACAGTCCCCATTTGCGAAGTCGACAGCGACGATGAAGCAAATTGCAGCGAGGTTTCGCGCAGCTTAGATCGGCCAAATTCCTCTAATCCAAACATGCGGATAGCGATGTCCAGATCAGGCTCTCGACCACTTCTTGCAAGCGTAGCCAAGTGAGGGCGAATAGATCCCAGCTCCTCATTTTGTATTGCACGTACCAGCGTAAAATAGTGCCCATATGCATCTGCGCATAAGTTACCGCCCGCTTCCAAGTGATCCGCAAGCGCGGCAAGTTCGGACGCATTGTCGTAATCGCTCAGTGCACGCCGCAATTCTCGCAGGCTTTCCACAATCCGAACATTGATAGGCAACACAGCCCGATTCATTGTCGCTGCGTTGTCGGTAAGAACTACAGCGGCGGTCACCACTATGCGGTTGTTTTTCTGCCTGAAGTTATCTTAATTCCACCGACCGCCTTTTCAGTGCCGGTCGCCTTGGATATGCCAGCGGGTTTAATCCCGCCACTCAAGACACCATCAGCGCCTGAATTAAGGTCATTTTTGGCCCCAACAAGATTAAACAACGGCTCTCCCTTAGAGTTGAAACCGAGCAATTTGGATTTATCGAAACTCAACTTATCTGTCATCTTAATTCTCCTTAATGCGATAGTAACCTAGGATACTTGAAGTCAAGTTATTGTCAAATCTGGTGTTTGAGTGTTGTCAGTCATGCGGCGATCTGGTCTGGTTTTGTGGCTTCAATTCCGTCTTTGAACGTGACGCCTGTGATGACTTTGGCGAGGTAATCAAAGCCGCGTAGTTTCCTCCAGTTTTGCTCAGCGCATTGTCCCAGCTTGAACATCATGTGCAGCATGCCATCGCGTGACAGGCAGCCCTTTGAGCGTTTGGTGCGATGGCGGATCGTGGCGAAGGCCGATTCAATTGGATTACTGGTGCGGATGCTCTGCCAATGTTGAGCTGGGAAGTTGAAGAATGCCATCAACTCTTCGCGGTCTTTTTGCAGGCACAGCGCCGCCTTTGGATATTTGGGTTCGTCGGTCTCGATGAACAAATCAAACGCCTTCTCAGCATCCGCTTTGGTCTCGGCCTGCCAGATGTTGTGGATCGCGGCCTTGGCCTTTGGTTGTGACAACTTGGGAAAGCAGTTGAGCACGTTCATCGTTTTGTGTTGCCAGCACCGCTGCTGGCGGGTCTCTGGATAGACTTCATCCATGGCGGCCCAGAACCCCATGGCACCGTCCCCGATGGCCAGTTTGGGGGCATTCATCCCTCGGCTTTTGAGGTTGAGCAGAACCTCACGCCAACTCTGGGTGGACTCGCGCACCCCATCTTCGATAGCCAAAAACCGCTTCTGGCCACGGGCCGTGACACCAACAATCACAAGCGCGCAAAGCTTGTCATCCTCGCCGCGAAGGCCACTGTGGACGCCGTCAGCCCAGATATAGACGATTGGCTCGTCATCGAACGCAGCATCTTTCCAGCCGTCGTATTCCGTGGCCCAATCGCGCTTGAGACGCGAGACCGTATTCGCCGACAATCCCGCCGCATCAGGACCCAGAAGAACCTTAAGCGTTGCTTTGACCCCACCTACGCGGCGTAGTTCCAGGGTAGCAGTTGCTCGATGTCCTTCTGCTTATGCCCATTGACGATGGCTGTGAGAACACCGGTTAGATAGCTGTGCGGTTCGATCTGGTTCAGTTTGCAGGTCTCGATCAGCGATGCGAGCATGGCCCAGTTCTGTGCACCGGCGTCGTGGCCAGCGAAGAGCGCGTTCTTTCTTTGCAGGGCGATGGGGCGGATCGTTCGTTCGACGGCATTGCTGTCCATCTCGATGCGGCCATCGTCGAGGAAGAGGATCAGACCGTTGTAAGCGGTGCTTTGACCCCACGTTGATCAGTTGATTTTCTTTTTCTTGGGTTTGAGAGGTGGTCGCAGGAATTCGGACCAGTAGTTAAGGTGGATCAACTTGTGAAAGAGATGATCCAAAATGACGAAACGAAAGAACCATTCGCCCGATTTCAAGGCCAAGGTTGCGCTTGAAGCGATCCGTGAAGAAATGACGGTGGCGGAGTTGTCGAAGAAGTATGGTGTGCATCCCACGCAGATTGGGACTTGGAAGCGAGCCGCGATTAAGAATATGGCTGCGGGGTTTTCCAAGCGAGGCGGCGATCCTGCACAGGTCGACGATGCTACGATAGACAAACTTCATTCCAAGATTGGCCAGTTGGTGGTGGAGCGCGATTTTTTGAAACGCGCCTGGGATCGTTGAGCAAGGATCGCAGGCAGATGTGCATTGAAAGAAACCATCCGAGGGTCAGCGTGCGGCGGCAATGCCAGATGTTGTCGCTGGCACGTTCAAATTTGTATTACGCCCCAAAAGGCGAGAGTGCTGAGAACCTGCGGTTCATGGAATTGATCGACAAGCAGTTTCTTGAAACACCATGGTATGGATCTCGGCAAATGGCGCGACACATGCAGCGACATGGTCACAAATGTGGTCGCCATCGTGTGCGCCGTCTGATGCGGCTTATGCGATTGGTTCCTATTTATCGGACGCCAAACACAAGCAAGAAACACCCCCAGCACAAGATTTACCCTTACCTGCTCCGGGGGCTGACGGTTATCGGCGGGCACCTGCAAGGTGCGGGTGACGGCTGGCTCGGTGTATTCAAGCGTGACCTTGATTTCGATGATGCTCATGGCTGCTCCCATTCCGACATGACCCGTTGTAATTCCACGGCAGCAGCGCGTCGATATCAGATTGTTTATGCCCGTTCACAATGGC
>Ga0075467_10004579_pt1 | contig 10184 bp, 15 predicted proteins | sample DEB08_DNA_9_FD_75067 | JGI IMG/M metagenome (GOLD analysis project Ga0075467, IMG submission 75067) | Aqueous microbial communities from the Delaware River and Bay under freshwater to marine salinity gradient to study organic matter... | ecosystem: Environmental > Aquatic > Marine > Coastal ... | reverse complement strand
CCCCAAAACCCCAAAACCCCAAAACCCCATGGGGCCACTTAAATCTTTCATTTTTTTTTAAGAATTATATTTATTTGTAAAGAATTGTTGTTAGGAATGGCAAAGAAAGATTTTAATTTTGGAAAGATTACAAAACATCTCCAGAAGCTCGAAGAAGATCTCAAATACGTCGAAGACGACAAGAAGCCCTCGTTCGATAAGTTCAACCTGGGAATCTTCGCTGAAGGAACACAAAAAGAGTTTACTTAGAAAGTACAATATTGTTGTTATGCTGTCAAAGGATCGGTCTCGATGAAGTAGCTTGAGGGAGGCGACAGCGCCAGGCGACTTCATTCAGACTTCAAGCCTGAGAAGAAAGATAAAAGTGCGAACGAAGAAAAGAAGAAGAAGCAGCACTCGATCATTGACCCGCAGACCGTCGGGCTCATTACGCCAGAAGCCGACCTTGCCAAACTCAGAAATCTTAGTAAGTATCATTTAATCTAACACATACTAACTCTGATGGCAATGACTCCGAGTGGCCTTCCAGCAGCCTCTTCTTGATGAAACAACTTTTTCTCACAAATATCTTTGTTTTTATGAAGGTCGTGTAGCCATAAAAAAGCCGATTCGCTTATCTGAAGACGACTCTTAACAGGAGTTTCACGGGAAGTTAAAGGCGTTCTTGTTGCTCTTGGCCGCCAAACACGCGCGTAACTCCACTTTGAGCGATAAAGACGCCGCGAGCTCTGGCTCTTCGGAAAAATCCGACAAAAATATCGAATCCGACAAAGATAGCGATTATGATGACGAAATTGTGTTTAGAGGAGACGAGGGCAGAGAAGAGGAGACCAAGGAGATGGAGGCCGAGGAAAAGGCGAAAGAAAGTGATTCTGAAGAGAAAGAAGATAAGGAAGTGAAAGATGCTGAAGAGGAGGAGGTCAAAGATGGCGACGGTCAAGAATTGAAAGAAACGGACGTCTAAGAGAAAGATGGTGAGGTAAAAACGGAAGTCGAGGAAATCAAAGAAAAAGATGACGACGTCAAAGCGGAAGTTGAGGACGTAGACAAGAACGACAAAGAGGAAAAGTCTGCCGAGGATCAGAAGGACGAGAAACCAGAGGAGAAGCCAACTGAGCCGAGTGAAGTGGACGGTGCTCAAGCCTGGAAAGAGATCTTTGATGAGAGTTCGTACACAGCTGAATAGCAGATGGAACTTGTCGTCAAAACAATCTATAAAATCTAGGATTGGACTTTCTTCAGAGACGCCTTGACCAAAGATACCAGCTCTCCGCCGGTGGATCATGTCGTTTCGAAAGTGAAAGAAGCCCTTTCTTTAAAAACTAACACTAAGGAGACACCTAACCTGCTTCAGTTTGGACACTCACTGACTGAGCGAGTCATTGGTCTTGCTTTGAGTACTGACGAGAATACGGCTAGCTTGCATCTCGAGATCCTCGAGTCTCTATTCGACCTCGCAGCCTCTAACCTTAAATAGGACTAGCTGTCCTCCGTCGTGCTCCAAGCCCTCACTCTTGCCTTCTGTCTCATTTAGAAAGCAAAGGAGTCCACGTCTCTTATGAAACGCTTAACCCACTTCCTCTAGAAGTCGGAAAACCTGCCATAGATACTTGCAAGAGACTTGACTTGCCTTTTAGGGATGCGCGCATGCCAACTCCTTGCACCGTTAAAGAAAGTCGAAGAAGACTAGGTTGCAGAACAGATCACGTAAAGCGACCTGTTGTCAGGAGGCATTGAAAACCATTTGATCGGTGTTTTTGGGAAAGCAACTGTGGACAAAGTCATGTCCAGTGGCGCCATAGAAGGCAACGATAAGGTGGATGCGCCCATCGAAGACTCATTCACGGGTCTGGACCATTTCATGCTCTAGCTGATCCACTCGGGCAAGGAACCTCTCGTTGATGTCGTTATTCAAGCTCTCCATAAAACCGTGCCCAAAAAGTTCCCTCAGCTGTTTGGAGTCGCCAAGCTCGGAGGCAAAGAAGGTGAAGCGTTGACGAGGGCGGCGTTTGCTGTCATGGTAAAATTCGCTGGTCTTGATTCTGCCTTCTAAGACACCGTTAACGAAATTGAAATGGAAGAAGGGGAGACGATACCTGACGAGGAGGGGTAAGAGCGAGACCTGGCATTGCAGGAGATTGTGATGCAGCAGCCCAAAGCAGATCTTATTCTGAAGCAGTGGGCAAGTGCGCTCAAGATGCGGTCTTGGCTTTTGGAGAAGAAAGCGAACTTGACGCAGGAAGACTCTTCTCCCCTCGCTGACGAAGAGGAAGTCTTTGCAGAGAAACTCAAGCAGATCGTAACGAAGATTCAGCACAAAGCTGAGTTTTTGGTTAAATTACAAACTCCCACTGTGAACAACTCCGAGTCTCAAGAGGACTTACTGTCTACAGCATTGATTACAAAGCCCAGCTACTTTGTTACAAAGATTGGATCGAGCAAGGCAGGACAGAACGAGTGGGCCGAAGACTTGAACAAGTGGAGAAGTGACATGGTGCAGGAAAATAAAATCGTTTCCAACGAGGAGAAGCTCAAGTCGCTCAGGGAAGCTGGCAACACGTCAGTCCTTGCTTGTCTCCAAAGCTCCATCCAGCTGTCACAAATTAAGAATCAGGTCGAATTTAACATGGAGAATGCCTGTCGCAGGCTGGCTGGCCTGCGTTTTATTGACTCAGTGTTGAAAGTTGACATGGACAAGAAATCGCTTTTTGAGGTCATCTCGTGGGTGTGCACTCTATAACCAGACTCCACGAGCTTGTTCCACTACTTAGACGGTGTCATAGGTTGCGGGCAAGTTCTTGAAGAGCAGCTTAGAACTGTGTTCTTCGGCATACTCGGCAAATTGACAGAACGTCTGAAGTCGACCAAGGACCCGCAGGAGGCCAAAACCATCTTGAAAGCCTTGCACTGGAACTTCAAGTCGCGTGACTTCAAACTTCTCAACGAAAAGCTACAAATTTTCGACCTGCTATACCGCGGAAACGGCGACAAAGACTCTGTAATCGGCAGCAACTTTAACAACTATTTCTTGCAAAAAGCGAATACACTTTCGAAAGACCTTCTGTTTACCTTTGAGGACGCTTTCTTGGCTGTTGTCGCCCGAATCACGGACACCGAACCCCTCCAAACTCTGCAACTCAAGAACAGAGGCCAGACCTCCGTCGCAAGTCTTTTCAAAAGTCAATCAATCGTTGAAGTGGACGTGTCTGAGCATCTCATTTCACAGGCATTCAACGTCATGTTCAAGATGTTCCACACTTATCTAAAAACAGCAAAAGCTCTTTCTAATGGTCTAGCTAATGACGAAAACCTTGACTTCGATGAAAACGACGTATTCTCCATTGTTCGAGAGGTGCTCAACAAGAACAATCCAAAGAAAAGCGATAAGGCAGACGAGCCTAAGAAGGAAGAAGCGGCCGCAGCGACGCCCAACAACATAATTGATATTCAGATTGGAGTGATTTAAGACGACGTGGACGAGGAATCGAAAGAGCCCAATGAGATTGACCCGGTCGTCTCTAAGCATACCAAAGCCAATGTAGTGAAGAGCTTTAACGAGAAAGTAGAAAAGAGTTATTTGTTCCACTTTTTCAGTCTGATCTACATCTTTACAAATGTGGCTCAGATTTAGAACTACCCTCTACAGATGCTTCACAGGATCGCGAATCCCTACCACTTGAAGACATTGTTTGAACTGCTTCTGACTACCTCCAACAAGTGCAAACTCAAAATCCTTGCCATCTTCCGAAACCTGTTCAAAGTCAAAATTCCCGAGAGGATCTTCAACGACGCGTTGAAACAGCAGCAGGTTCCGTTGACCCTCAAAGCGAACTCTCTGGTTTTCAACAAGTACTGCAGGAGTGACCTCGGTAGATTCTTGTACACCTACGCTGCGCAGCTCAGTGACACGGAAAAAATTAGTGAGTGCACCGATGGCAACTATGAAATAGTCAAGCACCTGATTTAAACTCTCAAACTGTTCGAGGGCTCTTATGATAACATGCAAAGCGCCTTGCTCGAAATTGAAGAAGCTTCCGTCAGTGAACAAGCACTTCTCATGCACTATGCTAACCTCTCCTTTTATCACCCCAGCTTTGGAGACCAACTTGAGTTGAACAGCAAGTTCTGCGATGACCACATCAAGCACGTGAGCGGGCAAGACCTTCGACTGATTTCCGAAAAGGAGTGCAAAGTGTTTTACTATGACAGCCTTTAAGAGAAAGTCGTCGCCGAAGCTAGCCTACATGAGCTCAAACAGCCCAAACGTGATTCTATACCTGTTACACTTTCTACTGAAGTCACTTCGCACTTTGAAAGTCTTGTTAAAGACGATAAATGCCCGACGCTGCTCAAGTGCTACCTCATCAAGTACTTCCTGCTGAACTAAGACAGCATCAAAGACAAAAAGAGCCTCTTGAAAAGTCTCTGGGCAACCGCCGAGTCAAGAAGCAAGCAAGCAGCTCGTGATAGGTTGCGAAAAGATATTAATCTGGATTATGCGCCCTGCTATTTGGAGTACGCGATCGAATACATCCGTCGACTCGCACTAGATGGCTAAGCGTCCCGAGGACAGGGAGAAAAGGCAGATAGTTCGGACTAAGAAGACGAAGAAGATGACGATGAGAGTGATGATACAGTCGAATAAGTTAAAGAGAGCGCGGAAGTAAAACTGAAGACGACAAAAAGGACCTGGATCAAGAACATCAACAGGTCGGTGAAACTGACAGCGAAGAGAAACAACCCTGAGACTACCGCGAAGTTTGACCAGAAGCGGAAGAAAGTTGACAGGATAATTCAAAACAATTTTTTATTCACGGAAGAGGCCGTCTACGCCCTACTTAGTGACGCCAAATCGTAACAAATTTGGCTTTCACTGATGGAGAAAGAAGAAAAGAACGAGTGGAAGGAATCTGCCAAGGATTCCCCATTCAAACAGTTTGCCGAAAAGAAGCTCAATGTCTTAGTTTAAAAGCTGAGCTTGAAGGAGATCAAAGTGAGATTGGGAAGTAGTAACATTAGCCCGCTGGCAGCTGTCTTCGCAAGCTCGAAGATCACGCCTGTCGTGAGGAAACAACTCGCAGCAAACCTCCTCAACATCAAAACAATGGTGTTCACTCAAGAAGCAGGCCTTGCCAAGTTCAAGAAGAAACATTTAGAGCTGCAGCCCCTATTCGACCCGACTGACGATTCCTGGGAAACTTTACAATTGATCGCGTTCAAGGAAGATCCGCTAAACTTAAAATGGTTGTTGTTTTAGCAACTGAGTGAGAAGCTGTTGTACTCCCTCTGGAACTCGAGTCAAGAAACGCGTCCAGTTTCTGACGTGCTAACTCACTTTGACCTTCACTTCCGACGAGTCAAGATGATCCAACTTAGAAACGGACTTGAAACTTTCTGGCAATCTGTAGATGACAAAGCCAAAACCAAGAACAGGTTTGCCGAAATCTTAGCGGAGCTGGCTTCCGATTCGAAGAACTGGCCCGAGCTGGATCTCTACATCTGCTCAAGAATGGCAAAATTCTCGTCTGTCTTGAAATTCTACTCATCAAAAATCTCTTAGAATGATAGCCGAATCGACATATACGCCGAGATCGCCTTGTCAAGCGCCATCGCCAAATTCCTTACCGACGCGTCTCACGCTTACTTCTTGAGAAATCATGGAGTCACTTTTGTCAAATTTGCGTTAGATACTGCCCTCAAGTTCAAACAAAACGAGGATAAGAAATACTAAGATTTGCTCATCAGGCATCTGTTCGAGTCGGTACTGCAGATAGTCGAAGCTGTCAAGGGTGACGATCTCGCGCTGTGGAAGTCCGCTGACTTGTAAGCCTTGCTTGACTTAGAGTCCATAAACGCCATCGCAGAATCAATGACCGCCACTGGCAAACACATCAAACTATTCACACTTCTGTCCCTTCAGCTAATGGGCGCCTTGGTTGAAACCTACACCAAAGCCCAACAACTCGGTACTTAGCACGCAGATTTGAAGCTGCCAACTTTCTACTTCCCCTGTCTCGACTTCCTCTCTCTTAAATGCATGATGCGGGAGGGCACTTCCTTCGACACCGTCAAGTGCCTGATTAAGTCACAAGCTGATGACCTGCTGGAGAAACAAAAGAAGCTCTTTACTTTTAAGTCGACAATCGACCGTGCAGACAAGTGGGAGAAAGTCTCTGTTAACAATTCGATCCAGTCTGACTTGAAGCTAACGCTGAGTCGGGAAAGTGGCGACGAAGACCATGTTGCGTTGGTGGCGATCTCGGATTCCCCTGAGTACAACTCTTCGACCAGGTATGTGCCTCTGTGGACTGGAAGTAAAGATTAGGAAGTGTGCCTCAGAATACCTGGAAACACCTTCTATGTGCAGTACCCGTGCCCTGTGCCCTTCGTCCTCGACTTCATCCAAGAAAGTTCTAACGGGATCCCACACATGTCGGCCCACACGCTACAAGTCTTTAATTGCTAGATTGAAAAGCTTTACCAAGCGGAAGAGGAAGTGCTGTTTGCAACGGCTGGAAGCGGTCGCCGTTTGTTTGTGCTCGAAACACCGAATAAGAAGAAGAAGAAGAACCGCGGGATTGGGTTCAAGGAGCTGCCTGTGCCTGCTGACATGCGAATTAAAAAGATTTCGTAAATCCATTTTAACTGTGTGCATGATCAATGGACAGAAAAAGCAAAGGGAACCAAAACAGAATATGGTAAATACGAAAACGATAATGAGGGATGGACCATTTTGACTGAAGAGGGGAAGCTTTTCTTGCTGGATGCAGACAACACGAACCATTTCATCGACCACTATAAAGCCTATTACACAGTCTAGGAAAAGAGGCAAAACATAGAAGACTTATACTAAGCGTACCCAGAGTTTAAAGAGATTAGTGACTTCGAAATTGACTCGTTCCGCATGCATATGATTACCAAGCACGAGGGGTTGTGGCTCGCGACCACTAAGGAAGCCATGAACCCGGCAGACGTAATTAAATACGACGAACAAATCCTCATAGCCCACAAGATGAAAGATAAAAAGCCTGTGCTTCGGGATTAATCGACAGTCAAAGACGTGCTTCAAATTTGGCAATTCAACGTGAATGCTAACACCTATTCGTCGTTTTTTAGAAGTCAAATCTTCAGGGTGACCACTTCTTCTGGGAATGAGGTGCTGGTGAGCAGTGGAGAGAAAACTATGATTGGGCGCGCCAGTTAATCACATCCTGTTGGAACTTCTCACTTACTAGCTTACGAGCCAGAACTCACCACGTTCGTAGATGTCGATCAACACGATGGCGTTGCAGCCGCGATCGACTAGTACGGAGAGTTCTGGGCCTTGTGCGGTCGCTAAAACTGCACTTTTGGTTCGATTGGTTTCGGAGATTTGACTAGCTTTGTTAGCTCACGAGGAGCGAGAAGACGAGTTATCCCCTTCCCCATCTAAACCTCTTTCATGCACTAGTTAAACTTGAATGCTAAACTGCTTGCCGTGGGAACATTCTTCACTTTAATCCGCGGCGAAGAGCGCGATTCAAATAAAGAAGCAATCAAATTTGTAAATAAAACTGCGGAGTTCCTCAATAAAAACAAGAATCCATTCTTCAGCCCTATCGAATAAACCTTAAGAGGCTCGTTCTTCGACCAGTACGAAATGGCCTAGATGATTCCAATGAGGAGCAGGCAACCTGGTGGCGGCAAACTAACCGAGAAGAGCGGAAATTACAGATGCGTGTTTTCTGTCAAGCAAAAAAGCAGCTTCACACAGTTTGAAAAGGCCGAGCTCTAAGTGGAGATCACTCCAAAGCAACTCGACCCTAGGAGCGACTTAGCTGAGAGCATAGCAAGTATGGTCAAGCTTACGAAAGAAGACATCGACCTGTTCAAATCGGTTGCCCAAAAGACTTTCACTCCCAAGTTTTTTAAAAAGGAAAACGTATCTAATGACCTGGTGCTGGAAAAGAACTGGGAATTAATTTCACAAAAGCTTGTGTCAAAGTATGAAGAAGAACTTAAGCCGAAGAATGGAAATGATGAGAACAAGAAGCAGAAAAAGGCAAAGGGTAGCTCACCTGGTTTAATCGAGATGGAAATGACGACAGTTTCAAAAGACGACCAACTCAAAGAAGCCATCGAAGAAAATAAAGACGAAGAAAGGAAAGATGATCGAGCGAAATCGGAAGATGAAATCGGTGAGGAAATCAACACTAAACTGGAGCGTTTCCGCCAGATCGTGCAGCTCTTCTTGCATGCAAACTTTATGCTTGCGAAGAACGCTGTTCTGATAACAGTCGCCGCCACAGACCCTCGTGCCGAGAAGAGCCCCTTCATCAGAGACTTCTTGAATAAGTACCGGTCTTACTGCTAGCAAGTATCATTTGATGGACTTGAGATCCTCAGAGTCAAGTACGTCACAAAGGAATTTGTGCCACACCGCACACACGGCACATCGTCGCTCAATTTCAATCGTCTGGCAGCCGCCGAATTCAAGTTGAAAAACCACATTGAGAGGGGTGACCAGAATGAAACTATTTTCTCTCAGTTTGTCAAAGGCATCGAATCTAAATTGCACAAGCTGAGATTATCGACAAAAACATACGAGAGACCATTCATTGCTCAGTTTATTGGTGAGGAATCAGCAGATTTTGGTGGGCCCTTCAGAGATGTCTTAGACAACTTCTGCACAGAGCTCACTTCCCCCGTCATCAGTCTGCTTACGCCGACATCGAACAACGTGGCAAGTTACGGAGATATTCAATATGCTCACCAACTCGATAGCCAAACCAACGACATGCCCCATGCTTTGAAATTCAAGGTACTCGGCGGTCTTCTCGCATACGCTGCCAGATCTCGGCACGGCATAGGTCTCGACTGCTCTCCATTCATCTGGGAAAGGCTTTTGAGTTTTGGCTACAAGTCGAGTGAACAGGCATTGTTGACAATTGAGATGCTCGCACGGGACAACTAGCACTTGGCCGATCACTTGGCGCGTGTTCTCAGTCTAGCTCAAGAGCTCAGCGATGAAGACTTTAACAACACGATGGGTGCTTTTAACTTTGAGTACCATGCAGAGGGCAACGAGGACAACGTGATCGAAATCTGCGAAGGCGGAAAAGACAAGGCTCTCACCAAAGAGAATGCTCCCGAGTATGTACGCCTGCTTCTCAAAGCTGTGGAATCTTAAGACCGAGCGCAATTCTTGCAGCTGCAAACTGGGTTTGAATATGTGCTTACGAGACAGCTGGCTGTACACATGTCGAGCACTTTGGCGAGCAAGCAGGCCACAGGTGTGCACAAAATTGAAATGGAAGATCTGAAACAGGCCATAAAATTCGGTGGGTCAAAGAAATACAAAAAGATGCTCTTTGACTGCCTGGCTGACTTCACAAACTAACAGCGACAGCTTTTCTTGAAGTTTATTACAGGAAATAGTCGGCTGACCCCTGACGAGAAGATCACAATTAGTGAAGATTGTGAAGATAATGATGAATATGGATATGAATCGGAGCGTGAGAGTGAGAATGAAAACAAAGATGTAGATAAGAAGTTCCCCGTGGGCCACACCTGTGGAAACAGCATGGACTTGCCATCCTACTCGAATGCAGCAACCATGAAGGATAGACTTTTGACCGCCATTCAGACATGCGGTGAGATTGATGCCGATGGTTCGGACTATGGTGATTATGGCAATGACAACTACGGTGGAGAAGATGGCGGCTCCGATTCCAGTGACAACACTTCAGCCGGTATTCGACGCGGTTCAATCATCGACAGTCAAAACACTTACAGGTTTTATCACGATTATGATGAAGAGGACTATGGTAATGAGGGCGAGGAAAGTGAAGGCGAGGGTGAGGAGACCGAATCTGAGGATGACGAAGACGAAGAGAGTGAAGATGAGGACGACGAAGGCGAGGAAAGCGAATCTGAAGATGAAGACGGTGAAGAAGGGGAAGAAGGCTAAGAGAGTGGAGCGGAGAAGAGCCGTGGAAGTGAAGGTGAAGAGAGCAGCAGCGATACAAACTGAGGAGAATCCCAGTACACTAGCCTCTCAAGGTGGTGACAGCAGTGACGCTGACGCTAAGTCTTCTTAGTTGTCTCTAAAGATGTCGGGAAAACCACCCGTACCAAGACCTAAGGAAGGACATATTCAATGAAATCTCAATCTTAAATTTGCACTTTCTAAATGACTTAAAATT
>Ga0075467_10004577_pt1 | contig 10186 bp, 9 predicted proteins | sample DEB08_DNA_9_FD_75067 | JGI IMG/M metagenome (GOLD analysis project Ga0075467, IMG submission 75067) | Aqueous microbial communities from the Delaware River and Bay under freshwater to marine salinity gradient to study organic matter... | ecosystem: Environmental > Aquatic > Marine > Coastal ... | reverse complement strand
ACTTTGAAAGAGATGGTTGATGCAGAAGTAAGCGATGAGCAATTGGAAAATGCCAAATATAAGTTTCCGATTCAAACTCCATCAAGTAAAGAAGAGTTTTACTATCGCTCTATTTTTGCGGAACATTTCCCAAGTGATACTGCCGCCCTATGTGTTCCCTCTGTCCCTTCTGTTGCTTGTAGTAGCCCTGTGGCTATAGCTTGGGACGAAAGTTTCAAAAACATGAATGATCCTAGCGGACGCGCTGTAGCGAATGTACATGATGATGCTTATTAAGTAATCGATATATAAAATAGTAGTTTTTAAAGGCGCTAGGATAAATTCTTAGCGCCTTTTTAAATTTATTTAGTTTCTTCCTAGCTGATAAATGTCATAGGGTAAAAATGCAAGGTCAGTATCTTTATGCTAAATTAGTATTATGAATCTTCCCTACGTTGAGCCCTATAAAACTAAAATGGTCGAATACATAAAACCATCGACCTTAGAAGAGCGCCAAGAATGGATTAAAGACGCCAATTACAACCTGTTTAATCTAACTTCTGAAAAGGTATTTATCGACCTATTAACCGATTCTGGTACAGGCGCCATGAGCGATAAACAGTGGGCAGAAATGATGGTTGGAGACGAAAGTTATGCAGGATCTCAATCTTTTCTGAAATTAAAAGAGACAGTAAACAGGATTACTGGGTTCGAGTACTTCCTCCCTACCCATCAAGGAAGAGCGGCAGAAAATGTATTGTTCTCGGTGTTGGTAAAAGAAGGAGACCTTATTCCCGGAAACTCACATTTCGACACCACCAAGGGTCATATTGAATTTAGAAAAGCTACTGCAATTGATTGTACTATTGATGAAGCCTTTAATACAAACATTGACCACCCTTTTAAAGGGAATGTCAATATTGAAAAGCTTGAAAATGTTTTAAAAGACAATCCGAAGGATAAAATTCCTTTTGTGATCGTTACAATTACTTGCAATTCAGCTGGTGGACAACCGGTATCAATGAATAACATTAAGAAGGTTTCCGAAGTCTGTAAAAAGTACCATATACCTTTGCTCATTGATGCCGCACGATTTGCAGAAAACGCATATTTTATTAAGATAAGAGAAGCAGGATATAGGGATCACTCGATTAAAGAAATTGCCAAAGAGTTATTTTCATATACCGATGGAATGACCATGAGTGCTAAAAAAGATGGTCTTGTTAATATGGGCGGATTTATTGCCCTAAATAATGAGGAAGTCTATAAAAAAGCCATGGTATTTAATATAATGTTTGAAGGTTTTACAACCTATGGCGGTATGAATGGTAGAGATATGGGAGCCTTGGCAGTTGGATTAGATGAGGCAACAGAATTCGATTATTTGGAAACGAGGATCGAACAAGTAGCTTTTCTAGGCAAAAGACTTGTTGAATTTGGTGTTCCGGTATTACAACCATTTGGAGGACATGCGATCTTTTTAGACGCCAACAAGTTTGTCCCAACGATTCCACGAGATGAATATAGAGCACAAGCATTGGCTGTTCAATTGTATATTGCAGGAGGCATACGAAGTGTTGAAATCGGAACTATTTTGGCCGATAGAGACCCTTTTACACATAAAAATCGGTATCCTGAATTAGAACTAGTTCGACTCGCCATACCTCGTAGGACATATTCCTTGAACCATATGCGCTATATAGCGGCTGTTATCAAAAACATTTATGATACAAGAGCTGAAGCAAAAAGGGGCTATCGCATTATTGACGAAGCTCCAATTATGAGACATTTCACTGTTAAATTAGAAAAGATATTAGTTGAGTAGTCCCTAAGGCAACCACTTCTTGTCAAAATTTGGAGTACGCTTTTCCAAAAAGGCGTCTCTCCCTTCCTTGGCTTCGTCCGTCATATAAGCTAGTCTGGTGGCTTCTCCAGCGAAAACTTGCTGCCCAACCATACCATCATCGGTAAGATTCATGGCGAATTTTAGCATTTTTATTGAAGTTGGTGATTTTGCTAATATTTCCTGAGCCCATTCAAAAGCGGTTGCTTCTAATTTGTCATGCGGGATCACGGCATTTACCATTCCCATCTCGAAGGCTTCTTGGGCGCTGTAATTTCTTCCGAGGAAAAAGATCTCCCGAGCTCGCTTCTGCCCTACCATTTTAGCTAAATAAGCACTTCCATATCCCCCATCGAAACTTGTTACATCCGCATCTGTTTGTTTGAAAATAGCATGTTCTTTACTCGCTAAAGTCAAATCACAGACCACATGTAAACTATGGCCTCCACCTACTGCCCAACCAGGAACCACGCAAATCACTGCCTTAGGCATAAAGCGAATTAATCGTTGTACATCTAAAATATTCAATCTATGATAACCATCTTCCCCAACATAACCTTGATGTCCTCTAGCCTTTTGATCGCCACCGCTACAAAAACTGTAAACCCCATCTTTAGAAGAAGGTCCTTCAGCCGACAATAAAACGACTCCAATATTTATATCTTCCTGTGCGTCATGGAACGCGTCCAATAATTCAGCCGTTGTTTTGGGTCTGAAAGCATTTCGCACATCGGGACGATTAAACGCTATTCTGGCAACGCCATCTGCTTTTTTATAGGTGATATCGCTATATTCTTTTACAGTTTTCCAATTTGGTTGATTCATAATCATTAAATTTACCTCAAAGATAATTTAAATTGATTGTTTGTTAAACACTTCAGCAATCATAGTGAGACAAAAAATAAAAATTACCATGCGAAACTTATATTTTTTCTTCGGAATATTATTCACAATTTCTACTGTTGTGGCTCAAGATGCGTACGAATTTAAAGAAGTAAATGACCTTGAAGCAACTGATGTTATTAGTCAGGGGAGAACAGGGACCTGCTGGAGTTTTTCAACATCATCATTTTTGGAATCTGAAATTATTCGACTAACTGGAAAAAAAATAGATCTTTCTGAAATGTATACAGTTCGCAATACCTACCCATTAAAGGCTCAAAATTATATCATGCGACAAGGGAAGGCACAGTTTAGTGAAGGCGGATTGGCTCACGACGTGATTAATTCCGTTAGAGATTACGGTCTAGTACCTCAGGAGGCTTTTAGTGGCTTATTTGCTTCTGAAGAATCTCATAATCATGCCGAAATGGTTGCTATTCTAGAAGCTATGGTTAAAACCTATGTCGATAATCCTGGGAGAAAATTAAGTAAAAAGTCGACAAAAGCTCTTGACGCCGTCTTAGATGTTTATTTAGGTGAAAATACCACTTCATTTACTTATGAAGGAAAGCAATACACGCCTCAGTCGTTTGCCGCAATGACAAAAATAAATTCGAAGGATTACGTTACTATAACCTCTTTTACACATAGTCCTTTTTATAACCAGTTTATTTTAAACATCCCTGACAATTGGAGTAATGGAATGATGTATAACGTTCCTCTAGATGATATGATGGCAACTATTGATAATGCGCTTCAGAAGGGATTTACTATAGCTTTAGATTGCGATGTGAGTGAACGTTCGTTTTCCTCGAAGGATGGTGTTGCCGTAGTCCCTAAAGATTCAGAAAATATTAAAAAAGCATTGAAGGGTGTGTATCCCGAAATGACTATATCTCAAGAATACCGCCAAGACGAATTTGAGAATTACACGACGACCGATGACCATTTAATGCATATCACAGGTTCGCTGAAAGATCAAAATGGAACTACATATTACAAGGTGAAAAATAGCTGGGGAACTGATGAAAAACGCACTGCTAACGGTGGATACGTTTATTTTAGCGAGGCTTATATGAGACTAAAAACAATAAGCATTATGGTCCATAAAGATGCGGTTCCAAGAAGTACATCTAACAAACTCAATCTATAATTTAATTGGTGCGGTTATTGTTATAAAAGCGATATGAAAAAACAACTGCTCGTGCTATTAATTCTTTTGCCCTTATTTTCTTATGGGCAATTTGATTTTGACAGTCGTTATTTTACCATTAATGCGACGTCATTGCCAGAGGCTCCTCAATTTGAATTACTACCAAAATTTGGTAGCACACTTTCTTTATCTGATAAGACCGAAGTAAAATCGGGTTCTTATTACCTTGCTAACACCCCGACCTTCGCCGCAACGCTCAATTCTTTTAAAATGAGTAGTACAAACTATTGGGAACCTGTAGATATGATGAATGCGGTTAGCGGCTCCTCAAATAGGCTACAAACTGATTGGGATATCGCGAACCTGAGACCTGAGACTTATGGTAACTCTTCTTACAGTGCAGATGGGGCAACAAAGGTGAAAAATTCTGTGTATGTCGAAGTAAGAGGGCTAGATCTACTAGCTCCTTGCCCTCCGTATGGCATTTGCCCACGCTGTGCTCCTTACCGCGCTAGAGGATACTAATTTATTGAATATTGTTTATTGACAATTTTTTATTGTAGCAGGTTACATTTATCCTATGACCCTTCACTAATATCTTTGCAAAGTCACTTCGAGTGAAATTCAAATTACGTCAGTAAATTTGAATTTTGTATCGAGAAGTTGAAGGTTGAAAAATAAAAAAAGTTGATGTAACGCTTTGACTATTCTAGCTTAAAAAAATATTCCATCTAAACGATTAAACTGATTTGATTTATTCTTCCATCAATTCATCTCCTTCTTCCGATACCAATTCAATTCCGCCATCTTTTAAAATAATCTGCTTGTCTCGGTATAAGGTTCCAATTGCTTTCTTAAAACTCTTTTTACTCATTCCCAATTCATTTTTAATGGCATCGGGGTCACTTTTATCGTGAAGCGGGAGGAAACCACCAGCAGCGGTTAATTCTTCAAGAATAAAGTTAGCATTTGGCTCAATACTTCTGTAGCCGGGAGTTTGTAGTACGACATCAATTTTATTATCTTCTCTAATTTTCTTGATATATGCTTTCATTCGATCCCCAGTTCGTATATCCTCAAATATATCATCTATATAAACAAGACCTTTATGAATGCCATTAATAATGACATTCGCTCCCTTTTCTGTAAGGTGAGTCACAAGGATGTTCACTTCTTCGAAAGCTTCTACGGTAAGCGTATCATTATCTACAAATCGATTTGTTTTACTAGAGCCTACCAGTCGATTGGTCAACTCATCTAAGTACATATAAACGATATACCAATTCCCTGCTTTCATAGGTCTAGCCTGTTCCTTAAAAGGAACAAAAAGTTGTTTTTCAAGACCCCAATCCATAAAAGCACCATAATCGGTCACATCGCTGCAATACAAATAACTGAAGCTATTTAGTGTCACAAAAGGATCTAAGGTCGTGGCAATAGGTCGTTCTTCATTGTCCAGATAAACGTAGACTTCAATTTCATCGTCAATTTCAAAAGTATCTGGTTTATACTTATGAGGAAGTAAAACTACATTTTCTTCATCATCGCCTAAATATAAGCCCGGATCTGTATCCCTTAAAATCGTAAGTGTGTTGTATTCACCAAGTTTTATCATGCTTGCAAAGATAGTTTTTTATAGTTGTAAATTTCTCAAATTGAAAAGTGGTTTCGAGCCTGAATAGCATTCATAGAAGCTACCTTAAACCTAATAATGAAGAAACAAACCGATGAATCAAGCCCAAAGAGTCCTTTTAAAATCAGCAATTGTCCCTCTAAAACAAAGGTATAATAAATAATATTCTTCCAAAAAAAGGCATTAAGAAATAAACTGAAAGTAGTCTTTTAATACTTGGTCATTGATATCTGAAGGTGTAAATAATTCAATCAGTTTAGGTCTTTTCGATTCCTGATAGAATTTAGCTAATTGAAGCTTCATCACCTTGTAATCTGATGCCGAAGCATATTCAATGTCGTACATAGTACATAAATGCTCTGCAGTCAGCGAATGTTTAGTCTCAAAGAAATCTGAAAAATGTTCTGCTCTCTTTGCTCCTGGTAATATTCTAAATATACCTCCTCCTCCATTATTTATTAGCACTATTCTAAAGGAGTTCGGTATGTAATTATTCCAAAGACCATTACTGTCGTATAGAAAACTCAAATCGCCGGTTACAAATACCGTCGGTAGATTTGAAACGTATGCGGCTCCAATTGCAGTACTCAAGCTGCCATCAATTCCGCTAGTTCCGCGATTGCAAAATACGCGTAGCGAAACCTCCAAGTCAAATAGTTGCGCATAGCGAACCGTGGCACTATTACCGAGTTGTAGTTGGAATTGCGATGGTATTGTTTTAAATATTTCAGAAAACACTTTAAAATCTGAATAGACAACTTCTTTTTCAAAAGCATTATGACGAGTGAGTCTATGTCTTTTCACTTCATCCCAAGAAATCTGGTATGCACTCGATACTTCTTTAGTCAGAGTTGAAAATATTTTAAAGAATTCATTCGGACTTGTCTTGAAGTGTTCTTTTAAACAGAAGTAGGTGTCGTATGCTTTTTTAGCATCGATATGCCAATGTTCACGCGGACTGTATTTTCTTAAAAATGCCTTTATTTTCTTTGACACCACCATTCCGCCAAAAGTGAGTAAAATATCAGGGCGTAAGTCTTTAAGTTCGTCATCATTTAAAGACGCGATGAGTTGATCAATCGCTGGAAAAAACTGATTGTGATGAAGGTTCGATGTAACTTCGGTAAGTACAATGACACTTTCGTCCTTAGCTAGTATATTTAAAAATCGCTGTTCGACACTTTCCGGATCCAAGACTCCAACTAGTATCATTTTCCGGCTACTCGAATTCCACTTTTTAGCAAAAGGTTCTAGATCTTCAGTAGAACTTTTAGGTGAGACACTATCTTCTTTAGCAATTTCAGATTTCTTCAATACTGATTTTGCAGATTGTTCATATAGCGGTTCAGAAAAAGGTGCGTTGATGTGCACAGGGCCTTTTTGATAGATAGCGGTCTTGAGTGCTTCATCAATAATAACCTCATTGGTATGTACATGATCCCCATCTTTACAATTTGCATTACATAATATATGATTTGCAAAAACATTCTCTTGTCGAATGGTTTGTCCGTCACCAATTTCTAGAAGATGTGATGGTCGATCGGCAGATATAATGACCAGCGGAATATCACTGTAAAAAGCTTCCGCGATAGCAGGATAATAATTTAGCAATGCAGAACCGGAGGTGCAAACAACTGCCACAGGTTTCTTAAGTTGTTGTGCCAAACCAATTGCAAAAAAGGCAGCGCAACGTTCATCTACAATACTAAAACATTTAAAACCCGGCTGTTCTGTAAAGTCAATAATTAAAGGTGCATTTCTGGATCCAGGAGAGATTACAATGTGGTCAATCTCATTAGCCAAACATAATTGTGTAATCGAATGTGAAAGAATATTGTTTGAAAACTTCATTAAAGACAAAGGTACAAATAGTGTGTTATATTTTGAGAAATGGCCGAAGAACTTGCAGCATAGTTTGTAATTTATTTTTAGTTTCCTTCCATTCTTCTTCAGCGTCCGAACCATCGGTTATTCCTCCTCCTGCGTATAAATTGGCTTTCGAGTCTGAAATCTTTATACAACGCAGGTTTACAAATAACTGAGAATCTTTGCCCTCTTTGTGAACCGGTCCAATATAACCAGTATAATATTCGCGTTCGTATCCCTCATTAGACAAAACAAATTTTCTAGCAACCTTCTGCGGTGTGCCGCATACTGCCGGGGTTGGATGCAACCTCTTTGAAATAATCTCCAAGGTAGCTTTTCTATTTTTTAAGACACCAGTTATGTCTGTTCTCAAATGTGCAATCGAACCCGACTGATGTGTAAATGTTTTTGAAGTTTTTACAACGGCTGTTATATTTTGTAATACCGTTACTATATTATCGAGAACATATTGTTGTTCCTCAATTTCTTTGCTGGTCCAATCTGGTGGCTTCTTATCAATAATTTTTTTCGTTCCAGCTAAAGCCATAGTCGTAAAAGACAGGCCGTCTGTTTTTAGTAATAATTCAGGACTCGCTCCACACCACAATCCCGTTTTCGGATGGAACCAGACATACCGAAATGTATCCGGAAATAAGTTAATCAAACGAGTGAACAAAGTAGCTAAATCAAAATTATTGAGAGGCAATTCCTTTCGCCGTGTAACCACTATTTTACTTGCATTTCTATCATTTATCGACCTTTTCGCAGCATTAACGAGTTTAATATGCCGTATATAATCCTCTTCAATTTCGTCGATATTAATATCTTCCTGCAATAAGTGTTGCGGAGAAAATCGTACACTAATTGCTTCCGATTTACTTGTAGGTATACAAATCGTTTCGTTTTCACATTCAAACGGAGCCATCACGACGCCATCTTCTGAAAAACAATCGGTGATATATGATTCATCCCTTTTTTGAAAATAACCTGTGATTATATCAGTCTCTGGAAGGCAATAAAGTACAAACGGAAGCTTACTTTTAAAATGATTTGTGATTTTTTTCTGGAGTTCTATATATTCCATCCAAATTTACTTGTTCATTGTTATGGTAGTTAACTTAACCAGAGAAATTAATTCATCAGCTTCATTAGTAATTCGAATCTGCCATAATTGGGTAGTCCGTCCTTTGTGTAAAATAGTTGCTTTTGCGTACACAAACCCGTCTTTAACACTCTTCACATGATTAGCGGAAATTTCAATTCCACGGATTACAATATCTTCAGAATTAAGGAATACAAAGGCTCCCGCGCTTCCAACACTTTCCGCTAAGGCGACAGAGGCGCCACCGTGCAGCACACCATCTGGTTGATGAACCCGAGGAGTAACCGGCATTCTTGCGACTAGGGAGTTCTCGGTAACATCAATAAACTCAATTGACAAAGTCTCCATTAGTGTGTTTTTACACATATCGTTGCAACCGGAAATCAACTCTTCTTTGCTGTACTTCATAAGAATGCTTTACTTTTACAAAAGTACAAAATGGACGAATATAATGACTATTGAAAAACAAGTTTCTTACACGAACACAAACACCTACCACACCCTCAATAAATACACTTCGAAAACGAAGAATGTATGGCTAGTTTTTCACGGAATGGGATATTTAAGCCGTTATTTTATTAAGTACTTCTCTCAACTTGACGCTTCTGAAAATTTTATCGTTGCTCCGCAAGCGCCTTCTAAGTATTATCAAGGAAAGGATTTCAAACATGTAGGCGCATCTTGGCTGACACGAGAAAACACCCTCGTAGAAACAGAAAATGTACTGGCTTACATAGACCAAGTTTTTGAAACTGAAAAAATCTTTGAAGCTCCAAATCTAATAATACTTGGTTACTCTCAGGGTGTTTCCATTGCCACGCGATGGCTTGCAAGTAGAAAAATTAATTGTGAGCATCTGGTATTGCATTCTGGAGGTATTCCAAAAGAATTAACTCAAGAAAGTTTTGAATATATGTCGGCGGGTACCTCTGTCACATATTTGTATGGTGCAAATGACCAATATATTAATGAAGCACGTATTACCGAAGAAGAACTAAAAGGGAATAACCTTTTCGGAAAACGACTTAAGATACGAGTCTTTGAGGGAATTCACGAGGTGAATAGGGATTACTTATTGGAGCTTTCAAATAGAAAATAATATTTATTTTGTGCATTTCGTCGAAAATATTTGCATATAATCAAGTAAAAGGTTTAATTTACATCAAATTGTAGGAAAAAACTTATTCTTGTATTATGAAAAAACTACTTCTTAGCATAACATTTTCTTTTTTGAGTATCGCACTTATTGCACAAGTAAGTCAGAAAGAAGAGCAAGCATTAATCGATATATTTTTAGCCCTGAACGGTGAAAACTGGCTTCATACGTGGGATATTAATGAACCTGTATCTAGTTGGCACGGGGTAACCGTTAAGCAAAATCAAGTAACTGAGGTAAATTTACTTTTTAATAATCTTGAGGGGGACTTGCCTTCATCTATCGGTAACTTAACGAACCTGAGGGTTTTAGAACTTTCATTTAATAAGATAACTGGAACAATTCCTCCAGAAATTGGTTTGCTAAGCAAATTAGAATTTCTAGCAATAAACGGGAATCACCTTAAGGGTAGTATCCCATCTACATTAGGCTCCCTAATTTCATTAAAAGAGCTTCACTTGAGCAGCAACAAGCTTAGTGGAACGATACCCGGCACATTAAGCAATTTATCTAATTTGGAAATATTTAATGTTTTTGATAATTCGATCACAGGTCCACTCCCTTTTGAGTTT
>Ga0075467_10004573_pt1 | contig 10191 bp, 4 predicted proteins | sample DEB08_DNA_9_FD_75067 | JGI IMG/M metagenome (GOLD analysis project Ga0075467, IMG submission 75067) | Aqueous microbial communities from the Delaware River and Bay under freshwater to marine salinity gradient to study organic matter... | ecosystem: Environmental > Aquatic > Marine > Coastal ... | reverse complement strand
CACAATTTGGTATTTAAATGCCCGATCCGTTAATGGTGGATCAGCCCAATAAAAAAACCGCAACAGCAAAGCTGAAGCGGTTGGCTTCGGTGCTTTAGCTGTATTTGTTGATCGCCCGCAAGTTACGATTTAAATCGGCGATGACACAAAAATAGTCTTTTTTCCCGGTTTTGCAATAGCCGGCTAGTCGTTGGGCCTGAAGCCTGATTTACAAATGGAGGCTTTGTCAGAGAAACTTTTCGACTTAGGACTTGCAACATAATTTTGCCGGATGGACAATCATATTCACTGAGCTCAAACCAGCAGATTAAATCCGGTCAATGGTGTATACATCTAAAATCGCAGCAATCCCCGAACGAAAAGTCGATGAACAGGAAAATCAAATATGAAGAAGTTTCTGATAGTGACAGCCATAAGCGCCCTTGGTTTTTCCAATATAGCGCTTGCCGGTGATACACCCGCGCCGACAGGCGCTGCAGTTTACTTTGCCAATCTCGAAGATGGCGCGACTGTCAAATCGCCGTTCAAGGTAATCTTTGGTTTGTCTGGCATGGGTATCGCTCCAGCTGGAACTGAAAAAGACAATACCGGTCACCACCATATCCTGATAGACCGGCCAGCCCTCGGTAACGGCTCTGACGGAGCTGACGAATTTGACGCCAATCTTCCATCTGACGACAATCACAAGCATTTTGGTGGCGGGCAAACCGAGGTGTCGCTGGAACTGTCTCCGGGCAAGCATACGTTACAGCTGGTATTGGGAGATAAAGATCACATTCCCCACAACCCGCCAGTTACATCACCGGTCATCTCAATCACAGTGCAATGAGTGATTGGAATTGGGGTTAAGGAATGCGGTCGTTTTTGGCCTCTATTCATTTCCCTTTTTTTCGATGGGCGGATTGCTGTCGAGAGCAAGCCGTACCATCTGTTCTGCGATATGCATAAAAGGCCAATGACTGCTCGGAGCAGACCTTGCAGAGCTTTCCCATTGATGAGTTCTGACCCAGGTCTGCCGAGACGATCAAACTGATTTTGAACCTCAATAAACTCTTACATTTACTGATTTCAACTGACCCACTGCATCCACTACGCTCAACTTGAAAAATCCTTTTCCACTTGGTGTCCAGAGGAGTTGCCGCCGCCGCTTGGCCTCAATAGGGTTCTGGTTTTCGATAAGCTTGAAGGGAGGTACACCACCATCAAATTTGACGATAATGGGCAGAGCAGCTCCATCAAGCCCTTTTCCGAGTTCAAGTTCAGAGCCGTTCATTGGAAAGGTAAATTGCAGTCGGTCCCGTATCGAGATATTGGCAAATCGCTCCCGGATTGGCAGGTTGTTAAAGTTCTGCAATGCCTTTGGCAGATCATCTCGCTCCTGCCTTACCGCACCAGCTGGTGCTATTGGAAACGGTACGAGTTCTGCACCCAATGAATCATCAAAGGCATCAAAGAGGATTGGAGCAGCCGTCTTGATGCCGGTGATACCAGGAACTGATCCGTTATCTGCTCGTCCTACCCAAACTCCGAGAATATGCCTGCCATCAAACCCTACAGACCAAGCGTCCCTATAGCCATAACTCGTGCCAGTCTTGTAAGCTATATTGAGAGGTTTTGAGCCTACAGGTTCACGCACGCCCTTTAGCATGTCGATTACATGCCATGTAGCGACTTTGGAGAGCAGTCGTGGTCCACCGGAAGAACCTGATAAACGTAGAACACCATCCCCCAGGACAACGGGATGCAAGCCCGGGCTTACCAGATTGGCATATAGCTGTACCAGATCAGTAAGCGAAATACTGGCGCCTCCCAGAACCAGGCTAAGCCCAGGATTATCACCAACGGGCGTTCTTAGTTCAACTTGAGTTCTCTTCAGTCTACCAACCAAGCGGGCAGGGGACACTGCTTCCAGCAACTCGACAGCTGGAATGTTGAGCGACATTTGAAGGGCCGAGCGCACGCTGACATCACCCTGAAACGTTGTGTCGAAATTTGTCGGCCGGTATCCACCAAAATTGGTTGGACGATCCGAGATTGTGGTTTCGGGCAAGACAAGCCCATCCTCAATTGCAAGGCCGTAGACGAAGGGTTTCAGGGTCGATCCTGGAGAACGCAGAGCCTCGGTCATATCGACCCAGCCTTGTCTTTGACGATCATCGATGCCTGCTGATCCAACACTTGCAAGGATATCGCCTGTCCATCCATCTGCAAGGATGATAGCTACCGATACACGACTACCGATGCGCTTTGCCGCATTTTCTGCCAGTCGTTCCAGGCGCTGTTGGTAATTTTGGTCCAGCGTAGTCTTGTGGACAAGTGCCAGCGGATCTTTGTCTCTAGCCTTGCGTGCCAGGTGACGTGCCAGGATGGGCATTGGATGGCGGGCAGTCGGCGATGCGAGATCAGCGACACGTGCCCGTTCGCTTAAGGGAATTAATCCTGCATCAAAAATCCTGGCGAGCACCCGGTCCCGCGCTTGTTTTGCTTCGTCCTTGAAACGGTCGGGCCGTCTTCGCTCAGGAGACTGGGGAAGGGCGACCAGCAAAGCAGCTTCACGAAGCATTAGCTTTCGAGGCTCTTTGGCGAACCAGGAAAGTGAAGCAGCGCGGATCCCTTCGATGTTGCCGCCATAGGGAGCAAGAGTTAAATAGCGCTCAAGGATTTCGTTCTTCGTCAATCTCCGTTCGATTTGAAGTGCCCTTGCCATTTGGCGGAGCTTGGCACCAATCGTTCGCTCCCGTCGTGGCTCCAGAAGGCGGGATAGTTGCATGGTGATGGTGGAGCCACCGGAAACGATCCGGCCATCGGTGAGCAATTGCCAGGCGGCCCTTGCCATGGCTAAAAGGTCAACACCTTTGTGATTGTAGAACCGCTTATCCTCATATGCGATGAGCATTTTGATCATATCGGGATCGACGTCATCAAGTTTTACAGGAAGACGCCAACGCCCGGCGCTGTTGGTAAAAATATGCACCGACGCATCATCACGATCGATCACTTCGATTGAATAATCGTCAGGTTGATCAAGTGGCGGAGGATAAGCTTGATCAAGCCACCAAAGAGAAACGGAAAGCAGGATTGCCAGGGCACCGGCCGAGGCAACACAACTACAGGCAAGTCTGAAGACCCTGCCATTTAGTCTACTCATCCTCTTTGGCGCATTGCTTGTCATTTTTAATCAACCGGAAATACTTCCAGAAAGCCGGTTGCCGTTCTTGCCGAATGTTCTGGTCTGTACATGTCCTCAACATTTGCTGCTGGATGAGTGTAGCGTCCCGGGGTCACCGCGCGTACGACATAAGCGAGATGAAATGTTCTTGGATTACCAGCTGCCCGCTCGAATGCAGCGACGAACCGGTCATCGCGAAATTCAGTATGAACAACCTCGGTTTCAGCTAGCCAACTAAAGTTTTCGAGCTCAGCACTTTTTACAAGTCGGGGGTTGTCAACTTCAAAACCACCCGGGAGCAAGTCGGTCACAAGGATCTGGGCTGCGTTGCGTTCGAATTCGGTCACTGTCAATACCACAACGAACCGCTCGTTTTGCCGTACCGAGTTCAGAGGGGCTAGCTCGCCGTTCAGCCGATAGTAATGGCGACGGATTTCATATCCGTTGGCGGAAGCCACCAGCGGATCCAGAGGAGAAGCATATTTGGTAACCGAAACCGAAGCTGGATTAGCAGTTCGGTTGACGATTGTGATGGGTTGGGAAACGAGTTCTTTTCCGGTAATTTTTTCGTTGAACAGTCCTTTGCTCAGCTTGTCATTGACCGAGAGCTCCAGCGAGCTGTTGGCTTGTTCAATGGCTCTGGCCGCCAGCACCAACCAGGCATCTTCCTGGGTTGACGTATAACGGCGGTTGCCAAGCTCTTTATTGACCAAATCAGAAATCTCGGGGATCAGATTTTTCGCAAAGGCTGTTTCAGCAGCTAGCGCAAGTATTGCAGCACCATCACGAAGTGGCGAGCCGTAATAGTCTCCTGAATAGCTGTTAGGTACCGCTGCACTTGCCAATCGCAATGCAGATGAGAAAGTACGGACACTTCGCTGTTGTTCATTATACAGAGCCAGCGCTGCGCCAAGATGCGCTCGCGCAAGAGGGGTCTTGAAGTCCTCAATTCTTGTATCGGCGTAGTATCGCAGATCAGTTGAAGAGGCCATCTTGTTGCGGGCAAGAACATACAGTGCGTATGCGATGGCATCGCTATTCGAGTCTATGTTCTCTCCATTGATGGCAAGACTGTTCTGCAGGTTCTGGATAGCGAGGCGCATTACCTGTTCGGATACCGTATAAGATTTTTCGCGGGCTCTGGTCAGAAAATCGCCTATGTAGGCATCAAGCCACATGTTACCACTGCCCGGTCCCCAAAGGCCAAAGCCACCACTTGCAGACTGGAAGCTTGAAACCCGTTTTATCGCTGCATCGACACGCGCTACCAAATCCTTCGTCTGGGTCAGGCTCTCCGGTGCATTGAGATCTGAAAGGTAAAGAAGGGGCATTGCCCGGCTTACCGTTTGTTCCGCGCATCCGTATGGATAACGGTCCAGGCGTGTAAGGAGCGCTGACAGATTGATCGATTTATTGTAAGCGACCGTCATCGCAATTTCTGCGTCTTCCACGTAGTCGTCGAAAATCAGCCCCTTATCAATCGAAAAACTTCCGCCATTGGCTGCGAGTTGAAACTCCAATTGTGTTGCGACAGGCGCAGTGGCCGGTCTTATATGGATAGATCGGGTTTCTTGGGAAATCTGTTTTCCATCCTTGGCGATTTTGAAAATCAGTTCGCCTTGCCCTGGTCTCGTTGCTTCCATTGCAAGTTCTAGAACGCGACGTTCTCCCTTTGCCAGAATCAAATTTTCAGGAATTTCGGCGATCTGTAGAAATTCGTTCGAACTAACGGTCAGTTGATACGCTCCAGCATCCCCATCTGTATTGTGGATCTCCAAAAGGGATGTGAATGTGTCTCTTGGTGCGAGCACTTTTGGGGGACTTATCGAGACGATAACCGGATCCCGGATGATGACATCCGAGCTTGTCTGTCCAACCGCGTCCCGTGACCAGGCGACTACCATTATTCGTGCCGTACCATTGAACTGGGGAATATCGAAGCGGATGTTCGCCTGACCGTTTCCATCAAGTCTTATCACACCTGAGAACAGCGAAAGCAGCTTCTGGGTCGGAGGACTACCTTCGGCAGTCAGTCCGGGCCCGTCACCGCCGGAGCGAATGCGGCCAAGCGCACCTTGTGAACTATCGATCAGTCGGCCATAAAGATCGCGGATTTCAAGGCCGAGGGATCGTTGTCCGAAATACCAGTCCGAGGGGTTAGGTGGTGAATAGCGTGTCAGATTGAGGATACCAACATCAACCGCTGAAACGGTTACGAATACCTCTGCACCCTTATCCAGTCCCGTGACGGTGACCGGCACATCCAGAGACTGATTAGGTTTGATTTTGTCCGGAAGATCGAGTGATACAGAGAGTGACTTGTCACCTGGTTCGATTGCCAGCCAGGTGGTTCCGATCGCACGTGCAGGCAGTCGGTTTGTTTCTGCGCTTCCTGGTCTTAATAGCGTTGCCGTAACATATGCCCCGGCTCCCCAGTCTTCGGAGATCGGAATTTTGACTTCACTCTCTCCTGCCGGTACGCTAACGCGTAAAGCATCCAGGATACGATCTGTACCTATTACCACCATTAACTGACCTTCGCCGCGTGCTACCACGTTCAGCCGCGCGGTGTCGCCGGCTTTATAACTCGACTGGTCCAGGGCTACCTCAAGGGCATCCGGTGTTTCGGTCGAAGAGGTTTCAACATACCACCCGGCTTCGAACGATATACTTGTCGCAGGCCCATTAATTTGGGCGCTTTCAACATCAAGCCGATAGCGGCCCCAATCGACTTGTGAAGATATCTCGATGGCTTCAGCCGCGAGGGCTTGAATTTTACCATTATCAATCAGTTTTGGAATTTCGGTTGCTTCGAAATTCCAATATGCGCCTTGCCGGTACCACTGATAGTTGCGTTCAATTCGATAAAGCGACCAGTTTAGCCCGCTCATGTCGATACGGTTGCCCAATCCATCGATCGCAATAACCCGAAACCTTGCTGTTGATCCTTCCGCGACCTGGTTATCCTCGAAACCTGGTCGCACTCCGATCATTGGTCTGGTTGTTTGAACCGGCAGTGTCAGACTTCTTTCAACAGCCCGGCCACCATCCTCTCGCATTCGCACAGTGATCTCTCCGACAAGTGGGCGGGTAGTTGCGGGAAGGTCCTTCAAAGAGACGTCGATGCTGGCTCGGCCATTTTGATCGGTCGAAGGCAGCTTTTCGAATGCAATGGACGTTTCGCCAATTTCGCTTTCATCGGCCAGCCCGAACTCATAACCGGGCGCGCTTTCGCGACTGCGAACAGTTTTCAAACGGACCTCACCATCAATCGCAAGATTTGCCGCTGGCGCACCGTAGAGATACTGGCCATCGACCGCGATCGTGGTGGGTTTGTCAAAATATATTGATTTTGCATTTGATGTCAGATTGAGTTCGATCCGATCTGGAACAAAGTCTTCAACCAGAAATTTGCTTTCGGAGATCGGCGCCCCTTCCGGGTTTGTAAATAGGGCGATTTTCCAAACGCCGCGCATCGCATTATCCGGCAGGCGGAATGAGGTAGCGTGTCCACCGAGCAGTGAGTGACTTGAAATGATGCGTTCTGCTTCCACTTCATCCGGTCTGGAGATGCTCAAGGTAACAGGTAGATCATCAACAGACACCATTTGATAATCGCGAATGAGCGAGACGATATTTACTTGCTCGCCAGGGCGGTAGATGCCGCGGTCGAGATAAGTGAATACATCATGCGGTCCTGGCACTGACCGTCCTTGGACGCCGCGATCCGAAAGGTCGAATCCGGCACGAGTTAAATCGAGGAAGACAAAGTCGTTTGTCGTGGTATTAGAGAGTTTCGCCATGATAACCGTTGGCGAAAGGCCGGCCGCGCCGCGCATCAACCCTGGATCAAAGGTAACACGGCCCGTCTTGTCGGTTGTCGCGGTATCAAGGATCTCGTTGTTTCGGGCAATCAGTTCAATGGAGACACCAGCCATTGGCTGGCCTGTGTCAAGCGAATTTGCAAAAACGGTGAGCCCATCGTTCCCGGCATAGGTAACCAATCCAATGTCTGAGATCAAAAACCATTGTGTGGCTATCGGCTCCCAACGGTTCTGTTCGACGTTTGAACCTTTGGCGGTCAGAACGTAAATGCCAGGTTTTTGTACGGGAAGAGCATCTTCTATCGGGAACCCGGTCACCACCTCACGGTTCAATTCCTGGGCAAGTTCGATGGAGCCTTTCCAGATACTCTGGCCGTAGTCGTCAGCAATGTCTGAAGCACGATATTCATTAATCTGCGATAGAAACCGGGAACCGGCAAGCAGCTGCGCAAGTGATCGCTCACCAACGCGATAAAGCTCCAAATCTGCTGATACCTCATTAATGCCGATAATTGGAATCGCTTTGCGTGCCGCGCTAGCAAGTATGAAACTGTCACCCGTAAATCTCACAGCTGGAGCTCTGTCACGGATGTAGCCATCGAGGGTTACCGATTCCAGCAACACTTCTCCTTTTGCCGACGGCAGCCCCTCTCGAAGGGTAACACGATAACTATCGCCATGGTTGAACCCAGCTACACAGATCTGTTGCTCAGAGGCAGAGATTGCAGCAGACGATGATGCCTGGACGGCAACAAAATTTTCGTAGTCCACATTTGTGGTGCTCAACTTTTCAGAAAAATCCACGCAGATCTGAGGCTGCCCATTGTCCGCATTGACCGTATGCCCGGTAATGCGAAATCCTTTTTCGCGCCTCAACAGCAAATATGCAGCTTTGATGGTATCATCATCCTTAAGATCAAGACTTTGCCTATATGCAATGATCGCTTCGGAAAAGAAACTGTTCTGCAAAAGAGCCTTCGCAAGTGCAGAAAGTGCCTGACTTCTGATAGAAGCGGTTCGGCTGAGTGAGTATGCTCCGATTGCGGAATTAATTGCGAGCGTCTTAAAATCAGGATCGTATCGTTTTTGTGCAGTTAGCCAATTTGTTATTTCATTGGAGACGGCTAGCCAGCCATCTGCGTTCGCCTGGCTTGCAGCAAGTACAGATCTGAAACGTTTCTCAGCATTGGGGGTGTCGTTTCGATAGAGTTCATCACGACCAAGCGATACCATTGACTGGATATCGGATGGCAGAATAGAGGAATTGATTTTGCCAATCTCGGCGCGAAATGAACTTGCCTGACTGAGAACAGATGCCGGGACAAAAACAAGCTCAGGTGGAGCACCGAGATCTGGCTCGCCAGAAACCTGGACCACTTTGCCAGCTATCGCGCCTTCGAAGGTGATCAAATCTGAAAAATCGGACTTTAAGAAACACCACTCGACCCGTGTATTGTAAGTAAAGGCCCGGCAGCGGCTATCAGAAATGCAAATCTGTTTGCATTGCTCGAGCGAGACTTCTTTTTCTGATCGGAGGTCAAAACCGAAATAATCCGCATTGTCCGTTATGACGATTTCTCTACTCGTCTCCTGCGCCGACACTGAAAGTGAAAAACATACGAAGATAATCGATAGAAACAGGCGGATGTAAAATGCCATACTAATTCTCCAATGCGGTTACTTCGAATTTTAATCCTATTAGATAAGTTGATTTGTAATATGTCAATTTGACCTTGAGATGGCATGTAATTCAGATTTTGCAGGATTGGATTTTCTGCAGGCAAAACAAGTAAGACTGTATAATCGTAATTTGCAACTTACCCCCTGATGATTTCCGGCGCTCCATAAGAGTTTGAACCGCGCCGTCTTTTCTCGACCCAGTTTAGAAACTGCGAGATACTGTCGACCTGATCATCATGCTTGGTATTGGGAAAGCCAAGGAGTTCACGTTGTAATTCAGCAAGCCAAGGTGCTTCTTTTGGGAAATATACTGACCGGCCTCAAAGCGAGATGACTGTGCTGCCATCCTTGTGACTTTATCGGTGTGTGGCCGAATCCCGATGGGTTTTGGAACGCCCCTGACATAATTGGCAACAAACTCTTGTATCATTTGCAAGCCTGGGCCTGCCTTTTCAATCAGGACCGTGTTCGGTTCGTATGCTCGTGCTAAATCAATAATTTTGTGGCGCAGCTTAGGGAAGTCGAGCTTGCCGCGCCAGACATGCAGGGGATAGTAGTCGCGACCAACCTTTGCCCACGTGGTGCAGACTAAATAATCATTGTTCAAGCCTGTTGCCGTTGCAATATCCCAGCTTTGAATGATTTGGACACCATCGCCTTTGGCCGGTGCGTTATCATAAGTCTTGAACCATTTGCGTTTGATCAGGTTACCTTCAAGCGGAATCGGATTTTGCTGATACTGGGTGGAAAAGCTCAAAGAGCCCATTTCTGCTTTCAGGCGGTCATAAACAGACAGAGGCTCATGAGCTTGGTTGAGGACTTCGCCTTTCTTGCGGTCATAAAACCTGTTTGGCCCGGTTTGAATGCGCATGCCTTCTTCGGCAATCGCCGAAAGAACCAGATGGCGACGGCCTTCTTCCTTCAATACCTTTGCGGACAAATCATCCTCATGCAGGCGCTGCATCACCAAGATCAAAGCGCCGGTTTGCTTATTGTTAAAGCGAGATAACAGGGTGAAGCTGTAAACTTCATTGACCTGGCGCAAGGCTGTCTCAGAATTAGCATCTGATGCCTTCATGGGATCGTCGATGATGATCACATCAGCGCCTATGCCGGTAAAGGTTCCATCAATGGAGACGGCAATTCTGCCGCCACCCCTAGTGGTTTCTGCTTCCGTTTAGGTGAATTTGTTGAATTTCACCGCAGGAAAAAGCTCTTTGTACCAACCGCTTTCAACAACTGTACGGAAATCCCTTTGGAACTTGGATGCCAGATCGCTGGAATAGGACACAACTGCAAACCGTTTCCCCGGATCGTGACCCAGACACCAGGCCACAAAAGGCACAGACACACAGATGGACTTTAGCGATCTTGGCGGCTGGTTGATGACAAGCTTGCCAGCCCTGTCTCTTGGAATATCCAGCGTCACCTTCGACGTCCCCGTCAACATTGATTTCTTCGAAACCCCGTTGCGGTGATTGCCGGAGTTCTTCTCAACTTCACTGCCTAGATGCGCGT